>Ga0172368_10006644_pt1 | contig 12364 bp, 10 predicted proteins | sample Lak11m_FD_114540 | JGI IMG/M metagenome (GOLD analysis project Ga0172368, IMG submission 114540) | Freshwater microbial communities from Kabuno Bay, South-Kivu, Congo - kab_022012_11m | ecosystem: Environmental > Aquatic > Freshwater > Lake | place: Democratic Republic of the Congo: South-Kivu...
CGGTTCCGGTTTCATGCCGACGGATAAGTAGCGTGGTGGGCACTGGCATCTCCCCATACTTTCCGGTATACTTGCCGTGAGCTGCCATGAAAAACTCCAGACGCCGGTTGAACGCGACCGCCGGAAAACGTATGCTCCTCTTTGCCGCCCGCGTGATGCACCGGGTGCCGTTGAGCGCGTCTCTCGCCATCGGGCGCGGGTTTGGGCGACTGGCGCCGTGGCTCTCTTCCCGCCATTTCCGCAATGTCTGCCGCGACATCGAGCTGGCCTTCGGCGCCGAGATGTCCCCGCGGGAGGTGACACGGACTGCCCGCCGGTTCTACCAGCGCATCGGCGAAAGCATGGTGGAATTCCTGCGCCTGCCGTACCTGTCCACAGCGGAGATTCAACGCCTGGCGATCATCGAAGGCACCGAGTATATGGATGCCGCGCTGGCAAAGGGGAAAGGCCTCATTCTGCTCACCGCGCACGTGGGGAACTGGGAGATGCTGGCCGCGGTGGTGGGCTTGCGAGAGTATGCCATCACCGCCATCATCAGGCCGCAGGCCGACGATACCCTCACGGCCCTGTTCAATCGCATCCGCGAGGCGCACGGGTTGAAGGTGGTGCCGCTGACCGACGTGCGCACCTGCCTCCGCGTACTCAAGCACAACGAGTGCCTGGGCATCGTGGGAGATGTCAATGCCAACAATCCCGGCGCTTTCGTGCAGTTTCTGGGCCGCCCGGCGGCCACGTATACCGGGGCGGCACACCTGGCGATGACGACGGGGGCGGAAATCCTGCCCATCTTCGACGAACGCCTGCCCGACCATCGCCATCATATCCGCGTCGGTCCGCCCATCCCGCTGGCCCGCACGGGCGATGCGTCCCGCGACCTGCTGGTGAACACCATGCGCACACAGTATGTCCTGCAGCAGGAGATCCGCCGCCGTCCGCAGGACTGGTTCTGGCTGCTCAACCGCTGGAAAACCCGCCCCGACGACATCGCCGCCCCCGAGCGCGTCCCCATGGAACACCGCGACCTGACCCCCGAGGAAGCCCGCGCCATACTGGCCCCGGTGGCGGAGAGGTAATGGAAAGGGGTGAGTATGCGGGACGAAGCGTTCATGCGGAAGGCGCTGGCGAAGGCCGTGGAGGGGATAGCGGCAGGGCAGACGCCGTTCGGCGCGTGCATCGTGAAGGGGGATGAAGTGATCGCCTGCGCGCATAATGCCGTATGGGCGAACACCGATTCGACCGCGCACGCGGAGGTTCGTGCCATCCGCGCAGCGTGCCGGGCGCTGAACACCATCGATCTGGCCGGCTGTACCATCTACACCACCTGCGAGCCCTGCCCGATGTGCTTTGCCGCCTGCCACTGGGCGCATCTCGACCGCATCGTCTACGGCGCTGTCATCGCCGACGCCCAGGCCGCCGGCTTCCGCGAGCTGACCATCCCCGCCGAGGAGATGAAACGCCTGGGCGGCAGCCCCGTCGCACTGCAGAGTGGCATACTGCGCGAAGCGTGCGCCGGGATGATGCGGGAGTGGGCGGAGCGGCCGGAGCGAAAGACATATTAAACCAGGTTGAGGAAGGTCGATTCACAGTTCGGAAGGATGCGAGAACCGCTCAGGGACTGTCCCGTGCCCACAGGACCAGAGCTCGTTTTCAGTTTTATCGCCCGTTTTTGGAACCACGGGACTGTCCCCCCTCGTGCGAGAGGTTTACTGGTGAGCGGGGGGACAGTCCCGTTCAGGGACTGTCCCGTGCCCACAGGACCAGAGCTCGTTCTCGGTTTTATCGCCCGTTTTTGGAACCACGGGACTGTCCCCCCTCGTGCGAGAGGTTTACCGGTGAGCGCGGGGGGACAGTCCCGTGGTTCCGTTTCCGTGTATTTGATTTGAAAACGAGCTCTGGTCCTGCAGGCTCGGGACAGTCCCTGAGCAGACTCCCACATCCTTCCGGTTACCAGTCATTTCCGATACTGCTGCACCGCATCCCGCATCGCGAAAAAATTCTCCAGCGGCACGGCCTCGGTGATATTGTGGCTTGACATCACCACGTAGCCGCCGCCGGGGGAGAGGCGCTCGATGTGCTCGATGACATCGCGCTCCACTTCCTCCGGCGTACCGTAGGTGAGCACGCCGGCCAGGTCGATATTGCCATGCAGGGTGATGCGGTCGCCGTATTGCGCTTTAAGCCGGTAAATATCCACCACCCCGTCCAGTGGCTCGATGGGGTTGATCTCGTCGATGCCCATGGCGAGGATCTCCGGCATCATGCAGGTGAAGTCGCCGTCGGCGTGCAGGGCGCACACCTTTCCCGCCTCCTTGATCATCTTCACCCGGCGGCGCAGGCTGGGCAGCTCGAATTCCTCCACCATCTCCCGCGAAATAGTCAGCCCGTCCTTCGAGAAGCAGATGAAGCTGACCTGCATGACATCGATGGGGTAGGTCAGCGCCATCTCCAGCTCGCGCAGGCAGAACTGCTCCACGATCGCCTGGAAATCGTGGATAAATTGCGGGTCGTCATATAGCGCCAGGTAGTAATCCTGGTAGCCGATGGCGGTCATGGTCAGGAACGGCGCCTGGGTGGCGGAATATTTCATCCCCAGCCCGGTGCCCTCGATGGCCGCCAACCGAGCCGCCAGGTCGCGCTCGTATTCGCCCAGGTCGGGGTACCACACATCCTGCAGCGACTCGCGCGTCTTCATCACGCCGTCCACGTAATGCTTGCGCCCCGCGGCGTCGATGACGTTCTTCCGTCCCAGCTCCCACACATGCCCCAGGTAGACCAGGTCGTTGCCGGCGCGGATATTCAGCTCGACGTAATCCGCTACCGGGATCTCGTATGGCCGCACCGGCGGCAGCGGCTTGCCAAGAATCCTCGCCGCCACCGTGGTCTCGATCTCGTCCTCCTGAAACGGAATCTCCGCTGTTTCGATATGGCGGACGGCGTTCAGATAGCGGTGTTTGTCAGGCGCGCGCATGACTATCCTCCAGGGAATAGCTCTTCAACATTACGACACGAAGGCGTCAAGACACGAAGACACAAAAAGTTTAAATTCTCCACCAGATTTTACGATTGCCCCATTTTCTTTTTCATAGTCGCTTCGGCCTGTGCGATCCAGGCATCGAGCTTTTCCTTCGGCACGCCCCATTGCTTTGCGGTGCTCGCCGTATCCGGCATGGTGTAATCCTCGACCTCAGTGTGCTCGACTTTTGTTGCGGATTTATCCCAGTCGTTCTTAGCTGCATCATATCTGAGTAAGCCCATCTCCCACTCGCTCTCGGGCGGCCCGAAAATAATCACGCCGTAATACCGACCGGCATCTTCATGCACCTGGGTGACGAACGCCTTCCAGTGGGTGCCATCCTCGGTGGTGACGGTATATTTTTGGGCAAGCTGCTTTTCTAGCTCGACTTTATAATTAGCGAGTGTTGCCCTTGCGGGACCCTTTAAGGTGACATTATCTTTCCGGGCGCACCCGCTGAAAAGACAGGCCGATGCGATAACAAGAATCATAACCGCTTGTCGAAGGTGAATATTTCTCATGTTGAACTCCTTCCTCAATGCCTTCGTGCCTTAGCGTCTTTGTGTCTTCGTGTTGATGATTATCCGGTTTGCGGCCACACGCCGAACTTGCCCGCCGGCGGGTAATGTCCGGTGCCGAAGAGTTGGAAATCGACCACGCCGGGGCGGATGCCGTGCGGCCAGCCGGTGATGACCAGGCGGGCGAAGGACGCTTCACGCACGGAGAAGGCGGTGTAGTCGATGAGCAGATCCGTCTCGTTGCCGGTCTTATCTATGACCACCTGCCAGGTGTCCTCTTCCTTTTCCTTGATCTCCACGCGGTATTTGAAGGGGCCGGGGAGGACGCCGTTATCGTAATCAAGCCCCGGCTCCGCCCACACTAGACGGCAGGCGTGGGTGGTGAAAGAGGCGTCGAAGCGCACTTCCAGCCAGGGGGCGTTGTCGTCATCCGCCGGCTGCCACCAGGTGCGGATGTTGTTGTCCACCGCGTAAAGGGTGGTGCGGCCCGGCGCCTCACTGCTGGCGCGGGTGCCTTTCATCACGCATAGGGGCAGCCAGCCGGTGTCGTTGCTCTCCGCGGGGTTCGGCAGCAATCCGGGCGCCCACTGCGGCCATTCGGAGGCGCCCTTCACATACAGGTTGCCGTCTGCGTCAAAGCCGGCGGGGTCGAAGCCGATGCGCCGCTCGAAGTTGTGGTGGTAGCCGACCAGACAGGTGTAAAAGACCCACACGGTGTTCAGCGGCCCGCGCACCAGGCAGCCGTGGCCCGGCCCCTGCACCAACCCCTCGGTGTCGAGCAGGAAGGGGTTGCGCGGGGCATAGGTGAACGGTCCGAGCGGCGATGCCGCGGTGTAGACACCCATGCCGTAGGTGGGGAATTGCGTGCCGGGTGAGGTGTAGGTCAGGTAATAGGTGACGCCGCTTTTGAACATCCACGCGCCTTCCATCCAACTGATGGACGGGTCCTCGTTGAAGGGGCCGTAGCGCTCCCACACGTGGTCGGGGTTGTAGGCGATGAGCAACTGCGTCGGCGTCAGCGCGCGGGTTAGATCGTCCGCATCCATCTCCGCCCCCAGGATGCCGGCGCCGCCGCAGCCCCAATACAGGTAGACGCGGCCGTCATCGTCGGCGAAATACATGGGGTCGGCGAAGTTGGGCAGCGGCTGCCCGTCCGGATCGGTGATGGTGCCGGCGTTCTCCCACGGACCGAGCGGGTTATCCGCGCGGTAGAGTGTCGGATGGCCGGACGCCGTCAGGTAAAACTTGCCCTTGTGCTCCATGATGGTGGGCGCGTATCCGACATCGTCCAGATTCATCGGCTTGTGCCGCCAGGAGCTGAAATCCTCGCTCACCCACGCCATACCGCAGGAGGGGTACAGATACCACGTGCCGTCATGATACAGCACGCTCGGGTCGGCCGTCTCGCGAAAATCCACCGCCCGCCCGTTGTTGCGCCAGCCCCAGCCATCGTGCTTATCTCGGCACGCCCGCCCGCGCGGATAATCCGGCAGCGGAATGGGGTTGCAATAGGTCAGCGGAAAATCGCGCATGGCACGGCTCCTTCACCGGGATTGGACGAATGGAAGATTGGAAGGATGGAAGACTGAGAAGGGGGGGTGGGAGAATGGGAGAAATGGTACTTTCCCATTCACCCATTCTCAGTCTTCCATCCTTCCAGCCTTCCATTCATCCATCGCACTATTTCCGCCAAAGACGGCGTTTTCCTGCCACCCGGAAAACAGCAAAACTCGTATGTAGTAAGCCACGCAGCCGCAGCGGAGTGGCGTCCGTTGATAGGAAAGCTAAAAAATGCTCGAACGCCACTCCGCTGCGGCTGCGTGGCTGACTACGTACCGGCTTGCCGGTTTTTCGGTTGGCGGATAAATTGACATCCCCTTATCCCGTTGCTACACTGCTTCATGATTTCACACTCCGGGAGGCGATATGAAGACGATCCTGTTATTGAGTTTCCTGCTTCTCTCCCTTTGCTGTTTCGGTCACGCGGCCACCTACCTGACGGCGGTCAACTTCAGCGCAGCGTCGGTCAAGCTAGGCGATGTGTGCTTGATCACTTGCTCTGTCAAAAAGCCGACGGATATCCAGATCCAGATTCTGGATGCGCAGGGGAAGGTAGTGCGCATTATGCCGGCTTTCCAGGCGAAGATGAAGGTGGAATACCCCTGGAACGGCAAGGATGACGCGGGCAAACTGCTGCCGGCCGGGGAGTATACCGTGCGCGTGGCAGCCCACCTGCAGCCCCAGCTCGATAAAACGTTCGGCAAAGGCGGCGTGCTGGATGAATACACCAGCCCGTTCGATGTCGCCATCGACAAAGCCGGCAACCTTTTCCTGGCAGACCGCGGCGACAAGATTATCTACAAGCTGACCGCTGACGGCAAACCTGCGGAGGATTTTGCCAACAAGGGGAAGCTGGAGCTCACGCATCCCGTGCAGGCGATAAAAGTGGACAGCGCAGGTTATATCTATATGACCGGGCCTTTCCACAATATTGCCAGGTATGACAAAAAGGGCAACCTGGTGAGCACAATCGGCGGCTGGTTCCTGGAAGCCGACGGCAAGACCCATTCGCCGGAAAACACCGTCAATCCGCAGGGCATCGCCCTTGGCGACGAATAGATCTACATCCAGCGCGGCGGGGCGGACGGCGTGGTGGTGTTCAATCCGGCCTTCCCCGAAAAGGACGGCTTCATCTTCAAATCCAGCGGCAACCCGATGAACTACTCCCCCCAGCCGCCCGGTCTCGGTTATTGCGGCCCGGGCATCGACGCTACGCCGGCCGGCGTATTGTATGGCGTGGGGCTTTGGGGCCAACTGACCAAAGCGGTGGATACCGGTGAGGACATCGAGGCGAAATACAACTGTGCCGTTGGCCCGGACGGCGCCGCGATGCGCAACCCGACCGGGGTGGCCATCGCCCCCGACGGCACGATCTGGGTGGCGGATTGGGGCAACGGCCGGTTGATCCGTTTCTTCGATACCGGTGGCGCGCTGGTGCCGGTGTTCGCCTTCGGCCAGCAAGCGGAAAACGCGCTGGAGCAGGGCGGGTTCGTCAATCCCCACGGCCTCGCGGTCTCCGCCGACGGCAAGTACCTGTATGTGGCCGAGGACGGCGAGCCGGCCTACAACTACGAAACCAAGGCGGCACAGCTCTTTACCGGCGGCCATCGGCTGAGCCGGTGGAGCATCGATACCTTCGCCGATAAGGTCGAGCAGAAGGTGACGGTTACAGCCCCGTAACCGATCGGTTGGATGAATGTGAATGGGGAGTGGGGGAATGGGAGCATGGCCTTTCCATTCCTTCACTCGTAATAAGACGGTGCCAGGTCATTAAGCATAGAACTATCGCTCACGGTACGGTGGTCGAGTAGGCGAGTAAGCTCTACGCATCTTTCCGCAGCTTCCGCGCCGTATCGAGACCACCTCGGGTATAGGTAAGCTTGATGTGAACGGGCGCTATTAGGAGGGGTGGTCTCGATACGGCGCGGAAGCTGTAAGGGATTTTCGAAGAGGCTTCCATGCCTACTCGACCACCGGACCGGGTGCTATGATCTATAGTCTTTCGTCTTCTCTCCTATCGTGGTAAGGGGTGATTTCATGGTTAAGCGCTGGTGGCTTCTTCTCGTCCTGCTGTGCCTCTGCGGCCAGGGCATGGCGGCGAATCTGTTTTTCCGTTTCCAACTGCTGTCGCCGGTGCCGGCAGGGGTATATGCCGATGTGCTCGCGGTGACCCACGGCCAGAACGACCAGTTTTTCGTTGGCTTGCGGCCGCTGCCGCCATCGGGGGCCAATTATCCGGCGAAGTGGATCAGGGAAGGCCAGTATTCGCCGTGGACGGCGACCGGCGAGAAAACCCTCCATCCGCGTGAGAACACCATTGTCTTCACCTTCCACTCGAAGGAAGAGGTGAAGAACATCAGTGTGCTGATTGAGATCGCTTCCGATGCCGACCCGGCTGCCGTCCTCACCACCCTGAAGGGTACGACGGACGGCGATGTGTTCTCCTTCCTGATGCCGGCGGAAATTACGAAAGACCAGCAACTGCTGACCGTCGCCGACCGCACCCACGAGCACCTGGAGCACGCGCGGGCGGCTTTTCCGGGTGAGCCGCCGCAACTGCGCTCCCTCACCATCGACACCAACGTGGGCGGCTTTGCCCCGCCGGAAAAGAGCGGAGCCGGGTGGTCGCCTATCTACCGGAACGAGCAGTTATACAAAGACGAGTTGGAAACACTGCGCCGGTATGGCTTCAATACCCTGGCAGGCTCGCCCGCCTTGTTTGAACCCTACGCGCGGGAAGCCGGCTTCACCTTCATTTCAAATGACTGCCAACCGCCGATCGGTGATGTCTGGAAACCCGATTATGCTGAGAAGGTCGCGGCCGGCGCGCGCCAGTGGAACGACTCCTACGCGCAATATCCCGATCTGAAAAAACGGGTTTTCGACCTGCGGCTGGCTGACGAGCCGGGACTGATCGGGAGCGATTGGGCGGATAACACGGAGGCGAACGCCGCCTTCCGCACCTACCTGAAGAATCTGGGCTACACCCCGGCGGATTTCGGGCTGAACGACTGGACGGAAGCGCGGCTGGTGCTGTCGCGCGAGAAGATCGGCGAGATCGAGAAGCTGTGGTCGGATCGCGAGGCGAAAGCGGCGCCGCTTCTCTATTATCACAGCAAAAAATTCCAGAGCTACAGCACCTGGCTGGCCTTCAAAACCGCCACCGATGAATACCGGAAGAGTATCGATCCGAACATACTGACCTCCATCAACCCGTCCCCCCACCCCATGCTTGGGCGCGGGATGCTGAGCAGCAACTCGCTCGACTGGATGGAAGGCGGGCGCATGGGCGCGGTGACCATGCCGTGGACGGAGGACTGGCTGGGCATCAACGGGTGGGTGGCCATCAGCCTTGAGCACGTCGGTTTCCTCGCCGACATGCTGCGCGCGGGCGCGCGCTACCACGATGCGCCGATCGGCATATATATTTGCCCCGTCGGCAACAACAATTACCTGGCGACCACGCAAAAGACCTTCTCGGCGCTGGGCCGCGGGGCGACGCACATCAACTATTTCCTCTATGGACCGTTTTACTCCGCCACCTGGGATTTCTACTCGGAGAACTACAACGATCTGCGGGCGATCGGCGACGCCACCCGCAAAATGGCCGTCGTCGAGCAGGACCTGGTGAAGGCGAAATACCAGCGGCCGCAGGTGGCCATCCTCTGGCCGACGAGCACCGAAATCTGGCAGGACAGCAATGTCTACAACACCGAGCGCCAATTGCTCTGGCTGCTGCTCGACCGCCGGCAGATTCCGGTCGATTTCCTGGAAGAAGAGGACCTGGAGGCCGGTCAGGCTGACCAGTATAAGGTCATCTTTTCTATCGGCGATTGCCTGACGAAAAAGGCCAGCGGCAAGCTCGCGGATTGGGTCAATAACGGCGGTCAGCTCTGGCTGAGTCCGGGTTCCGGGTTGTATGACGAGTATCACCACACGAACACCGTCCTTGGCGGCTTGACCGGCTTCACGCCGGACGCGCTGCGGATCGACAAAAACTTCGGCAACTGGGGCAGTTGCCTGGCCAAGCCGCAGCCCATAGCCACCGTGCAGCCGAAAGATCCCGCCGTGCCGGCGTTGCCCGCGCTGTTCGCCCGCCAGGATTTCGCCACGACCGACGAGGTGCTGGCGACCTTCAATAACGGCAAGCCGGCGCTGGCCCGGAAAGCGGCCGGCAAAGGTCAGGTGTGGCAGGCGGGCTTCATGCTCGGATTGGCGTATGCCGCCGGTTGCAATAAAACCGAGAACGACGGCTACGCCACTGTCTTCCCGGAGGTTTATGGCAAACTACTCGACCCTATCCTCGCCGCAGGCAACGTGAAGAGACCGGTTATCGTCGACAAGCCGGGTATTCAAACATCGCTGCTGGAATCCGGCGCGAAAAAGGTGATTGTGCTCACCGACTTCACCCGTGACCCGAAAACCGAAGGCGCCACTGAGGTCGTGCTGACCGTGCCGGGGGCCGGCAATGCCAAGAAAGTGATCTCCGCCGCTGGCGCGAAAATAACCGTAGCAAAGAAAGGGGTGGACCTGCAGATCACCGTACTGTTGACCATCGGAGATATTCTGGTGGTGGAGAACTGACGGCCGGGGGACCGAAAAACAGGCAAACCCGTATGTAGTAAGCCACGCAGCCACAGCGGAGTGGCGTTCGGATAACAGGTAAGCTTTCGTATACACGACGCCACTCCGCTGCGGCTACGTGGCTTAGTGGTCGTGGAGAACCTGTTCTTCATGGGCAGCCCGCTCAAATTCGCCTTCGGGCAGAATCCCAACGGTATCGCCTTGACCCGCATCGGCTATTCGCACGATGCCCTGCACTGGCGCCGCCCCAAGGCGTCATCGAGAACGCTTTACCGGTGAATGGCGCCGCACATGACCATTACCCCCGCGCAACTCATCCACCCATTCCTGCGCATCCTCGCCATCGAGTAAGTCCGACGCAATACCGGCCACATCAAGCCAGGAACGACTCTTCTCGGCATCAGGTGGCGTGAGGTTAACCGTTTCTGCAACCCGTGGACCAATGCACCCTTGGCTTCACGCTCGGACTACGCCGCACATGAACTTTTACATTTGCGCCATATCGTCGCTGTTTCATTGCCTGCTCTTTTGATGTTATTATACCATGTAGCCAGAGGAAAAATATATGTATCTCAGTGATCTGGAACGGCATCACACCTGGTTCACGCAATATACCGGTCGTTTTGCCTCTGACGATCCGCTGGTGGCGGCCAACCTGCAATCGAAAATCGAGCATACCATGCGTGTGGTGGTGAATGCCCGCGCGATCGCCGAAGCGCTGGACATGAGCGACGAGCAGCGCGTGCTGGCGGAAGTGCTCGGGCTGTTTCACGACCTGGGACGTTTTCCACAGTTGGAAAACCACGCCACCTTCCGCGACGGCGCCTCCTTCGACCACGCCGCGATGAGCGTGCGGGTGCTGGACGAGGAAGATAGGTGGCGGCATTTCACCGAGCGCGAGCATGCGATCCTCGCCACCGCCATCCGGAACCATAACAAGCTCGCCATTCCCGAGGAATGCACCGGTGACGAGCTGTTCTACAGCAGGCTGATCCGCGACGCCGACAAGCTGGATGCCATGAAAAAGGCCGCCGAGGGGCATTTCTTCACCCTCCTCAACCTCGATGAAGACGGCGGCGTCTCTCCGTCGATCAGGGAAGCCATCCTGAACCGGCGCTGCGCGCATTACACGGATATTCAGTCCCATCCGGATATCATCCTGTCGATCGTCGCCCAGATTTACGATGTCAACTTCCCCTGCGCGTTCGCGAAAATTCGCGTGGAGCGGTATCTCGAGCGCACCTTCGCCCGCCTGCCGCAAAACGACGACTTTGCCTGCATGCAGGAGACCGTGCAGACCTACCTCGACCGGCAGACCCCCTGTAAATGATTACGAGACATTAATGACAACATCGCCCACCGATAATCGAAAATTAGATCGCATTGCCGGCCTTTTCGACATTATCGACGGCGCGCCGGGGGCACGGGCGGCGCTGGCGCGCCTGTTGCTGCGCGTGCTGGCCGGGGTGCACTGGTTGGTGCTGGAAGCGTGGCTGGCCACCTATCGGCTGGGACTGGCGCGGGTGACGACGCTGCCAATCGAGGTGATCTCCGTCGGCAACCTCAGCCTGGGGGGAACGGGGAAAACGCTGGCGGTACGGCGGCTAGCGCGGGAATTGACAGCGGCGGGGCGGCGGCCGGCCATCCTCAGCCGGGGGCACGGGCGGCAGTCGGGTGAGGAGCGGATCGTCTGTTATCGCGCGGACGGGGAGATGCCGCATTCAGGCGAGGTGGGCGATGAACCATCTGTACTGGCCGCCAGCCTGCCGGACATCCCGGTGGTGGTGGGCAGAAACCGGCGCAGCACGGGCCGCCGGGCAATCGCGGAGTGCGGCGCCGACGTGCTGATCCTCGATGATGGCTTTCAGTACCGGCGGCTGCGTAAAGACCGCGAGATCGTGCTGCTCGACGCCCTGCAGCCTCCGGCGCGCGACTGCCTGCTGCCGCGCGGCACCTTTCGCGAGCCGTGGGCGCACCTGCGGCGGGCGCACGAGGTGTGGATCACCCACGCGCAGCTTGCGCCGCCGGAACGGGTGGCCTTCCTGGCACAGCAGGCCGCGCGATATGCTCCCCCCGCGCGAGTCCGCTTCACCGAGCACCAACCGCGCCACCTTCGCTACCTGCACGGCGAGACAGCGCCGCTGGAGATGCTGCGGGGCCGCCGCCTCCTCGCCCTTTCCGGTCTGGGCAACCCGCGGCAGTTCGAGCTGATGCTGGAGTCACTGGGCGGTCCGATCGTTCCCTGCCGCTATCCCGATCACCATCGATACACCGACACGGATATTCAGGAGATCGCGCGCCGCCTGGAACCGGGCATGCTGCTGGTGACCACCGCCAAAGATGCCGTGCGGCTGCCCGATGCATTGCCGTTCCCGGTGTGGGTGGTAGAAGTGGAAATGGTGGATGTGGCCGAGGGTGATGGGGGTTAGGTGAAGCGGGTCGTCACGATACACCTTGGATTGATGAATATGCGCTCAGTCCGGTGGTTGAGTAGGCAGGAAAGCTCTGCGGCGGTACTCCGCCGCATCTGCGGTTCTTTCCGCAGTTCTCGCGCCGTATCGAAACCACCGCGGGTATAGGTAAACCTTGCGTGAACGGGCGTTATGAGCAATGCGGCGGAGTACCGCCGCAGAGGTGGTTTCAATACGGCGCGAGAACTGCGGAAAGAACCGAACAGCTTTCCTGCCTA
>Ga0172368_10006648_pt1 | contig 12360 bp, 15 predicted proteins | sample Lak11m_FD_114540 | JGI IMG/M metagenome (GOLD analysis project Ga0172368, IMG submission 114540) | Freshwater microbial communities from Kabuno Bay, South-Kivu, Congo - kab_022012_11m | ecosystem: Environmental > Aquatic > Freshwater > Lake | place: Democratic Republic of the Congo: South-Kivu...
GCCGTACAAGGAATTCGATACGCTCGATGAGTCAGAAGTTAAGATCATAAAAAAGATGCTAAAGAGCTATGAACAACAAATGATCGATCATTACTTCTACTTGGAGAAGTTGCGAGAAGTTGGGGAAGAGTTCGCAGGGTTTAAGCAGAAGCTTACAGAGGACGTCCAGAAATATAAGTCGGCGAGCATAACAGCTATAGATTTTGATTTGAAATTATCGAGAACGGAGATGGCTTCTATAAAGGAGGAGATTCGCGAGTTCAAACATGAGTTAACAATGCTTAAGGACTTTAAGGAGTTCTGCAAGAAGTTCGCCAATGGTAGGCACATGGAGTGACTTAGTAACATTATTGATGCTGTCGTTTCAACAGGGATGCACCCTCTGCCTCATGGTTAAATTGATAGAAATAAACATGTATCCTCGTGAGATCCCTTACTAAAATCGAAATATTGATGCGAGGGATGGGATTTGAACCCATGAATTCCTTCGAAACCAGCCCCTGAAGCTGGCGCCTTTGACCGGACTGGGCGACCCTCGCAAGTGTTTGCGCCATATTTGGCGTTAGTTATATATAGGATAATATCCTATGTTTTTATGCCTTTTTCGTGATGCTTCGCCTTAAAGCTTTCGCCATGATTAGAGTAAACCCCTGAAGCTAACGCCTTTGACCGGACTGGGCGACCCTCGCAAATTATGACAGCAATTTAAGCAGCAATGCCTTCTGGATATGCAACCTGTTCTCAGCCTGGTCAAATACAGCCGAGTTTGGGCCATCAACAACTTCTCCTGATATTTCCTCGCCCCTGTGGGCTGGAAGACAGTGAAGTACCATCACATCATGCTTAGCTTGTTCTAAAAGGTTGCTGTTGATCTGGTAGGGTTTGAAGTCGCGAAGTCTCTGGTCATACTCTTCTTCATCACCCATTGAGACCCATACATCAGTAGAGAGAATATCTGCTTTCTTTGCTGCTTTTAACGGATCTGTTATGATATTGACTGTTCCTCCAAGTTCCCTTGCTTTGCTCACGATCTGCTCATTCGGCTCATACCCTTGCGGACATGCAACTGTCATTTTCATGCCTGTAATGGTGCAAGCAAGCATTGCAGAATTGCACACGTTATTGCCATCTCCGATCCATGCAAAATTAAGTCCCTTGAATTTTCCTTTGTACTCGCGAATAGTCAGGAGGTCAGCAAGGAGCTGGCATGGGTGTTCGAGGTTTGATAAACCGTTGATCACCGGTACAGTTCCATTTTCGCTAAGCTCGGTGAGCGTTTCGTGTTTATAGACCCGCGCCATAATGGCATGGACATATCTCGACATCACCCGCGCCGTATCCGCTACTGACTCTCCGCGTCCGAGCTGTACATCCTTATAATTAAGATATATCGCATGTCCCCCAAGTTCTGTCATTGCCACTTCAAAGGATATCCTTGTGCGTGTTGAAGATTTCTCAAAAAGCATAGCAAGTGTTTTGTTCTTTAGTTCATCCGTTGTCTTCCCACGTTTTCTTTTTTCTTTAAGATCAGAAGCTGCATCAAGTAAATTAATAATATCCGAATACGACAGATCAGCGATAGACAATAGATGAGATGACAAAACCAGGAAACTCCTTTTGTTACTTTACTAAGCCATAAATGTAGATACTTATTAAATTACTTTTCCATAACTTTGATTTATATCTTTGATTTCAAGATATCCTTGTATCTTTGATAATATTCGGAACAATTTGTTTTCTGGTTTAACAGGAGTTATATATGATAATAATTACCATGTATTGGTTTTTGAATCCCGATAAAGTTAAATAGTGCCATTACTATGATACTAATGATGATAATGCAAATAGGATTGCATTTGTTACAGGACCAAATTTATGCTCACAAGAAAAAACAAATCACAAAAAATTGATGCAGCTATATCACCCATAATTGGAATAATCCTGATGGTTGCCATAACGGTTGTGATGGCCGCCATAGTATCGTCCTGGTCTTCACAAGTAAAAGCATCCAACGCACCGATAGCGGTCGGACTTGATATCAGCAGGTATGGGACTATGGTTTCAGTTCTTGTAACAGATATTAATCCGGCAAACGCGGCTCCATTGCCGTTATTAAATATCAATTACCAAAACTGGTCAGGTTCTTCATTTAACTCAAATAGTACCAATATTACAAATGCTAACGGGGGAAGTATTATTGAATTCGACACAAATAACGTCACTTCAAAGCGTGTAATAATTACAGCTACTTACAGAGACGGTTCAAAGAAAGTATTGTTTAATGAAGAAGTTTAAAACTGCTTGAATAAAAGTAGCTAATCCAATAGAGGAAACTTAAATAATACCTGATTCCTAATAAGGTTGGAATGCTCAAAGAGGAAATCTGGATCGAGAAATATCGCCCCAAAAAGCTTGAAGATGTAGTGGGCCAGGTTGAGGTAGTGAAGCGCCTTAAATCATATATTCAGGCCAGGAACCTTCCTCACCTTCTTTTCTCAGGACCTCCCGGTGTGGGAAAAACAGCCTGCGCGATATGCGTGGCCAGGGAGCTTTTTGGTGAGGACTGGGCGAATAATTTCACTGAACTGAACGCCAGCGATGAGCGCGGAATTGATGTTGTCAGGACAAAAATCAAGAACTTTGCAAGGACGTCTCCTCTTGGGGAAGCAGAATTTAAGATAATATTCTTAGACGAGGCAGATGCACTTACTTCAGACGCACAGTCGGCGTTAAGAAGGACGATGGAAAAATACACAAGTTCCTGCCGTTTCATCATGTCATGTAATTATTCTTCTAAAATAATTGAGCCCATACAGTCAAGATGCGCAGTTTACAGGTTCAAACCTATCTCAAGCGCGGCTGTTGATGAGAGGATAAAGCATATCGCCAAAATCGAAGGTATTAATTTAACAGACGACGGCCTTGAAGCCATACGATATGTGGCGGCGGGTGACATGCGCCGCGCCATCAATGCCTTGCAAGCAGCTGGAATGCTTGATAAAACAGTTAACATGGATGCTATTTATAAAACTACTGCCACTGCAAAGCCAGAAGAGATCATCAATTTGGTCAAACTAGCACTTGATGGGAATTTCATGAAAGCCAGGGCTCAACTCGATTACCTTTTGATCGAACAGGGGCTTTCAGGCGAGGACATTATAGGACAGATATATCGAGCCATGTTCGATATGACCATTCCGGATAAGCTGAAAGTCGATTTAATTGACCGAATCGGGGAGATCGATTTCAGGATTGCCGAGGGCGCAAATGAACGCATACAACTAGAGGCGCTGATAGCGCATTTTATCCTTTGCGGTTCGAATAAGAAATGACCCGTAAAGCGGAGATTTTTTATTATCTTCTGGCACGAAAAAACCACAGAGCACACAGAGGACACAGAGAATAATTACAACTCTGTGATCTCTGTGTCCTCTGTGGTTGATTATCCTTATGTGGATAATTTATATATTTGATTTAATAAATATCAATTTTGAGTGAATTTACCTCCGACCAGAATAAATTAAAAAGTATCGAGAAAAGCTGCACCACTCTGTGTCCTGGTATGAAAAAAAAATAGCAACGAACTCGATACGAACTCACGCTACCGGAGTTCGTTTTAGTTCGTACCAGTTCGGTGTTTTCTTAATGTTCATATACATACCGAAGGATCATAGCTGACTCTGTGGTTGAAAAACTATGTAGCAATTCCTTATTCCAGGAAAAAATTTATAATTCTCTGAAATCTTTACTATCGAGAACTTTTATATAGTTATATCTTATTTGCAATATGGAGGAAAATAATATGACTGAAGTATGGTTTTTTATTGCAAGTCCTAAGTCGCAAAATGAAGTATGGGAAAATATAGAAGATCCTGATTGGGAGAAATATAAGGGTCATACTGCATGGGGAATACCAGACGGCAATGAAGATATTGAGAAGATAGAACGAATAGAGAAAGGTGATATAATATTGTGTTACAATGCTGCACCTAAAACAGCAATTGTAGGTCAATGTAAATGTATAGGTAGATATAATGATGATACTAATGATGGTTTTAAAAATGGGGTCTGTATATCTGATTGGAAGGAATATGAAAAACCGATTAAATTTAGTGACCTTCGCAAAAAAGAGTTTGGTTTTATAAAAGATTTCTTAGGAAATAACAACGGAAGAAGACGTTCTATAGTCGAAGTGCCAAAAAATGATTGGGACAACTTCATTAAGATTTACGCCGCCAATAGAAGGACTATTAGAGGGCTTAATAGAAAGACTATTATAAGGCCTATTAAAAGTTATATATCTTGCTGAAGGCTTTCTTGAATTTTAGGGTTATGAAGGCTGGCTGCGGTGTTTCAGGTATTCGATCACTGCTGGCAGTAACGAGACTATAATAATGGCAAAGATAAACATGGTAAAGTTCTCTTTGACAAAAGGAATATTACCAAAATAATACCCCCCCAGGATAAAGGAACATATCCAGGCGATCCCCCCCATGATGTTATAAGCGGCAAAACTCCAGTAATTCATACTTCCAACACCTGCTAAAAAAGGAGCGTATGTTCGGATTATTGGAACAAATCGGGCTATGATTATAGTTTTTCCCCCATATTTTTCATAGAACTTGTGTGTTCGTTCCAGGTATTCCTTTTTCACAAAAAAAATACTTTTATTTTTGAATCTTGTTCCAAGATATTTACCGATCCAATAATTCATTGAGTCTCCTGCCACAGCAGCGATACCCAGAAGTCCTAATAACCACCAAAGATCAAGAGTACCCGCGGCAGCAAATGCTCCCACGACAAACAGAAGCGAATCACCAGGAAAAAATGGCGTCACCACAAGACCTGTTTCACAAAAAATTAATAAAAAAAGGATAAGATATGTCCAGGCTCCGTAATCCTCGATGACAAGTTTCAGATTATCGTCAAGATGAAGAAAGATTTGAACGAAATTAGCTAACATTTCCATAATACCGCCAGAGACGCGAAGCAGTAAGATGTATGGTTAACATATTAATTTTGTGTATGGGAATAAATATCTTCAATGGAATATAGTTTATTCAAAACATTTATCCTTTTATAAAACAAATGTAGGATGCTACAAAGAGAGATCATCCATGGGAAAAAGAATTAGAATTATTAATGAACCTTCTGATATTGTTCCGCTTTTGCGTGCTTTTGGAACCGAATCCCACAAAAAAGTATTTGATTGTTTGCAAACCGGTTGGAAAACCGATGAAGAGATTGAAAAAGAAGTTAACTTCAAACCAGCTGAAAGTCTGTTGGTCTTGAAAAAAAGCGGCTTTGTGGAAAGCAAATGGAGAATGCCTCAACCTGGTAAAACACCTGAAAAAGAATATCATTCATCTTATTCCAGGGTCCAGGTAAATTTTGAGTGCTCAGTCGAAGATCTATCTGATATGATAATGGTTACCTTCAAAAGCGATAATGATTTAAGATCATATCTTGATCAAATTGAAAAAGAAGTAAAAGCAGGCAACCAGTCCATGAATGGCCTCCAAAGAGTAATTGATAAGAGCATAATGTTTATCCGCGCAGTATCAAGGCGTTCTTCGATCCTGACAGTAAAAGGACAGAGGATCGAGATCTTCGGGGAAACCGAATGATACTTCGCAGTAAAAAAGAAATAACCAAATTCCAGATACTTGTTGAGATAGCGGGACACCAACCTGACGTAATGCAGAAAGAAATTGCGGACAGGATTGGCATAACACCGCAAGCCGTGTCGGAGTATATCAAAGACCTGGTTTCAGAGAGATATTTATTTTCTGATGGGCGCATGCGCTATCGGATCACCAAGAATGGCGTTGAGTGGGTACTTGAAAGGGCAATAGAACTTAAGAAATATGCGCGTTTTGTAATGGAAGATATAGTGAGCCATGTATCTGTGGCTACTGCTATTGCAAGAGGACGGTTCAAAAAAGGGGATGCGGTATCGCTAATGATGGAAAATGGCCTTTTATATGCAGGTACGGACGGGGACGTTACTGGAATTACTACTGCAGATTCAAAAGAGGGAGAGGATGTGGGAGTGACTGATCTGAAAGGGATGATAAGTTTTCCCCAGGTCAATATAACAATCTGCAAAGTGCCGCGTGTTGAAAAAGGAGGCTCCCGATGCGTTGATCTTGAGATGCTAAAGAGTAGATCCATTGATAAACCTTATATTGCCGCCATAGGCGTCGAAGCTCTCATCTCTCTTCGCAAAATTAACATCCAACCTAACATCCTGTTCGGGGCGAAAGAATCCGTAGTTGAGGCAGCTTTTCATGGTCTTTCTTCGCTTGTTGTTTCTGTGGATGAAGAAGTTCCGAGTCTCCTTAACAGGCTTGAAGCTGAAGGATTGAACTATGAAGTCGTGGATTTGAGCAAATAGCTGATTTTTTTGTCTGTTTTATTCTGGCATCGTCAGTTTCCAGGTGAAATTTGTATCTCTTCAACCTTGAATTCTACAAATCGATCTTTGGGCAAAGTAATGATCTTTTTCATACTCTCTTTTTGAAAAAGTATTATCCCTGTATCATACACATCACCCGAATCTTTCTTGAGAAGAAGTCTTATGCCACTAACATAATAGTCCGCCCTGCTTTTATCTGCATAATCAATATCGTTTTTTGTATGCACTATCGTTCCCTTACCTGAATTGGACAAAAATTCTAATGTGACCTTTGTTACACCATAACCAGCATTTTTATAAAAATCGATTCCTCTATATAGTGGATATTCCTCCAATAAAACTTTCCACTCCTCTTTGCCTTCTATTTGCAATGTCTGTGAATAGTTTATTGATTTGGTTTTTACAGGTGTCTCCAAACATCCGCTTCCGGCGCTCATAACAATTATTGCCAGGACAATTGCAAATTTAAACCGATTAGAATTCATCGTTAGGATTTTTAACTTTAAGAACTACACGAACCTTGGTCTTGCTGACAACTTCACGGAAAGCGGATGTCTCTTAAATGGGAAGCCAGCTACTTCTTTGGATATCCTTTCATTGAGTTCCTCAATACTCATCTTGACATTAGCAGGCTTATTCGGGGTTGATTCGCTCCTTACCGTTACGCTAAGATTCCCGTTATTTACTTCTTCATCGCCAACCACAGCCACATACGGTATCCAATCTTTTCCGGCATCACGGATCTTTTTACCCACGGTTTCTTCGCGGTCATCGATATCCACTCTGCCGTTTAACAATTCCGACACTTTTTCGGCAAATCCCATATGCTTTTCCGCAACCGGGATCACACGCACCTGTGTGGGTGAAAGCCATACCGGAAACATGGGGACGATTCCTTTTTCCGAGTTCATAGACGCCTTCTCAAGGAGCGCATAGATGCATCTTTCTATGGCGCCGCTTGGTGAGCAGTGCAGGATAAAAGGTCTTTTTTCCGCGCCTGTCTGGTCGATGTACTTTATGCCATAGCGTTCAGCATTCTCAACGTCTATTTGAACTGTTGACAGGGCGCTTGCCTTGTCAATCGCATCGATGAAATTGAACTCGAACTTCAGGACAAAATAAAAGAATCTCTGGTCCCACAGCTCTATCAATACTGGTTTGTTGACTGTTTTAACAAGGCCAACTATGAAATCCCTGTTCTCTTCATAGAAATCCCTGGTAAAGCGGATGGCTACTTCATAGTCATTCAAATCGATCCCGATCTTTGACAGGACATTTATACACATGTTGTACTGTTCATTGAACTGAACCATTGCCTCATCCATATCCTTGCACAGGGAATGCATATCAGTCATCGTGAATGCGCGAAGCCTTCGCAAGCCTACAAGCTCGCCACTTTGTTCTTTCCTGAAGCTGTAACGTGTAAGTTCAACCATTCGAAGAGGAAGGCTCCTGTATGAAATTGTCATGTCGTGGTTCATGAGGAACTGCCCGAAACAGGCCGCAAACCGCAGGAATAGCTGCTTCTTATCAGCCTCAATTGAGTACTGGCGCGCTGGGAAGCGGTCAAGGTATTTCTTCAATGTTGGATGGTTCATATCATACATAATCGGAGTCTCGACCTCCATGGCTCCCATCTTTGCAGTTTCATCGAGCACATAAGTCTCAATAAGACTCTTCATAAGCCTCCCCTTGGGGTAAAATCTCATGTTCCCGGAATCTGAGCCGGGTTCATAATCAGCAAGCTCAAGCCGTCTCATAAGCTCAACATGAGGTGGGATCTTGTCCACGACGCGGCTCTTGTGAATTTCATAATTTACAAATTTCTTGAGATTATCATGACCTGTGAAATCAAATTCATCGGGTTTCAAAAGGTTACCATCGGGCGTGAGGATGTGCCAGTAGGATGTGGCTTTTGCTTCGGATTTCAGGGCTTCAGAAACAACTTCTTCTTTTTCCTTAACTACCATTACGCATTTTTCTTCGCCTGATCTTATCGTTCTTGAAAGTTCAGAGAGGGGATGGCCTTTGCATTTAATTGTGAAGGATTTATACCAGCCAAATGGTGCGCGTTTTACTTCAAATGAAGCTTCTTTTAATAATTCCTCTATTTTTTTGAGGGTTTCGACCGCTGTTTTCGGGGATGAAAGGTTTGAACTAAGATGTGCATAAGGATACAACATCACGCGGTTTGTCTTTACCTGTTCTGTGACTTTTTTTATCTCCACGACAGTTTTTGCTGCTGCATTTTCTATCTGATCTTCGTCACTTTTTTCAACAGCTACAAAAACCGTTAGAACCTCTTCCATCCTGCCTTTTTTGAGTTCATCTTCTATTTTCTCAGCAACAGGTGTGCTCTTTTTAGTTTCATATTCTATGAAATCCGAATGAATAAGTAGTATCTGCATTTTATCACTTTAACGCATCTACACAGCAATTAAGCTTAAAGTTTTGTCGGTTTTTGGAGATGGTTCTGTTCGGACCTTTCAAAAGGTTTATTTCCCAAGTAAAACAACGATAATAAAATAAAATAGTATATCTGCGTAAAGGGATGAAAGAATATACTTATTCAGGCAAGAACAATACCTACAGGCCTCGTAACTCGTAAGGGTATACCGGGGACTGCAAACGATAGGGGGTATGTAAAACCACTGTGCTTCCGTGAACTGGAAGCCGAGCGACCAACGGTACAGAGGCTGCTCAAACTCACGAAAATGGCTAAAAGGTTGCTTGATAAAAACAGGCTTGACGCAAGGGTTGCGAAAACGATGTGTTTACCGTGTATGGGTTGCGATCTGAATCCGCTTGTAGATTTATGATTCAGGAAAGAATTCCCTCATCACAAAGAATGGTGAGGCGAATATGTGGGGCCCAAAGTAGCCAAAAATTTTAATAGTTTTATTCGCTTTTTTCATCCTCTAATTTAATCTCACCAAATTCTTTTTCATAATTATCAAGCCTTTCTTTTAAAAATCGTACTAATTCTTTGACAAATTTTGGAGTTGAGAAAATTCTTATTGTATTAGCATAATTTTCAATTTCATCTCTGGGTAATTGTGCGAAATCAATATAAAAATCATCTGAACTGAATCCTGATCCCATAGCATTTGAATAAAAACTATTGATTACTTTATACTTGATTTCATCTTGTTCTGCTTCTTTTTTCTCTTTTTTTTTCATATACAAGCCTCTCTCTTATATTTTATCTGTGTCACTTTTTTTGTTTCATTGTAATCTCTAGTAAATAAATCCAAAATTTTACTCGAATAAATCTTGCCTGCTGCAATCAAATGCCAAAATAGGATTTTTTTGTCTGTATAAACCATTTCATGTTCTTCTAATTGGTTGAGTCCCTTTTCTTCGAGTTTTTCAGCTAGCTTCTCAGAAACTATATAATTAACTAACGATAGGACAATTTTTACTTCTTGTTTTTCATTATTAAGGTGATATAATTGAGTTTTCCCTACTTTATTTCCCTCTAAAAGGAGTTCTTCCTCTAATAATTTGCTGATATAATTATATATTGTTGTTTTTGGTATATCTGTCAACCATATGATATCTGGAATTGACAATTCTTCGTCAAAATGGTCTGCAAAAACTTCCAATATCTTTACGTTTGGGCAATCTCCAAATATTTTTGATAAAACAAACATTGTTATCCTACATCTCTATTATAAATTCTATTATTAATCTTACTACTATTTATTCCTTTTTTGGTACTTAAAGTTTGTTTTTTGAACTTAAATACTTTCACCCCAGTATGCTATATGCTTATTTAGTTCAAAATTAATATAAAGACGAACTTGATGATTGATTTGGACGATGACGAAAAAATGATTATGGAAATGCTAGGAAAATTAGACATTTCTCAAAATAAAAATGTAGAATATGAAACCATACAAAAGAAACTAAAACCCATGTATCATGCCAATTTAAGGAAAAACATAAACAGATTAATCACAAAGGGACTAATAAGACTATATCGTACCAATAACTACTCTCTCACTGATGAGGGATTAAGAGTAGCTCATTTTTTGTGGAAAAAGAGACAAGAGAAAACATATGATTTTAGAATCGTTAAGAGAGGTTAACTCTCCACTTAATTCTGCTTTGATTATAAAAACTATTATGATTGAAGAGCTAAAAATACCACGCACAGAGCTTGATTTGATACAAGCTGAACTGGAAGAAAATAAACCATATGAAGCTTGCGGTGTTCTCATTGGAACCATAGATGGAATGACGGCGCATGTCGAAAAAGCCCGACGCATAAGAAATGTAAAGCGGACACATAGAAGTTTTGAGCTTGACCCGAAAGAGCATTATAATGCCTGGAATGAAGCCGGGAAGAACGGCAAGGAAATAGTTGGAGTTTATCATACTCATCCTGTCTCTTCTGCGGTGCCTTCGCTGTGGGACAGGGAGACGATGCAGAACGATACTTCGATCTGGCTTATTGCAGGCGCTGATGGGATGCGGGCGTATGTGTGGGAGAATGGGTTGAAGACAGTAGCAATAATTCAGGCATAGGAGTTCTTGTAGTTATCACGTTCGACCTTTATTGATGTTCTTTGTTAATGACAATATTTATATGGTTTGAAGAAAATAAAAGCATGAAATGAAAACGTTGTCAGGCAAAATCAAAAGGGCTGCTACAAGTCTTATTATGCCTGTGGATAATAAAAGAGCAGGCGAATGTAAACGGTGTGGTTCATGCTGTAAGTTTGTATATAAGTGCCCGTTCCTGAAATATGATGATAAAGGTTCAAATATGTCTTTATGTACAATACACAATCTGCGCCCTCCCCAATGCAGGAAATATCCAAGGTCAAAGGATGAAAAGGCGCATGAGCCATGCGGTTACTATTTTATTGAATAATTAAAATTAATTTTTCTTGAATTGAAAAAAATATCGAAAAACAACGAACTGATTTTATAATTCCCAATAAACCAACACAAATCATTTAAATTTATACATACATAAAGAACAAAATATGCACTGGCGCGAAAAAGAATTGCTTAACGTACTGAAAACAGGAAAAATGACAACAACTGAGATAGTTGGAAGAGTAAATATGAGCAAGGCAACCGCCCTAAAGTACCTGGATAGAATGAGAGAAAAAAACCTGGTGGATGGCGAAGAGATAGGTACTGCAAAAATATGGTTTTTAAGAACGGAAGGGGAAATAGTTCAAAATAAAATAAAAGTACTGGTCGCAGATGATGATAGTAATATTATAAATATTATCAGATATTCTATAAGTAATGATCAATTTGAGGTTTTAGAGGCTGCAAACGGAAAAGAAGCCCTGGGTATGGTCTTTGCCATGTCACCTGATATCCTTATCCTAGATATTATGATGCCTGGAATGGATGGTTACATGGTCTGCAAAGAATTAAAAGAACATGATTCCACAAAGAATTTGCCTATAATTATCCTGTCTGCGAAGACCAGTATAGATGATAAGCTTAAAGCAATAGGCTTTGGCATAGATGATTATATGATAAAACCTTTTGACCCAAGAGAACTGGAAGCAAGAATAAAAATGAGGTTGAAAATGACTGACAGTAAGTATTAAAATGGTTATTTTGAATTGAAATCCTGCCAGTTTATGCCGATAACGAAGATTCCATTGCGCTTGAGGTATTCTGATTCGATATCTTTACCAGTAAAGCCATGTTGGAGCATTGAAACTCTTTCCTCCCTGGATCCGGTGAAAAACTTTTGTTCCCTTCTTTTCCAAATTCCTTTTCCATATTACCGGATCGCTCAGGAAAAGGAAGCCTGTAAATCTGGTCACACAATGATGCATCAATCTTTATACCGTAGTTTATAAGAAACACTGTTATTTTTTGATTTAAATTTTATATTTTAACTTTTATTAACCCGCATCTACTTGTTATATTTTAATACATACTAATTATTTTTATCGAATTCATGA
>Ga0172368_10006651_pt1 | contig 12358 bp, 6 predicted proteins | sample Lak11m_FD_114540 | JGI IMG/M metagenome (GOLD analysis project Ga0172368, IMG submission 114540) | Freshwater microbial communities from Kabuno Bay, South-Kivu, Congo - kab_022012_11m | ecosystem: Environmental > Aquatic > Freshwater > Lake | place: Democratic Republic of the Congo: South-Kivu...
GCCACCAGCCTTCGTCGGCACTCGACATGGCGTTGTGGGTGGTGGCGTAGGCGACTTGATCGTAGCGGCGTTGGCAAAGCGAGACCGCGCCGTTGCAGCCGTTGGCCGGAGTGGTGGCCGCGCGGGTCTGGTCTGAGCCCCACAACAAGCTGCGCGGACCGACGCCAGCGCACGCTGAAGCAAGCAGCAGCGCACAGAGCACGATGGCATGGAACGCGAGCGCAAGGCGCCCGAGAGGCGTGCAGAGGACAAGGAAGAGCATCACGACGGGAACCGGCACAGGGGGCCAGAGGACGCGAAACTAGCCGACCTGACCGTGGATGGGCAAGTCGTTTGTGTGTAGCCGGCAGGAATTGCAGACGTTGATGAGAATCCGTCCTGAGCCCGGCCACGTGGCGCGACCCGCCTTGACAGCCCGCCCACGCTTTGCGTACCCGTGAAGTGACCACCAACTGAATTGAACACGTGCGAGCGTCTGACGGCGCCGCGTCGGGGCGTGTCGCGGGGCGCGACGCAAGCCGCGGTCGGCCTGGGCCGCGGGGGGGAGGAAGAACCAGTGGCGACGACCGCCGTATCTACGACCGCGAATCCGTCCCGGCCTGCGCACGCCGACGTGGGTCTGGACACGGCGATTCGCGCGCGACATCTCGCGGCCTTCGGCGGCGCGGAGTGGCACGCCGCCGCCGCCCGTCCGGCGGATCGGTTGCAGGCGGCGCTGGGTACGGTGGCCGCGGCATCTTATGCACATCCGGGCAAGATCGCGACGGGTGCGGGGCTGCTGACGGTGTGGGCGTGTTCGGCGTGTGCCGCGCGGGCCTGGTCCGGCGGGTTGCCGTTGCCGGCCCTGAGCGTCCTTGCGGTGGCCGCGCCGACGCTGCTCTTGCTGCTGGGGCTCTTGCTCCTGCGCTGGCAGCGCTGGGCCGCGGCCGCGACCGTCCTCGCGCCGGTTCTGGCTGCACTGGCATGGACGTTTGGCATTGCGGGCCGCCTGCTGGCGCCTGCAGATCCGTTGCTCGGTGTCGGTGTCGCCGTGCTGTTGGCGGCGGGTGTCGGACATAGCGCGCACCTGTACGACCGCTACCAGCTCGCTCTGGCGCGCGGCATGGCGCGGGCGCGGGCCGTCCACATCGTTTTTCACCACGAGGGGCGTGGTGCTGCCGTCGCAGCCCTGCTCGTCGCGGGCACGGGTCTTGGCCTGGGCGTCTTCGAGCGGGCGACGTTGCGTGCCTGCGGCCTTCTGCTTGGGCTGGGCCTGTGCGCGGTGCTGGTCGCCAGCCACGCCCTGCTGCCGGCACTGTTGCGCCTCGCGCCGCGCGAGAGGCTGCCGCCCGCAGGACCGGCGTTGGCGTGGGGCCTTGCCGCCCGAGCGCACGGGTGGATACCGTCGCTGTCGCGTCTGGCCCTGCTCGGCGCCGTCGTCGCCGCGGCCACAACACCCTGGCCAGGCCTGACCTTACCTCGGCATGATTCGCTGCACCGCATGCACGGGCTGGTGCCCTGGTTCGACCTGTCGTTCAGCGCGTTGCCTGCTGGGCTGGCCGTCACGGCCTTGCTCGTCTGGCTCCTGCGCGACGTGCGCGTCGCGTGCCTCGCCCTCGTGCCACCCGCCACGACCCTGATCGGGCTGGCCCTCTTTGTGCCGCGGCCCTCCGGCGGGCCGTCGCCCGTAGACTTGCTTGGCGTGGCACTGGGCGGCGTCTTCGCCCTTGGCGCGGGCCTGCAGTGGGCCGCGACAGCCGCGCCCGATCTCGATGCCGAGGCCGGCTTCGCGTCCGCCGCCCGCAACGCGACCCACGGCCTGGCTCCCGCAGCGCTGGCAGCAGGCGTTCTGTATTTCAGCGATATTGCCGCGCTTTCTCACCTGGGGCTTGTCTTGCTGCTGGGCCTCGCCTTGGCCGCGCTCGGTTGCCTGTTCGCAGTGCCGCTCGCATTGGGACCGCTGCGCGGTACCTCGGCGACCAACGCCTTGGCCGACTCGCGCCGGCGCGAAGGCGTGCACTGCATCGGACTCGCCGGCTACGCGCCCGTCGCCGCCGGAAGCTTCGGCGCCCTCGCTGCCATGCCCGCGGCAGCCCTTGCCGCCGGTCTCGCCCCGTCCCTGCGCGTCGGCATCGCGGCCGTCCTCGCCGGCGTCTCGCTCTGGTCGGCACGCCGTTGGTGGGCTGGCCCCGCGAGCAGTGACGCCTCGCACCCGGTTCTCGCAGGTTTTGCCGGCAGCCTGCTGGCCCTGTTGTGCGTACCGTGGCAGCCACTTTGGGTTGTCGTCGCCTTCATGGGCGCGCGCCTGCTGGGCGTCCACCAGCAAGCCCAGCCTTTGCGCCGCGTGCGCTGGCCGCGCAACAGTTCCACCGTGCTCAGCACCGACGTCGTCGCCGGGGGGCTCGCCGGCTGCCTGGCCGCCCTCTTGCGTTCCTGGGGCATTGCCCAGGGTTGGTGGAGCTGACCGCTGCGTCGCCGCAAAAAGGACACCCGTCTCGGCGACACGGTCAGTGGCAGGCCTGTGTTAAGTCGAATCCGCTTGTTTTACACCAACTTCCGCTGCCTGGCCACGTGCAGCCGGTGATGTAGAAGCGCGTCACACCACACTCGGTCGGCACGCTGACCCAGCCATCCTTGCCGTTGCACAGGACGCCGCCGCAGCTGCCGTGGGCGTTTTTGTCCCACTGGTACTCGGAGCCGCCGCTGCAGTCGTAATCCCATGACGCGCATCCGTTGACCGTCGTGTACCAGGCTGCCTGTCCTGGGTGCGCCAAATTGTCCGCGTCGCAGCAATCCAAGTTGTTCTGAGCCGTTGCCGCTGGCTTGGCGCACACGCAGCTGCCCGTGCCCGCACCATAACCATCTGCGTCCGTGTCGGCGTAATAGGTCACACATCCGCCGCTGTTCTTCGGATCGATCGCGCCGTCGCAATTGTCGTCGCTGCCGTTGCAGACCTCCTCGGCATTCGGGCGGATCGCGGCATCGGCGTCGTCGCAGTCGCCCGCCGCGGCGACCTTGTAGGTGGCATCCGCCGCGCACAAGACCTTGCCGTCGCCCGCGCCGAAGCCATCGCCATCGCCATCGACATAGAACGTGGCCTTGCCGCTGCACGCAATGCAGATGCCGGCCATGCAAGCGTTGGTCGCGACGGCTCCGCACGCCGCGAAGTCGCTCACAGCCACGTGCGTGCAACCCGCCGTTGCATCACAGCTATCCGCCGTGCAGTCGTTGGCGTCATCGCAGTTGACCGGTTCTTGCGTGCACGTGCCCCCCTTGCACAATTCGTCTTGGGTGCACTTGTCGCCGTCCGGGCAGGCGTCCGCGTTGTCTGTCGCCGTGCAACCTGTGGCCGGTGCGCAAGCGTCGTCCGTGCAGAGGTTGCCGTCATTGCACACGACAGTCGCACCCGCGCAGGCGCCGCCGCCACAAACATCGTTGGTGGTGCAGGCATTGCCGTCATCGCAGGCGCTCGTGTTGACGGCGGCGGTGCAGCCGGTCTGCGTCACGCAACTGTCGTCGGTGCAAGGGTTGCCGTCATTGCAGACGACTGGCATGCCCACGCACGCGCCGCCCGCGCAACTGTCGTCCTTGGTGCACAAGCTGTCGTCCGTGCACGTCGCGCCGTTCGCCAGGAACACGCACCCCGTGGCCGGTTGGCAGCCATCGTCCGTGCAAGGGTTGTCATCCTGGCACGTGATGCTACTGCCCTTGCAATTCCCATAGTTGCAAGTATCGCCATCCGTGCATGCGTCGCCGTCCACACACGCCAAGGCGTTCGCCACGAAAATGCAGCCGGTGACGGCATCGCAGGCGTCCGTCGTGCACGGGTTCGTGTCGTCGCACGCGATGGCCGCGCCCTTGCATACGCTTGCCTGGCACATGTCGGTCTGCGTGCAGACACTGCCGTCATCGCAAGTCACGGCATTCGGCAAGAACACGCACCCATTTGCGGGGTTGCAGCCGTCGTCCGTGCACAGGTTGTCGTCCTGGCACGTCATCGTTGCGCCGGCGCACAGCCCCATGGCGCAGGCGTCGCCCAGCGTGCACGCGTCGTCGTCGGTGCAGGTCGCGGCATTGGCCAGGTACACGCAACCGGCCGCGGCATCGCAGCTGTCGTCCGTGCACGCGTGGCCGTCGTCGCAAGTGACCGTCGCTCCTGCGCAAAGGCCCACCGCACACACGTCGTCCGCCGTGCAGGCGCTGCCGTCGCTGCAGGTCACGCTGTTGGCCAGATGGACGCACCCAGTGGCGCTGTCGCAACTGTCATCCGTGCAAGGGTTGTTGTCGTCACAGATCACCACAGCCGTTGCGCACGCCCCGCCCGAGCATCCATCGCCGCCCGTGCACGCATCGCCGTCGGTGCAGGTCGCCGCGTTGGGCGCAAAGACGCAGCCGCTCGCCGCATCGCAACTGTCGTCGCTGCAGACGTTGCCGTCCGTGCACGTCACGGCGTCCGCCATGCACACGCCGCCCGCACACATCCCGTCCAGGGTACACGCGTCATTGTCCGTGCAAGTCGCGGTGTTGGGCAAGTAGACGCAACCGACCGCCGCATCGCAGCTGTCGTCCGTGCACGGGTTGCCGTCGTCGCAGGCGGGCATCGCGGTCGCGGTGCAGCCCAGCGGCAGCGCGCAGACATCCGCCGTGCAGGCGTTGCCGTCGTTGCACGCGATTTCCGGTTCGTAGCCGCTGCCGTCGGCCTTGCAGTTGAACAGGGCCGCCGCACTGCAGGTGCTCGTCACGCAGACGTCCTGCTGGCAACTGTGGTCTGGCGCGCAGTACTGCTGAGGAGCGCAGTCCGTGCTCTCCAGGCAATCGACGCAAGTGCCCACCGCCGTGTCGCAAATGTGTGCACAATCCGTGCTCGAAGCGCAGGGCGGCTTGACCACGCAAACCCCGGCCTTGCACTGTTCGCCCGCCTTGCAGTCCGTGTCGGTCAGGCACGCCACGCAGGCCCCGGAGGTCTTGTCGCACAAGGGTGCCGCCCCGCTGCAATCACCCGCCTCCTTGCAGGTATTCGTGGTTTCGCACTTGCCCGCGACGCAGGCAGCCTGGGCGCCGCAGTCGCTCGGCTGCAGGCACGCGACGCAAGCGTTCGTTGCCGGGTTGCACACACCGGTCTTGCACGGCGTCGATGGACCACACGGCGGGCTGCAGCCGGGGCTGGCGACGTAGGCGCACGCACCGTTGTTGCAACTGTCTGTCGTGCAAGGGTTGTCGTCGTTGCATTGCGCGCTGCTGCTGCAGGCTGGCCCAGCCGTGTCGCTGGCGTCGCCGGCAAGGTCGCTGCCGCCATCGTCCGAGTCACCGGCCTCACCTGCGAGATCGCTATCGGGCGGCACATCGAAGACGCCTGTGCCGTCCGGCAGATCCGGTCCCGCGCCCTCGTCGTCGATGATCCCATCGGGTCCCGGGTCGGAGGTGAGGTCAAATGCGCCATCCGCACCGAATCCATCCTGCCCGGATAGCGCAGAATCGTGCAGTGAATCAGCCGCTTTCACGTCGTGCGCCGGCATCGTGACGAGGGTATCTTCGCCGCACGAACAGAGGCCCACACACGTCCACAACACGAGCACGGTCGCCACAGAAGATCGCATGAAGCCTCGGAGTCGAGCGGACAACAAGAGAAAGGCACGGTAGCGCGAGCGGTGCCGACCGACCGCATTCAACCGCCCGAGCATCCTGAGACTTCCGTTTGCGCCGCGTCAAGTCAAGGTTCGTCACGGTCGTGTCTTGGCCGGATGGCTTGCCCGCCGCAGCGGCTGCCGCTACAGTCGCGGCATTGCACCGAGGAGGCGCCCATGGCCCGGCATCTGTGGCAGATCGAGATTCGTGTGAACGACTTGCAGCGCTCGATGGCCTTTTTTGGTCAGGTCTTCGATTGGCAGGTCACGCCGGTCAGCGACGACTACGCCATGGTCGACACCGGCCAGGCACCGATCCTTTCGCTCTGGCAGATTGGCGAATCCGGCATGCCGCTGGGCGTGTGCCACTATGTGCGTTCCGCTGACTGCGATGCTGATGCCGCACATGCTGCGAAACTAGGTGGAAAAATTGCGGTCGAGCATTCCGATGTGCCGGGTGCCGGCGCGTGGACCGATACCCTCGATCCCTGGCTCAATGAACTGGCCTTCTGGCAACCGGCGCAGGATGCCTCGCCCGAATTGTCGGGATCTGGACTAAATCCAATTAGTTGGTTGGAGTTGGGTGCCGCCGACCTCGACGCCGCCATGCACTATTATGGTGCGTTGGTCGACTGGCCGTTCGAGATCGTCGAAGGCATGGCCGACTACGCCGTCTGCAATGCCACGCAACCTGGTGTCGGCCTGGTCGGCGGCGCGCGTGGCGCGCGGCTCAAAGGCATGACTGACTACATTTCGGTCCTCGACATCGCCGCGACCTGCCAGGCCATCCGCGACAACGGTGGACAAGTGCTAGCACCGCCTCGTGATCTGGGCGATGGCAGCCTGTTCGCTTTGTTCCTGGATCCCGATCAGAACCGCTTTGGCATCGTGCAGCCGGCGTAAAGGCCTGGGACGGAACGACTCGATCGCGTCGTTGTCACAGAAGTCGCCGCGAATCCGCATCGGTGAGCTTGGCGACCAGAGAAAAAGGGCAAACGCGCACTGTGCCAAGCTATTTTGGCACGAGCGCTCAGGGCATGGCGCAAGACAAGTTGGATCAACCTGTTCTTGCACGGATCCCAAGTCTGCCGGCGCCTATTCCTTGGTGTTCTTTCCGCGGCCAAAGAATCCCTTGATCTTGCCCCAGCTTCCGCTCAGCGTCGCCGAAGCGTCGTCCACCGCCTGCGAGAAGGTCGCGCGCGCCTGAACCGCCTGTCGCTTCGCTTGCGCCAGAACTTCCTTGCCCTTTTCCGCGACGACGCCAGCGGCCTTCTTGGCGCCGCGGTAGGCTTGCCGTGCGCCAGTCACGGCGTCGTTCACGCCGAGCTTGCCGTCGCCATCGCGATCTGCCGCCTTCTTGACCGTGGCCGCCGTCGCCTTGGCCGTCTCGACCGCTTTGTGAGCAACTTCCTTGGCTTTGTCGACAGAGCCGTGGTACGTCGCCACGGCCCGCTCCTTGGCCGCTTCTGCGGCCGCCGACACATCCCTGGCGTCAACCTTGCCATCGCCATTGACGTCCATCGCCCCGCGCACCGCCTGCTTGGCGGCCTGAGCCTTGTCCTGAACGGCCGAGATCGCGCCGTGCATCGCTGCCTTGGCGTCCTCGACGTTCACTTTGCCATCGCCGTTGACGTCGGCCGCGTCGTGCGCCGCATGTGCCACTTTGGTCGCGCCGGCAGCCACCTTGGCCCCGGCGTACTTCGCCGCATCGACACCCGCACCGACGACCTTCTTGCCGGCGCCCACCACGGCGTCCTTGGCTTGGCCCGCGCGCAAACCCGCATCCTTCAGCGACAACTTTCCGTCACCGTCGGCATCGGCCGCATCGTGGAGCTTGTGCACCGCGCCCGACGCCAGTTCGCCCGCCCTCTTCAAGCCGCGTCCGGCGGCATCCTTGATCTCCGCGCCTTCCTTGACCGCCCACTTCGCAGCGCCCTTGGCCTTCTCGGCGACTTTGTGCTCGGCTGCGACCAGTTTGCCACCCAACTGCTTGGCTCCGGCCGTCACATCGCCGGCACCGAGCTTGCCGTCGCCATCCCGATCGAGCGCATCGTGCCCTGCCTTGACCGCCGCCTTGCCGGCGCCCGCGATCGCCTTGCCGGCACCTTTGACGGCGCTGCCAGCCTGCTGCGCGCGCACTTTGAGGTCATTGCTGCTGAACCTGCCGTCACCATCGCCATCCAACGCGGCGATTGCACCGTCCACGCCCTTGTCGATCGCTTTGGCACCGCCCTTTGCGCCCTTGCCGGCGAGCGTCGCGCCGTCATTGAGCGAAATCTTGCCGTCGCCGTCCTGATCCGCGAAACGATACGCGATCTTGGCGATCTCGCCGCCCATCTTGATCGCTTCACCGATGTCGATCTCGACCTCCGTCCCGACCGCCAGGCCCAAGCCCAGGCACGCAGACGCCTTGGCAGAGAAATGCAACTTGCCGTGACTGTAGCTGATCTCGCCGTCGAGTGACGCGCCGATGCCGGCCATCGCCGAGCCCTTGACCTTGCCTGTCACTGGGCCGACATGCGCTTGCAGTTCGCCGGCTGCCTCGGCGCCCGCGAAGCCACCGATGTTGCCCTTGGCACCGATGAACTCCTTGGTGACCGCGACCTTGGCGCCTGCACCCACGCGCGCCCCGGCGAAAGCCTTGGCCTTGGCGGCGGCGCCGGCGTCGGTGCCCAAAAACTTGGCCGATCGGGCCTCGGCACTGGCTGATGCCTCTGCACCCGCCTTGGCCGAAGCATCGAAGCCGCCTTCGACCCCGTCGCTGCCGATGCCGTACTTCGCGCGCGCCCCAGCCTGAGCCACGAGGCCGGCATCCGCCTTTGCTTCGGCGCTGCCGTACTTGCCTTCTCTACTGGCCTTTGCCCCCACACCGAGCTTGACGCCTGCGCTCGCCGTCGCATTGCCGGAGGCCAGTTCGCCGGAGACCCCTTCCTTGTCGCGGGTGATCGATGGCTCGATCTTGTTCTCTGCCGAGGTACCGGCCCATTTCTGCAGGTACCCGCCGCCGCCGAGGTCCTTCTTCGTGCCTTCCTTCAGAATCTCCTTGGTTGGCCCGACATCCGCGACCTTGGGTGCGCCGATGCGCGCGTTCTTCGGCGCAGCGACCTTGCCGTCCTTGCCTTCACTGGGCCGATCCTTGTCGGTCGTGCCGGTGCCGACGCCTGTGCCGCGCCAGTTGCTGTACTTGCCGTCACCGGCACTGACGCCTCCGCCCATCGCGTACCGGTTGGGCGCGTCCTTGCTGGCGGGAGAGACGGCATCCTTGCCGCCGCCATAGCCCGGCGCATGGTCCGGCTGCAGCAGTGCAGCCCCGTCTTTGTAGTTGCTGCGAGCGACCTTGTCCCGCACCGTGCCCGGCGTCGCGGTCGGCGTGCCACCCGAGCCCGAGGGCGTGGCCGCAGTGGTCGTCGGTGTCGTCGTCTTGTCTTGTGCCTGTGCCATGGTCGGATCCCCACGAAAGCCCAGCAAAGGCTCGATCGCGCCGATCGATTCGTCAATCACGACGTGAATCCGGAACACAGGCGTGGGGTGTCTGGGCTCCACCTCCTACCCCGGGCCCAGGCGCATGCTGCCGCTGACCCTGGGCGTGCCGATATTTCGGCAGGGCCAACATCGAGGAGATGTGTGCGCCTTGGGACATACCTGTAGAAATACGATGTTGCCGGGAATGCCGAACTATCGGCGCGCCTGCCGATTTCTCGGCGCCGCATGCCTTGATGGGCAGTTTCGCAATGCGATTCCGTATGTATGGCCATCGCGGTAGAAATTCGCGGTGAGGGAACCGCCGATCGTGCGGCCGGCCGATGGCCAATTGCCTGGTTCTTCTGGGGAAATAAGATAAGTTATATCTTAATTTCACGATAAGAATGGTCTCAATGAATTGATTGGAGACGCAAATTGTGCCCACGCCCGCACCCTGGTATGCATCCTGCATAGAAGCGGCGGCGTTGGCCCCACCGATGTCAGCTGCGCGCTGGTAGAGGTGGGAACTTTCGGGCGTCCGAACGGTTTGGACCGCAAGGCGTCGGCAAATTGAATTTCCGCTTGCAAAGGGAGATCCGTTGGCACGACGCAAAGGGCGTTGCGCGACCGGCATATCTCCCGCGAGGAACGGGGGAGAAGATGTTGAGTCTGCTTCGTGCGGCGCCCTGGCGCGCCCTGGTAGTGGTCGGCGCGGCCGGATTGGTCAGCGCTTGTGAAGGGTCCGCGGGTCCCGCGGGCGCCAAAGGTCCTGCGGGAACCGCCTGCACCGTCACCGACAAGGGCGACGGAACCAAGACCGTCGATTGCGGTGGCGTCAAGGTGACGCTGACCGACGGCAAGAACGGCAAAGATGGCAAGGACGGCGTCGGCAAGGACGGTGCGCCGGGCAAGGACGGCCTGGCGGGCAAGGACGGCACGAGCTGCTCCGCCAAGAAGGACGCCACGACGGGTGATGTCACCATCACCTGCACCGATGGAACTTCCGCGGTAGTTTCAAGTGGCAAGGACGGCAAGAATGGCTCTTGCACCGCCAGCAAGGTGAGCGGCACCACGACCGTTACCAGCGCGCCGGGCACCACCGCGACCATCACCGACGGCAAGGACGGCGCCTCCGGACTGCCCGGCGACAAGGGCGCGACCGGCACAACCGGCGACGCGGGCAAGGATGGCTCGAGCTGCACCGCCAAGGACAACGCCGATGGTTCCAAGACCATCAGCTGCACCGACGGCACGACGGTCACGGTCAAGAATGGCCTGAACGGCTTGTCGACCGCGAGCACCGGTGTCAACGTCACGGTCAAGAGCGTCTCGACCGTTGCGGCCGATCCGATCAAGGTCAACTTCACGCTGACCGACGACAAGGGCTATGCCATTGACGTTTGCGGCAACTACTCGCAGAACACCGTCGTGCGCCCGTCGTTTGCATTGGCGTACATCACCAAGGATGCAGCCGGCAACGTGCTGCCCTACACGATGCTGACCAAGTCTGGCGCCGCGTTGACGGCGAATCCGACGGCGTACAGCCCGCTGGCGACCGACTGCAAGCCGGCCACGACCGGTCAGGGCACCCTGGCGCAGAACGCTCCCGGCGAGTACACCTACACATTCCCGACCACCGCCACCGCCAACGGCGCGTTCGCGGTCAACTACGACGCTACCAAGCTCGACAACACCCACGTGCTGTGGATGCAGGTGACGCGCCAGACCGACACGGTCAATACGACCAACTCGGCGACGTTCAAGGCGATCAACAAGGAGTATGACTTCGTCCCGAGCGGCGCTGGCGCACCGCAGCCGCGCGAAATCGTCGCCACCTCGGCCTGCAACGCCTGCCACCGCGCCTTCACGCCCGAGGGCTCGACGGGCAACGCGTTCCATGGCGGCGGCCGCGTCGAGGCGCCGTTCTGCGGCGTCTGCCACAATGGTCGGCACAATTCGGACGGCACCGTGAAAGAGGCGGCGGACGCGATGGTCTTCGTGCACCGGCTGCACAACTCGGAAGACATCAACCCGGCGAACCTGTTCCACGCGATCAAGTTCGCGTTCCCGCAGGACATCCGCAACTGCGCTTCGTGCCATGCCGGCTCCAAGCAGCCCGACCAGTGGAAGACGCGCCCGAGCCGCGAGGCCTGCACGTCTTGCCATGACTACGTCGATTTCACTGGCGCTTCGGCAGCGACCTGCGCCATTCCGCGCGCGGTGGACACCAATGGCGTCAAGGTCATGTGCAACCACAAGGGTGGCGTCAAGGCTGACACCACCTGCACGGGTTGCCACGATGCCGCCGCGATTGCCGGCTACCACCAGACGGTCCTCGCGAAGGATCCGAACAACAGCCTCGACACCGCCGGCGGCAACATCCGCACCAACGCGGGCGCCATGGCGGCGGCCGGCTTCGTGCCCGACAAGGCCATCGCGATCACCTTCGATCTCAAGGAAGTCTCGACGTGGATGGACGGCACCGTCCGCCGTCCGCAGCTGACCTTCAAGTTCAAGAGCCGGCTCAACGACCCGGTCGCCAACCCGACCAACGCCGTGAATGACGTGGTGTTCCTGTCGTTCGCGTCGACCCCGACGACGCCGGAAATGATGGCGAATTTCGTCGGCGCGCCGGCAGTCTACTTCGCGTGGGCCCTGCCGCAGGACGGCATCCGCATGCCGGCCGACTACAACGCCAGCGGTAGCGCCAACTTGAAGGAACTCTGGAGCGGCGTGACCACGGACATCAAGACCGGCAAGGTGACACTCGGCAAGCAGGGAACGACGGATTGCACGGTGGCGGCGCCCTGCACCTGCGGCGACGGCACCGGTGTGAATCCCGCGGTCTGCAAGGTTCCGAAGGGCACGCTGGCTGCGGACTCGGCGAACCCGGGCTACTACATCGCGAAGTTGAACACCGTCAACATCGCGGCGCCGGCGAGCTTGCTCGCGGGCGGCCTGGGCTATGCCTATGACCTGCCGGTCAACCAGCCCCTGACCCAGACCAACTTGTCGGCGTATCCGTTCAACGCTGCCAAGAAGTCGGGTGGCCTCATCGTACCCGTTCCGAATGTGTGGATGGCCGCAACGAACAAGGCAGCCACGACCGGCACGCAGGACTTCGGTTACAACGCCGTCGGCCTGTGCGCGGACGTCTCGCCGACCGCGCAATGCGCGTGCTCGACCACCGCGCCCTGCAACCTGTGGGCACCGCGCCGCGTCATCGTGGACAACGCGCTTTGCCTCAAGTGCCATGCGCAGTTGGGCGCGGCGCCGTCGTTCCATGTTGGTCA
>Ga0172368_10006652_pt1 | contig 12358 bp, 10 predicted proteins | sample Lak11m_FD_114540 | JGI IMG/M metagenome (GOLD analysis project Ga0172368, IMG submission 114540) | Freshwater microbial communities from Kabuno Bay, South-Kivu, Congo - kab_022012_11m | ecosystem: Environmental > Aquatic > Freshwater > Lake | place: Democratic Republic of the Congo: South-Kivu...
GCAACCACCCTCAAATGCATTCCTTTTTAGGCGTGCCGATTTGCCTGGGAGAGGATCAACTCGGGCAGATCTATTTGACCGAAAAACTTGACCAGGATGAATTTACATCTGACGATGAGCGTATCATTCAAATGCTGGCTGCCTATGCCGCAGTCGCCATCCATAACGCGCGCATGTATGACGAACTCAAACAGCGCGACCAGGCGCTGACCCGGCGTAACCAGGACCTGGCCTTGCTGAACAACATTGCTGGTGTGCTGACCGCTTCATTAAAGTTGGATGAGATCCTGCACAAGACACTTTCGTTGGTGATGGATTACATGGAAGTGGAATCTGGCGAGATTTTTCTACTCGAAGACGATAAGCAAACACTGCGCCTGGTTCTGCACCGCGGACAGGCCGCCGAGGTATTCTGGACCCGCAACCGTTTCCAGTATGGCGAGGGGATGATCGGACTGGTGGCCAAGACAGGTGATGCGGTGGTCAGTCATGACCTGGCGCATGATATGCGTTATTTACGTGATGCCGTGGTGGATGCAGGCTTCAAACAAATGGCTTGTTTTCCATTGGCATCCAGTGGCAACCTGGTGGGCGTTTTAAGTGCCGTTACGCGCAGCTCCACGCCTTTGAATGAGCATGACATCCAGGTGATCACTGCGATAGGCAGCTGGGCAGGTCTCGCAATTGAGAATGCCCACCTGCATACGGATGCCCGCCGGCTGGCGGTTTTGGAAGAGCGCGATCGCATTGGCATGGATCTGCATGATGGCATCATCCAATCCATCTATGGCGTTGGGTTGGTACTTGAGCATGCGCGCCTGCTTGCAACGGAAGAGCCTGAAAAATCCGCGGAGCGTATTCAGCAGGCCATCAACAGTCTCAACCATACCATTCGTGACATTCGTTCCTATATCCTCGATTTACGCCCGCGCCAGTTCGGCGATGAGAACTTGATGGACGGGTTGCGAAGACTGGTGATGGAATTCCGTGTAAACACGCTGGCTGAAGCCAGTCTGACCGGTTCCGCTGAGGAATTAAGGGATATTCCATCGACTTGTGCCCTGGCGCTGTTCCATATTTGCCAGGAAGCCCTTGCAAACGCCGCCAAGCATGCCCATGCCAAAAAGGTCGATATCAGCCTTTGGACCACTCCGGAGCGCGCAATGATCGAGATCCGCGACAATGGTCGCGGGTTTGAGACTGAGAAAATGAGCATGACCCTCGGCCATGGTTTGTCGAACATGTTTACCCGCGCCCATCAGGTAGGCGGGGATGTCGAGATCACCTCAGCCGTCGGTGATGGCACATCCATACTGGCCTGGGTGCCCCGTGTGGTGAATTAGCGCCCGGGCTTCCTGAAGATATTCTGTACCAACATACTCGCTAGTTTACAGACCTGGGCGGTTTTTTACCGCCCTTTTGTTTTACAGTCGCCGCTCCCCCACCTGTTTTGAGATAACTCCCAACCATTATGTCCATTCTCGCCATCTCCATCCTCACTGGCTCTGCCTTCCTGCACACCGCCTGGAACCTGTTGCTTAAGCAGGCCGGGGATAAATATATTGCCATATGGTGGTCGACCGTGCTGGGTGGGGTGATATTTGTGCCCTTCCTGTTTTTTACCGGCCTGCCGGCGCGTGAAGTCTGGTTTCTACTGGCTGCCAGCGTGCTGGTGGAGGCAGTTTATTACATTACACTCTCCACGGCATATCGTGATGCCGATTTTTCGCTGGTATACCCATTGGCCCGCGGCACTGCTCCGGCACTGATCGCCACCTGGTCGGTGTTGTTTCTGTCAGAAAAATTGACTGCAGGCGGAATGGTTGGCCTGGGAGTCATTATTTTGGGGCTGTTCATTGTGGGCAGCGCAAATCTTTTTCAACGCAAGGGCGGGAAACCGCATATTCGTGGCATATTATTATCGCTGGCACTGGCGTTCCTGATATCGGTTTACTCCGCCCTGGATGGCCTGGCAATCAAACACACGCCTGCTTTCCCATATGCCGTATTGATCTTCCTGGGACCGCCGCTGATAACATCTCCGCTTGTATTTCGCATGTTTGGCTGGGATTTGTTAAAAAAGGAGTTCAATCTTAATCGCGCCCGTTTACTGGCAATCGGTTTTTTAACCGTTAGCGCCTATCTGCTGGTATTGCTGGTTTATTCGATTGCGCCGGTAAGTTATTCCGGAGCTGTCCGGGAATTCAGCGTGGTGCTTGGCGCTCTGGCCGGTTGGCGTTTTCTTGGTGAAAAGCTGGGGGGCTGGCGGGTGGTGGGAGCCATTGTCATTTTTACCGGGATCCTGGTGATAGCACTGTTTGGTTGACTTAAGCTGCTTTCAGCGTGTCGCCTGGATCTTGAAAAGGCTATGCCAGGCAGCTCGTTCATGATAAATGCATGCGCACTCAAAACGAAACCTCGAATATCAGGTTTCACGCGTAGGTGCCATTGGGATTCCCGCCGCGGCATTTTTTAAGATAGATATACGATAAGTTGTGAATATATGGTGTTATGCCCCATATATGGGGGTTAAAAATTAAGTATGGCGCGACAGTGGCTGAAACAAATGTTCAGGCTATGCGTGAAACCGTGCGTTTATTTTCACATCTTTCTTTAAGGTTTGACAGCCTTAAGAAAAGCAAAGTTTTTAAGATAGCGTAGGCTGGTCGTGTGGCAGGTTTGGCGGCTTTTTGCTAGAATGAAAGCGGTGGTTCAAATGGGATGCCAGCATCTGCACATCCCGGATCCGTAAAAACCTGGAACTCATTGTTCGTTTTCAGTTTTCCCTCTGCAAACAATGCAGAGGGCTTTGTGACCCTATTCTATTTTCCTGCCCATGGAGTAATACATGAATGCAGAACAGGCATGGCAATCCGTGCTAGGTCAACTCCAGATGGAAATGCCCCGTGCATCCTTCGATACCTGGGTGCGTGATACCCGTTTCCTGAACTATGATGATGGGTTAATGATCATCGCAGTTCGCAATGCATATGCCCGTGATTGGCTTGAAAACCGCCTCATGAGCACGGTATCGCGCTTGCTGGCTGGAATGATGGATCGGGCTGTGGATGTGCGTTTTGTGGTTGCCAACCTGAATGATGTCATGGAATCAGATGAAAGTGCGGAGGTGGGTGAGATTTCCGATTCGCGCTTACCGGATGCTTCCAAACAACGCAATCCAACGTTGAATCCGCGCTACACCTTTGAAAATTTTGTTGTGGGCGCCAACAGTCGTCTGGCTCACGCCGCTGCCCAGGCCGTTGCCGAAAAGCCTGCCCGCGCTTACAACCCGCTTTTCTTGTATGGCGGCGTTGGATTGGGAAAAACCCACCTGTTGCATGCCATCGGTAATTCGTGCCATGATCGCGGTCTTAACGTTCTGTACGTGTCATCTGAAGAGTTTACCAATGACATGATCAATGCCATTCGGACGCATACCACCCAGGCTTTTCGTGAGAAATATCGTTCTGCGGATGTACTCCTGATCGATGATATTCAATTTATTGCCGGCAAAGAATCCACCCAGGAAGAATTCTTCCATACCTTCAACACGCTGCACAGCCAGGATAAGCAGATCATTGTTTCTTCCGATCGGCCGCCCAAGTCATTGGTGACCCTCGAAGAACGTCTGCGCTCGCGGTTTGAATGGGGCCTGATCGCCGATATTCAAATGCCGGATCTTGAGACCCGCCAGGCGATTCTGCGATATAAAGCAGAGAAATTAGGCCGTGCAGTTCCGAATGAGATCCTGGATATGATCGCCCGGAGAGTGCAGTCCAATATTCGCGAACTTGAAGGCGCGCTGAACCGCATCATTGCTTTTGCCGACCTATCAGGCGTGCCGCTCAGTTTGCAGCTGGCTGAGATGGCCCTGGCAGACCTGCTGCCCCAGGTACGCAATGTTCCACCGCTCAAGCTGATCGAGCTTGTTGCCAGCGAGTGGCAAACTTCTGTGGAAGCCTTACTTGGCAGGGATCGTTCCCAGCGCATTGCCGAGCCTCGCCAGGTAGCTATGTACCTGCTGCGCCATGAGACCAATGCCTCGCTTCCACAAATAGGCGAAGTGCTGGGCGGGCGCGACCACACAACCGTTATGTATGCCATTCAAAAGATTACCGGTGATATCCTGATAAAGAAGGATATGGAACGCAAAGTAAACCGGATCAAACAGCTGTTATACGGCCAGGCCGGGTACGCTGCTTGAAATGTTAATAATGATGGAAGGTGTTCACATGGATGGTCAGCCAGACCATCCATGTTTTTTGGGTCATTCCAGCCTTGGAACATGTACTTAAATACAGAGCCAGGTCAGATGACCTGGCTTCAAAACTGGATGCGCGCAGAAAATCCTATAGCAGACACCAGCCTGATGTTTCCCTGTGCCCGCCTTTCCTGCGGGAGAAAATACCCGATGGGGTATAATTTCAGTGCCGAAGGTGGGAATCGAACCCACACTCCTTACGGAACACGATTTTGAGTCGTGCGCGTCTGCCTGTTCCGCCACTCCGGCAAATTGCACGGCAAAGTATACCACTCTAGAGTATAAGGTCAAGATGAAACTAGGAATTATCGGTCTCCCCCAGTCTGGAAAAACCACTCTGTTTAATGCGCTGACGCGTAGCAACACTCCCACAACGGCCTCCGCTGGACGTATTGAAGTTCACACCGGCGTTGTTGATGTTCCCGATCCGCGCATTGACAGGCTCAGCGCCATGTTCAAGCCGAAGAAAACCATCTTCGCCAAAGTCACTTATGCGGATATCGCCGGGCTTGAAGGCAATTCTAAGGGTATTACAGGTAACCTGCTCAACACCCTTGGCCAGATGGATGCTTTCATTCATGTTGTCCGTTCGTTCGATGATGATAATGTGCCACATCCGGCAGGTTCCATTAATCCTGCGCGGGACGCAGATGCCATGTTGACAGAATTACTGCTCAATGACCAGATCGCTGTCGAACGCAAATTGGAACGGTTGGTGGATGAGCGTAAGAAGGGAGGCATGGACAAGGCCTTGAATGAGCGCCAAACTGTGCTCTTTACCCGACTGCTCAATGCGCTGAATGAAGGTTTACCACTACGTAAGCTGGATTATTCTGCAGAGGAAGAAAAAGAACTTTCAAGTTTCGGCTTGCTTACCCGCAAACAAATACTGACTGTATTCAACCTTGGGGAAACCCAGGCAGCCCCCACTATTGAGCTTGACCACCCGCACGTTGCGTTGCCGGGGAAGTTGGAAATGGAGATATCCCAGCTCTCACCCGAAGATGCCCAGGTTTTTATGTCCGAATACGGCATCCAGGAACCGGCTCTCAACCGCATGATCCGTCTTTCATATGATCTGCTCGACCTTCAATCCTTTTTTACCGTTGGCGAGGATGAAGTGCGGGCCTGGACGACGCGCCGCCATGCCACGGCCCACGAATCGGCTGGCGAAATCCATACCGATATTGCTCGCGGTTTCATCCGGGCTGAGGTGGTTGCCTACGATGATCTGATCGCCCTTGGCACTATGGCTGAATGTAAAGCAAAAGGAAAATTCCGCCTGGAAGGCAAGGAGTATATTGTCAAGGATGGCGATATAGTCCACATTCGTTCGAGCCTGTGATCAACCCAAACCCGTTCCGCCAGGAACGGGTTTTTTATGCCGGGAACGCAAAAACCAGGCTTGCTATTTTGTTTTGAATTTTTAATGTCTTTAGTCCAGGTTTGTGTAAGAATGAACTATCATTTGAGTGGAGGGATGTCACATGATTGCTCAACGCATGCGCCCGGTAATCTTCGTTTTTATGCTTGTTTTTGCCGCAATTTCCTGCAATATGCCGGGTGAGGCAGCCACTCAGCCAACTGTACCGCCTGCCCCGGCAGTAGATGCGACCAAGCTTGTGCTCGAGATCCAGGCTACCAACAATGCCCCTGGACCGGCCCAGGCGGTGGACGCCACCAAGATTGCGCTGGAAATCCAGGCTACCAATAATGCCCCGGGACCAGCCCAGGTGGTGGATGCCACCAAGATCGCGCTTGAAGTGATGGCGACCAACGCCGCGGTGCAATTGACCCAACAGGCAGCCCAGGCTGCCCAGCCCCAATCTACTGTAGCCGCTCCGCCAACCGATATTCCGAGTGTTCCCACCCCAGATATCAAAGCCCGTATGCAGAAAGCCAAAATCCTGGTGTACGAAGATACTCCGGAAATTGGCATGTGGATCAGCGAAGCCTTGAACGGCATGGGTTTGAAATATATCCATGTGGGTGACGCCCTGGGAAAATTCATGGAAAATCTGAATTCCCCTGTGCAATGGGATCTGATCATTGTTGGCGCAGAATCCAAGAGCAAAGTTCAGGGTGAATTCTGGGATGTTATTGCGGAAAAACTAATCCAAAATAAAACCGCCTTGATCGCCGAAGTATGGTACCTGGACATGCATGGGGAAGGGCGCATCAAGAGTGTCACCACCAACTGCGGGATCGAATTCCAGCGGGATTGGCCGTTGGCCGAATCCATCTATTGGCTCGATTCAAACCACCCCCTCTTCAGTGACCCTAATAATGCCATGCCCCTCATCAATTATTCCCGTTACTGGGGTTTTCAAGCCGGGGATTTGATCCGTCTTTCGCCAGGCAGCAATGCGACCTTGCTGGCAGGTACATTCCAAAAGCAGAAATCAGATTATGGAGTACTGGCAACCTGCTATGATGGGCGTGTGGTATTCCAGACCTTTTCCAATCATGATTATCACCGCGATGATATAATCCGCCTGTGGCAAAACTTTATAACCTACACTTTGAAAAATCGTTTTGCTGTCGTGCCCTGAAAAATCACGAATAAAGCCATTTAATTAACGAAGGAATAAGCATGGCCTATTATTGCTTATTCCTTTTTGTATCAACATGGAGGCATGATGACGTATACACAAACCAAATGGAGTCTCGACCGGCTCTTCTCCGCGCTTGACAGCCCGGAATTGGAAACAGCATTTACACATCTTGAAGCTCGTATTGCTGAGTTTGAAGAATCCCGCTCCGACCTGGTTCCCGACATTTCAACAACGAAATTTTTATCGATCCTATCAGAATCGGAGCAGGCGGCCCGCGCCGCGAACCGGATTAATGGCTTTGCGGGTCTTCTTTTCGCGGGTGACACCCAGGATCAGGGCGTAATTGCGCTGATGGGGCGTGTCCAACAGTTTATGGCTGAAATGGAGAACCGGACAATCTTCTTCAGCCTGTGGTGGAAGGAACTCGATGATGCCAATGCAAAACGCCTGATGGATACCTCCGGGGATTTTCGATACTACCTCGAATCCATGCGCCTGTTTAAACCTCACACACTCAGCGAGGCTGAAGAAAAAATAGTCAACCTGAAAAATGTGACCGGCATTAATGCGCTAACCACTCTGTATGATTCCATCACCAATCGTTACACATTTAAGCTTGTAGTGGATGGCGAACAACGCGAACTGACACGTGGCGAACTGATGTCCTACATCCGCCAGAGCGATCCCGAACTGCGCGCCAGCGCTTATCAGGAGCTTTACCGTGTCTTTGCCCAGGACGGTCCCATTCTGGGTCAGCTATACCAAACGCGCGCGCGTGATTGGCATATTTAGAATGTTGGCTTGCGAGCTTACGCCAGCCCGATTGCCGCCCGCAATCTTTTTAATGATATTCCGGATGATGTCATCGACACTCTTTTGGAGGTATCACGCCAAAACACGGCGATTTTCCAACGCTACTTCAGAGTGAAAGCTCGCAGCCTGGGCATGGACCGTCTCCGTCGCTATGATCTTTATGCGCCGGTCAGCAAAGCTGGAAAAACCTTTGATTTTAACCAGGCGGCCGAAATGGTGCTGGCATCATTCAGCCAATTTGACTCGCAGGTTGGCCAGCTCGCGCGGCGTGTATTGGACGAAAACCATCTCGACAGCGCGGTTCGCAAGGGCAAGCAGGGCGGAGCTTTCTGCGCCACCATCACTCCGGATGAAACGCCGTGGGTATTGGTAAATTACCAGAACCGTGCCGAGGATGTTGCCACCCTGGCTCATGAGCTTGGTCATGCCATTCACTCGATGCTGGCCGAGCATCACACAGTGTTTACCCAAAATGCCTCACTGCCATTGGCTGAGACGGCCTCCACCTTTGGCGAAATGATGTTGATCGACCAGCTGCTTGCGCAGGAGAGCGACCCGGCCGTACGGCGCGATATGCTCTTCCGCCAGGTGGATGATGCCTATGTGACCATTATGCGCCAGATTTTCTTTGCCCTGTTTGAGAAAAAGGCGCATGCCATGGTTCAGGAAAACGCCTCGGTCGATGAACTGGCAGAAGCCTACCTGGAAAATTTAAAGGAACAGTTTGGCGAGACGATTGATGTGAGCGATGAATTTAAATGGGAGTGGGTGTCCGTGCCGCACATCTATCACACCCCGTTTTATGTATATGCATATGCCTTCGGGCAGCTGCTGGTTTTCTCACTTTACCAGCAGTTCAAAGCTGAGGGTGAGACCTTTATTCCGCGCTATTTGCAAATCCTGGCAGCAGGTGGCGCGGAATCTCCGGAGAGTATTCTTATACGGGCCGGAATCGATATACACTCGGCTGCTTTCTGGCAGGGTGGCTTCAACGTGATCAGCGCGCTGGTTGATCAACTCGAGAAATTGTAGATCAGAGTGATAGGGGCAGGTGCTAAGGCCTGCCCCTATTTTTTAAGCTGTTTCGTAATCGACGGATTCATCTTCCACATTCAGGATCGGTTCTTCGCTGCTCTTGCGGTCAAGCATTTGCAGCTGCAGCGCTACCACTTTTGTGGTGTAGCGTGTCTCGCCTTTATCCTCGAAATGTTCCACTTTCAGGCGTCCTTCAACGTAAACCAGGCTGCCTTTATGCAGGTATTGGCTCGTAATTTCGCTCAGGCGTCCCCAGGTCTCGATATAAACCCAATCGGTGTATTCCTTGGACTCCCCATTTGTTTTCCACCGTTGCGTGATCCCCAGGTTGAAATGCGTTACCTGTTTGCCGGTGGGAGTGAAGCGGCTTTCGGGATCCTTGCCAAGATAGCCAATTAGTTGGACACGATTTAATGCGGGCATGTTTTCTCCTTGTTTGAAAACGGTTACACTTAGTGTACTGCCAAAATAATCCTGCTTCAATAATTAATTTTTTACCCTTGTAACCCGATAAAACGATTCTCATGATGCTTACTGTTCGATCAAGATTATTTTCCCTGCTGTCGATTGTCTTCCTCTTGCTCAGTGCCTGCCAACCGGTCAATCCCCAGCCGGCACCTCAAGCGACCGTGGCTGTTCCGTTTCCAACCCGGACGCTCATCCCTCGCACGCCAATCCCGCCGCCGACCGCCAGGCCAACAATTACCAGCATTCCCACCGCGCTGTCTGCGAGCACGGTCGAACCGGCACAACCCGGCATGCCTGTGCCGCCATCCTCGGTACGGCGTGTGTTGATCATCAGCCTGGATGGCCTGCGCCCGGACGCCATCAGCCTGGCTCCGATGCCGAATTTGCTGGCTCTGATGCAAACCAGTGCCTATTCGCTGACCGCCAAAACCATATTTCCAAGTGCCACCTTGCCAGCCCACGCTTCCATGTTGACCGGCCTTTGCCCGGCAAAGCATGGCGTCGATTGGAATGATTACCTGCCAGAGAAGGGCTTTGCCAGGGGAACCGGTTTATTTACATTGGCACATGCTGCCGGGCTTCAAACGGTTATGTTCGTTGGCAAGGAAAAATTAAAGCAGGTCTCGCTGCCGGAAACTATCGATATCTTTCGCTATATCAATGATCGCGATGTGGTGATTGCGCAGCGGATTACCGAGGAATTTCCGCCTGATTTTGGGCTGATGTTTGTTCATTTTGCCACACCCGATGCCATGGGTCATGCCTATGGTTGGATGACACCTCAGTATTTGAGTGTCGTGCGGCGGGCGGATGAAGCTATTGCCACCTTGCTCAAGGATCTGGATGATCACGGTTTGCGCCAGGAAACGCTCATCATTATCACCGCAGATCATGGTGGTCACGACCAGGCGCATGGTTCGCGCATGCTTGAAGATATGACCATTCCCTGGATCGTTTCTGGTCCCGGTGTCCGCCCCGGAATGTTGACCATTCCCATCCAGGTAACAGACACCGCTGCCACTGCCGCATGGGCGCTTGGATTTCCACTTCCGCCAGAATGGGATGGTTGGCCAGTCTTCGAAGCCTTTGGCCAGACCATTTTGCCTCGCCCGGTTCTGTTTTGCCAATAAGTTGTATTGGAGGCTGATATGAGCGAATCAATGATCATCGCCAGCACGCTTGATGAACTTTACCATGCCCGCCAGTATCTGGATGGCCCGGTGGGGCTTGTGCCTACCATGGGTTACCTGCATAATGGGCACATTTCCCTCGTGCGCCAGGCAAAAATGGAGTGCAAGAATGTTATTGTCTCCATATTTGTAAATCCAACCCAGTTTGGACCAAACGAGGATCTCTCCAATTATCCGCGCAACATGGAGCAGGATCTGCGCTTGCTGGAAAACGCCGGCGTGGATATTGTTTGGACACCCACCAGCGAAATCATGTACCCGCCCGGTTATCAGACCTGGGTGGAGGTTGAAACATTAACGAAACCGCTCGAGGGTTCAATGCGTCCTGGTCATTTTCGCGGAGTGACGACGATCGTGTCGAAGCTATTCAATGCCGCCCGTCCCGATAAGGCATATTTTGGTCAAAAAGATGCCCAGCAGGCAGCGGTCATCCGCCAGATGACGCGCGATTTAAGCTACCCGATTGAGATCGTAGTCTGCCCCATTCTACGTGAAGCGGATGGACTGGCAATGTCCAGCCGCAATACTTACCTGAGCGTGGAACAACGTCAGGCTGCACCGGTGTTGTTCCGGGCTCTTTCAACCGCGAAGACGGCTTTTGATGATCGGGAAAGGAATGCTGAAAAATTGCGTCAGGTTGTTAAAGATGTACTTTCTGCAGAGCCCCTGGCCCGGCTGCAATATGTTTCCTGCGCCGATTATGATACGTTGGAAGAGTTGGATGTTATTACTGGCCGCGCGCTGCTGTCGCTGGCGGTTTTCATTGGGAAAACCCGTCTGATCGATAATATTATTTTAGGGTGAATAAAGTCGCTTCACCAGCCGGAAAAGGTTCATGTTTCAGGAGATAACCCGGCTTGGCTCGGTCAAAATGGTCTTACCAGTTAAGAATAAGGAAAACTCTAATCTATCACTTATTTTTCACTCAGCATACACTAAACTAGCAGGCTTATCATTTGGTTACATTCTCCTCAAGCAAACCGCCAAGCGGCCTGGGCCGGCCACAAGGCGGTTTGGGTTTTAAATACCCTGTTGTAGTTGATCGTTTATTTCCAGCTACAGCTTTGCAGACCACGCCAATCCAAAAAGGTAGCTTCAATCTTTTCTTTTTAGTCCATGAAAAGATTGAGATGGTCTGGCATTAAAAAAGGATACCCCTGTTCAAACAGAGGTGTCCTTTTTTTATCCGCTTATTATCTTTTTTATGCTGTTTTGATACTGGCGTCCATTTGTTTACCGAACTGTGCCATTTGTGCAGGGGTCATGTTTTTCATCAGATCAGCATGAACACTGCTGCCGTGTGTCATGGCTTTTTTGATCACTTCTTCTTTGGTGGCTCCGGTTGCTGTGAAATTGCAATCGATGCCGAGATCCTTGCAGGCAAATTTCATCATATAAATCTCCTTGATTGTGGAAAGTACCGTTAAAGAACACGCTAAGGTAATAATACTACTAACCGTATCTGAATTCAACACCGCTGATATGGGGCATGGAGACCACCACTGCCATATACGGTGGATGGGTATGGCCTCTCAGTTACGGTTTTAGGAAATGGCAAAGCTTTTGCGGTGAATTTCGCACAACCCCAGGCGCTGGATCGCTGCCCGGTGAAACGCAGTTCCATATCCTTTGTGGCGGGCGAAGCCATAACCGGGGAAGCGATCATCCATGACAATCATCAACTCATCCCTGGTGGTTTTGGCCAGGACCGAGGCTGCCGCGATGCTCAGGGATTGTGTTTCACCTTTTACCAGTCTTTCACCGGTGAAAGGGCAATCTTTCCAGTGGATGAAATCGAACAAGTGGTAATCCGGCAGGAGCGCCAACCCCTCAATGGCACGCTTCATTGCCAGCCTGTTGCAGGGTAGAATGCCGATATCATCGATTTCAGTTGATGTGGCCATACCCACCCACCACGTCAGTGCCACCGTTTTAATTTTTTCAGCCCAGAATTGACGCTGGCGGGGTGTCATCAGTTTTGAATCGCGCACACCGGAAAGGGAAAGCGCGAGCTGGGCATCGTCCGGCAGGATAAC
>Ga0172368_10006653_pt1 | contig 12358 bp, 12 predicted proteins | sample Lak11m_FD_114540 | JGI IMG/M metagenome (GOLD analysis project Ga0172368, IMG submission 114540) | Freshwater microbial communities from Kabuno Bay, South-Kivu, Congo - kab_022012_11m | ecosystem: Environmental > Aquatic > Freshwater > Lake | place: Democratic Republic of the Congo: South-Kivu...
AACTGCCGCGTGCGCGCCAATAAAGAAATCCCCCAGCACATTGAGTTTGACACCGCCTAATTGCCGATAGCGCATGAAAGCTTTGCCCGCCAGAAACAATCCGGCGCGCGGCACGTTGGACACCGTCAAACCAAGATCATCGACTGTTTGGTCCAACGCCTCAACGCTTGAGAAGGTCGTTGACAACTCGGCGTAAATGATCGGGTTAATTAGCAGCGTGTGCACGCGAGCCTGAGTTCGCAACTGATGGATCGACCAATCAGACCATTGCGGGTCGTCTTCCAGAACATCGACCAAGACGTTGGTATCCACCAGCAGCATCAATGTTCACCACGTAACAATGTCATTAATTCGTCGGTTCGCCATTTGATGTCTGCCTTGCCTCGGGCCGCTGCAAAACGATCTCGACGTTGTGTGGTCTGGTTCGCTACCTTTTGCACGATCACGTCGCCTTCGCGATTGAGCGCAAAGTCAATCAGACACCCAGGCGTCATGTTCAACGCATCCCGAATACGCTTTGGAATGGTGATCTGACCTTTGCTGGTGAGTGTGGTTGGCATGAAAATTCACCCCAGTAATACTTCGGCTGGCAAGTGTAATGGCAGTGAGAAAACGTCGTCAACGCTGAGGCCGCGCAACCGCATGTCGTGCACTCAAACAAGCTCAATCGGCCCCGGATATTTTGCGACGATGCCGTCTGCCGTGAGCAGCGTGAAGCCCTCGACCGTGGCTTGTGCAACAAGAATTCGATCAAACGGGTCGCTCGCTGCCCAGAGCAAAAGATGCGTGTCAAGCAAGAGCTTCAAGACGCACTCCCGGCAAACAGATATGCAACCTGATCCGCGCACATTCGATCAAAATCGTCCGGGATTCGCATCGTGCCGCGTAAAAATCCGAGTCGCGCTTTGGCACGATCGTGCTCGGTCGCGATGGCGCTCACCAATACCTGTGGCTTGCCGGATTTGGCAATGACAAACGGTTCGCCTCGTTGCGCTTGCGCAATCAGCCGCGAGAGATGGCGCGGTACCAGGCAATTGAACTTCACGGGTAAGTTGCCGGTTCGTGGTTGACGCCATGGCAGCTTAAATAACACTGTCCACCCGTCAAAGACGGAACGTACTCCAGCCGTTGCTGCACGGTAGATTTGCTCACCACCGGAATGCCGTTTTTGTCAAACAGCATGAAATTGATCAACCTGGGATAAAGGCGCGAACCGTGTGCGTCGTGGCACGATGCACAAGCCGTACCCTGGGCCAGATGTCTGGCGTGTGGAAATTTACCCGGCAAGTCGGTCGTCAAGGCGTTGCGGTCATGGCACTTGTAGCACAGCGCGTAACTTTGCGGTGTCTCGACCGTGTTGTCGGCCGTGTCGTACTGGCGTTCCAGAATGGGCGCAAAGTTGGAACCATGCGGCCCGCTGGGCGTGTTGCCTGTTGGCGACGTGGCGTCGTTGTTGTGGCAACTGCCGCAGCCAATGCGGCTGGTCGCCGTGTAGCCCGTCATCAGATTTTGAATTTCTGGATACTTGCCAACGGCAGCTACGGGGTGGTAAGACGGGTTGGCCGGGTCAAATTGCAGCCGGGCGTTGCGAACATTGTCAACCCGCTGAACACCGGCGCTTTGGGCTGCCGTCAGGCCGTGGCACTTGTAGCACACCTCGTATTCGTAGGTGGCGGCCTTCACACTGGTGCCAAATTGCGTTACCCCGCGCACACCCGTCAAGCGCCCCGTTGCGCTGGGCGCCGCCGCTTGCGTGTTGTTGCTTTGATGCGGGTTATGGCAATCATTGCATGTGACGTGTCTGGCCATTAGCGTTGCATCTTCGTTGGGGGTGTGAACCCATTCGCTGCTATTGACCGGGTGCGTTGAAAGTTTGGCAAATTCACCTTGCAGGTTACGGCTGGCCACATTGCCGTTGTGACACACCAGGCAATTGCTCACCTCTGCCGTTTGCCGCAGTAATGCCTTGTCGTGCCCGGCTGAATGTGACTTGTGGCAACTGCTGCAGGCATTCTCAGTCACACTTGCAAAAGCGCCATCAGGCCACGGGCTGGTTCCAATGCCGTTCCAGATGGCGGTTGATGTGGCGTGCGTTGACGCCGCCCACCCGCTGGGCAGGTGGCAATTCAGGCACAGGGCACCGTAGCGCGTTTCGGTGCGAATGAACTTGGGGCGTTTGTCCTCATGCGGGTCATGGCAACTGGTGCACTGCATTTCCTGGTTCTTGTCGACCTTGACCGCACCCAACAGTGTGGACGGGTGCGCCAGTTCACTGCGGTTGGCCGCAAGCGTAGCGTCGTATACAAAAGAAATTGGGTGGTCTGCCGACAGGTTGGTGCCCAAATTTGACTTGCCCGTCAGAAAACCTGTCAAAGAAGATGAGCCCGTGTCCGGGTTGCGCAGCGTCCCCAGGGCCAGCGTGCCGTCGTGGCACGACAGGCACAAGCGCGAACTGCCGGTGGGTTGCTTCACCTGCGCCTGCATCGTGCTGCTGGTGTAAAGCTGGTAGGTGGCGCCCGACAACTTACGGTTCCACAGCGGCCCTTGTGGTGAAGCACGATGCGGTGTATGGCAAAAAACACATAACCCCGAATCTGATGTGGCCTTGAAATTGCCCGGGCCCGTGGGTGTCATGTTGTGAACCGTATTGGCCACATTGGTGCCGGCCGCCAGCGCGCCAAAAGCCCACAAGCTCACCAGCCCCCAGCCTGCCCAGTGAACCAGTTTCAAATTCATTTCACACCGTCCTTGCTTTGTGGCCGTGGTGCCGCGGCGTCTAGAAAAACCTGCACCCGCTTGTTGTACGCATCCGCCACATAAATTTTGTGCCCCGCAGAGATGAACAGTCCCCGTGGCATCGCAAACTGTCCGGGCTGCGAACCGCTTTCACCAAAGGCCAACAATAGCTGCCCTTGCCGGTTAAAGATTTGCACTGCATCAAACAATGCGTCGGCAACGTAGACATTTCCGTCGCTGTCAGAAGCCACCCCCTTGGGGGCGGCCAGGTCGCCCGACCCATTGCCGTTTTGACCAAACGCCCAGATGAACTTGCCAGTTGGCGCAAGCGACTGGATTCTGAAATTCATGGCATCGGTCACCAGCAAATTGCCACCGGGTGTACCTGCGTCCAACGCCAGATGCGTGGGGTGGTTGAACTGGGCGGACTCAACGCCGCTTTCACCCAGGTGCTGCAACAGCGCGCCATTGCCATCAAAAACGCTGATGCGCTGGCGCTTGGAATCCAGCACATACAAGCGGTGTCTGGCGTCGTCCCAGGCCAGCCCTGCTGGGCGTTCCATGCCTTGTGTGCTGATGGTGCGCAGCAGCGTGCCGTCGCGGTCAATCTGAAAAACCAGCTTCAGCGCCGTATCAGCCAGGTAAAACGACTGATCTGGCCCCAGTGCCAACGCCACCGGCGACAGTAATCCCCACTTGCCCATCTGCGTGATGCGCTGGTAGCGGTTTTGTGGCGCGTCCAGAATCCACACGGCTTGCGCGCCGGGGTCGGCCACCGTCAGCACACCAGCGCGCTCAATCACCGCGCCGGGGCGTTCAAACACCGCTTGGCCCTGGCCGCTGAGCGTGTCGAACAAACGGCGAAACCAGGTGCGGCTGATCTGCCAGTCTTCGGGGCCGCGCACGTTTTGCAGGTAGCGTATGCGCTCGGTCACCGGTGGTTTGGGCCACACCAAAGGTGGCTCAGACTGTTGGCGGGCTTGTTCGCTTGTGTCTGGCAAACTGCCGCAGGCGGCACCTAAAAACACCACAAGCGCCACCATCGACCCACGGCACCAACGCAAAAGTGTGTTCATCAAAAAGACCTCGTCGCTGCAACATTAAAACTCTTGTTGACAGACCGCTGGCTGCCATTGCGCCATTGGCCATAGGCACCATTCACGCTCAAACTCAACCTGCCCAGCGTGACGCTGCTTTGGCCCCGTATTTGCAATAACAGTTGTGCGGGGGTGGTGCGTTGCTGTTGTCGGCTCAGCTCAATCCCCAGCGCGTTATTCCAACCCCCTTCGGAATACCAGTTGTACGTGCCGTTGGTTGTCAAGGACCGGTCGGTGTAGGCGTCCGGGGCGGTGTAGGTCGAATTTCTGGCGTTGACCGACAGCGTCAGGCTGCGCCCCGGTTGCCTGTACGCACCCTGCACACCCAGTGCACGCGTTGAACGTACAGTCGGCAACTGGTACCGCTCCTGATTCACCCGCCATGCAATGGTGGCTTGCGTGTCGTTGTTAAGACTACGGGTAAGGTCCCCACTGATGTTGAGCTGATTGTTACGTTCACTAACAGACTCCGAAATACTGTAATTAACACTTGTTGAAGCGGCCATCCCCCATAGATCGTAGTTGGTACCCAGTTGCACAAAACGCTGCGCGCTGCTTTGCAAAAATGGACTGTTGGCTGACTTTTCTGACAAATCCACGGGCATCGCTTGTGAACTGCTGCGTCCAAATGCCAGATTGCCCCACGGGTAGCTCAAGCCCATTCCGAAACTGCGTGACTGGGTACGTGACGACAGCGTCGGGTCAACCTGGTAGACATAATCGACCAGCAGCGCGTCGCCTGCCGCAAGGGTCAGGCTGGTGGGCAAGGGCTCCACCCGGGTTTTGCGGCTGTCCACCCACGAGTCCACCACTACATAGTCAGAACCCTCCATCATCAGAGTGCCGCTGCCGTTGCGCACGGCAACGGTGCTGCGCACCACAAAACGCTGATTCAGGTCGAAACCCTGGCCAAACGCCAGGGGCGCAGGCGCAGTATGGGGTTCATTGATGACCTTGATGTCGCCGCTGACCAGTGCATTGCGATCAATCTGATGACCTGCCGACCAACTGGTGCTGAGCGAGCCCCCCCCCGGTATGCTGTGCGTGTACGTTTGTCCAAACTGCCCGGCCAGTGATCGGGTTGTGCCGCCCGCCATTTGTGCATGGTTGGTTGATACCTGCAAGCTCGTATTCAAATTCTTGTACAGCTGGTGGCTTACCCCCGCAGACAAGCTTTGGGCTTTACTGCGGGTCTGACCCGAACTCTGTTGTGTCACGCTGTATGCGTATCTGCTATTTAGGCTTTGCTTGTGCGCCCATTGCAAATTGGCATTGGCAGACAGCGTGTCACTGCTCGGCGCACCAGATTGCGCCTGGTAATTCAGGTTGGACTCCAGCTTTAGGTTCAGCGTAGGGCCAAAGTCCAGGCTGTAGCTCAAGTCAGCATAGTTGGATCGCACCGCATCAAGTCCCAGTGCCACATTTTGCTGCTCGTTACTGTTGTACTTGAAACCAAGGTCGGCGGTTTCAAAACCTTTGTGTGCCAGAAAATTGAACGACTTTGCCTTTTGGTCGGTGATAAAAGAGCGACCAAAACTCTCGGATGTGGATTGCTCATGTTGTTGTGAAAGCTCCAACGCGCCTTCAGTCCAAGAGTAGCCCATGTCATTGAGAACGCTGTTGGGAAGCAAACTGAAGTTGATGCGTCTGTTTTCATTGGTGCCAACCACGCGTGTGCCAGAAGACTGTGTCAATCGAATCTGATTTCGGTAAGCCGACAAATCCACCGGGTATGGCTTGCTCCCCAAAAAGGTACCGCTAAAGTTGTACCCAAGGCCCTTGCCGACTGACCCGGTCCCTTCACCTGATCCGCTGCTTTTGCTCTGGTTCAGGTTCAGTGACAGGCCCATGCTGCCGGTGAACAGCAAGGGGCTCAAAACATAAATGCCAGAATTGCTGAGGCTGACCGTTTCAGCCAGGTTGTTGTTCTTGCTGGCGGAACCGGTTGCGCTCGAACTGGTGGTTTGCTCCCCATGGGAAAAACCAAGTCCTGCCGAGCCCGACCAAACGCCCAAGTGTGGAACGAACAGCGCTACGCCTTGCATCCAGCTTGTTAACCACGAAGGCGCCCCCCCTGCAGGCTGTGCATCTTGGGCGTGAAGCTGTGCGGCCAACACACCCATCAAAAGCGCCATCAGGCGCAGGTTTGGAAGACGGCCGCGCATTATTTCCGATGACACCGGTTGCAGGTCACAAAGTTGATTCCGAACGCCGGCTCGCCTTTGTGGCAGACACCACAATACTTGCCCTCATCAATGGTCTCCATAGTGATGGTCACGCTGCCGCGCTTGAAGCCAAAGCCCATCTCCTTGTTGTGGCACACGTAGCACTTGTACTTGACCCGGTGCACCCAGTGCGGGAAAACCGCTGGTGCAAACTCTTCGTCGCCTTTGGTTTTGCGCTCGAACCGCACGTCGCCCAGCACCGTGGCCGGTGGCGCAGGCGCGGGTTTGGCCGGCTCTGCTGCCGCAACCAGCAGGGACACCAGGGCCAAGCCAGCCAGCGCCAGGGCACGCAAGTGTCGCGTCATGACTTCTTGGCTTTCACTTTATGACACCCCTTGCAGCCCGAGGGTTGCGCCAACGCCACCTTGTCATGACACACCCCACAGTACTGACCATCGTCAATGGCTTCCATGGTAATGGTGGCGTCGCCTGCCTCGCGCTTGAAAATGGCGTTGTGGCAATTGGTGCAAGTCAGCCACTGGGTATGCGCCGCGTGTGAAAACACCACCATGCGGTTGGGTTTGCCTGAGGTGGACAGCTCGATGTCGTCGTCTGAGGTCTTGCCCACATCTTTGGCGCTGGCGTCGACCACGCCACTTGGGGTAATGGTTTTGTCGGATAACGCAGCCATCCAGTCGATGTTGTCGTCGTCATCCTTGGGTAGGCGCTGATACATCTCGGCCCAGTTGGCGGGGGGTGGTAATTTTGCCCGGGCGGCTGCAAGGGCCGCCAGACGTTTGTATTCTTCGATGTTGGGATCCACAATGCGCTCGCGGCGCGGGTGGTTTACGACTGGCGCATCACCAGGGTCCGTACCCCCAGGTGCGGGCATGTCAAACAGCGCCGGTGGAATGCTGACAATGACATCACGCACCCCTTGCGCCATGCGGACCAGCACCGGGGGCGTGCTGCACCCCACCAGCACGGTGGTGAACAGCAACAGGGATAAAACAAACGGGCGGTACGGCTTCAAGATGTATTGGGCTACGCCCCACGGGCGCAAGAGCAACAGTGCTTACGAGTTTGCCAGACTGAAAATGTTCCCAGCCTGACTTAAGTCAATTATTGTCGAGTCAGTTGCCAGCATCTTCCAGCTACGTCGCTGAGACGTTGTTGTAACAGAAAGGGACACCGGCTGTGGGCCCAAGGTGTCCCTGGCGATAAAACGGGAATGAGCTGGCTTACTTGATGTGGCACTGCAGGCAGATGTAACCATCGGCCTGGCTGCTACCGTTGTTTTTGCCGCGCAAGAAAAAGTCGTCAACCGTTGCCTTGTTGTGCGGATCGTGGCAACTGGTGCATTCAATACCGGCTTTGCCTGCCACACCACCAGCTGAAATGTGGCCGCTGCCGTCGTCGTTGTAAAGTTTGACGGGTGCAGCCGGACTGGCGACAAATTCGGTCAGTTCCACCTTGCCACCCAGATCGATGTTGTTGTAACGGCCAGTAGCACCGTTAAACGGGTAGGGCACCGCAACGGGGTGATTGCCCGCCATGGAGTTCACGCCATTGACCTTGGTTCCGACACCAAAAACGCCGCCGCCGATGCGGGTGATAAGGGTGCCCCAGGTGTAGGTGGTGTCCACCCCACCGACCGAACCGTTGTAGTTGGCTGTATCGCCCACGGCCACCGTGCCGTCGTGGCAGCTCAGGCATTTGGTGGAGGGGCCCAGGTTGGCCGAATTGGGCAGCACTGTTCCACCAACCGTGGTGGTGGTATCGCCCCAAGTGTAGGTGGCCGTGGTGAGCTTTTGGTTCCACAGCAGTTGGGTGCTGATGGCGCTGTGCGGGGTATGACAGACGCTGCACAAACCGATCGCCATCCCGGAAATTGTGGTAACGAATCCGGTTTCGGTAAAGTCGTGCCGACTGCCCGTCATTCCGGTGCCCGGTGCGGGTTTTGCGCCTAAAGCCGGCAAGGTTACGCAGGTCAATAAAACTGCGAAGGTGGCCGTGCGCATTGCCCAAGTCGACTTCTTCATCTTACTCCCTCGCTGACTTTTGGCGTCTTCAAACAAACAAGGGCACAACCTTTGGGGTGTGCCCTTGTTTTCTCAGATCAACCCATCATTCAGCCTTCGCATGGCATTGCAGGCACAGATATCCGTCGGACTTTTTGCTGCCATAGTTCTTGCCGCGCAACATGTTGTCGTCGACTGACTGCTTGTTGTGTACGTCGTGGCAGCTGGAGCACTCGATACCGGTCTTGCCGGGAACCGCACCGGCACTAATGGCCGTGCCGGTGTCGTTATACAACTTGACACCTGCCACGCCAGCCTTGGAAACCGTGGGCGTGCTGACATAGTCTTCCAACACGACGTCGTTGCCAGTGTCCACAGAGTTGTACGTATTTATTGCTCCACCGAAAGGATACGGCACGCCTACCGGGTGTGCGCCGGCCATCCCGGTACCATTCTTAGCGATGTTTGTGTTGCCAGCGCCAACCTTCTTGGTGTTCTTGAAATCACCTTCGTAATTTGGGCTGTCGGTAGCCTCGAGCGCACGGTCACCAACCTTGTAGCCGTTCAGGTCACGCCCATCAGTTGAATAACGGGACTGACCTTGATAGTTGGCTACGTCACCGACTGCGACAGAGCCGTCATGGCAAGCGAGGCACTTTGCCGTAGGACCAACGTAGCCTTCCAACATACCCAGTTTTGTGCCGCCTGTCGTAGTCGCGGCATCACCCCAGTTGTATCCCTTGGTGTTAGCTTTGCGGTTCCACAACAGCGCGGTGCTATTGGCACTGTGCGGCGTATGGCAGAACGAGCACAAGCCGACCTGATCGGCCAGACCAACACCGCCCTTGTTAACTGCCTTGTCATCCCAAACGTCAGCTTGCTTGTATATGAATTTGGATTTACCGCTGGCGAAGTCGTGCCGACCTCCCAGCATGCCAGAGCCGCCGGTCGAAGCCATGGTCACAGCGGGAATAGCCAGCACGGCTGCGATGACGAGCTTGTTAAGAGAGAACTTCATGATGTCTACCTTTCAGGGTTAAAAAAATGTTGACGAGACATCTGAAGCAACAGCTATGCCAGCTTTTTATCAACCGGTTATTTTTTCACTTTCCCCCGTTTAGTGACCTATTCTTGCGCTATTAATGCTTTTAAAATAAGAGCAATCATGGAGTCGATTTTTGACTGGTGTTACCAATTGGTAATGATTGCAGCCGTGTCGCGCGGACCACGGTTACCGAATGGGAACCTGGGCGTGTTGGCAACGCCCTGACCTGATTTATGTCAACGAATGCTCAAAGTTGCGCTGCATGGCGCAGTGGCTTCAGGCAGAATTCCGGCCTCATTGTTTTTTGGGTTGATTCCATCATGTTGAAGTACTTTCAATCCGCTGTGTTGGGTGGTGTAGTGGCTGTGCTGGCGGGGTGTGCCGGTAACGCGCCGGTGGCAGAAGCGCCGCGCCTGGTGTGGCCAGAACCGCCAGAGGTGGCACGCGTGGAATTTGTCAAATCGATCACCAGCGACGAAGATTTGCAGAAGGACACCACCAACACGCAGTCGATTCTGAACTTTTTGCAAGGCGAGGTGCCCGCCAAGAACCGTATCGTTGAGCCCATGGGTATTGCCGTATCCGACGACGGCGATCGGGTTTATATTTCTGACAAGGCACAAAACGCGGTGTTTGTTTACGACTTTGCCAAGAAGACCAGTTTGAAGATTGGCGAGAAAAAGCCCTTGGCGATGCCGATCGGACTGGCCATTGACGCGCAAGAGAATGTGTATGTGGCCGAGCAGCAGCGCAAGGGCGTTGGCGTGTACGACCGGGAAGGTAATTTTTTGAGGATGGTGACGCATGAGTCGATTACACGTCCCAATGGAGTGGCGATCGACAAGGAGCGGAAAAAACTGTATGTGGTGGATACCGCCAACTCAGATTCTGCTGACCATACGGTGAAGACCTTTGACCTGGAGGGCAAGTTTTTAGGCACGGTCGGTTTGGGTAAAGGTAACGCCGACGGTGCGATGTTGTTTCCAACGTTCATCACCGTGGCGCCCAATGGCCATGTGCTGGTGAGTGATACGCTCAATTCACGCTTGCAGGAATTTGACGTAGACGGCAAGTTCGTTCGAACGCTTGGCAAACTGGGCAACGCCTTTGGCGAATTTGACAAGCCCAAAGGCGTTGGGTACGACACCTTTGGCAACATCTACGCGGTCGATTCGGGCTGGAGCAACGTGCAGATTTTCAATAGCAAGGGTCAGGTGCTGATGTTTTTTGGCGGTCGCGGTACTTACCCTGGGCTGATGCAGAACCCCGGTGTGTTGACCATCGATAAAAAGAACCGGATTTATGTGGGCGATCTTTTGAACCACCGCGTCAACGTGTATCAGCTGGTCAACACCACCGCAGAAGACAGCACGCCCAAGGAAGATCCTGCAGCGGCCAAGGCGGGTGCCAAGGGCGGTGCCGCTACAGCGCCAGCGGCGGCTGCTTCAAAGTAGCTCGGGTGTTGGATGGTGTGGGCCGGTGACACTTGTGGTCACCGGCCATTTTGTTTGATGATTTGGGGAACGCCATGAGACTGTTTTGTTTGCTGGTGCGCAGCTTTGCCACTGTTGTATCTGTGGCGTGTGCGGTAGCGGCTGCGCACGCGGGTGAGGGCGAGGTGATCACCACTATGGATTCTGCGGGCTACACCTACATTGAGGTGCGTCTGGACGGCAAGACCGACTGGCTGGCGTCAGAGCCGGTCAAGGTGAGCGTGGGGCAGCGCATACGGTTTGAAGAGTTTTCCATGATGACCAACTTTCGCAGCGAGTCATTGTTTCGAACCTTTCCGGTCATGCGTTTTGTCAACGACGTAAAAGTGCTGTCTGCAACCCCAATGCCTGCTACATCTGCACCAGTCAAAGCCCAATAAAAAAACCCGCCCCCGGTAGGGGGCGGGCTGCATTCATTCAGGAAGACTTTTAAGGGGCGATCACTTCAGGATGAAGGCGATGGCTTCCTTGATGGCGGCGTCATTGGGCGCTTTGATCTTGGCGTGGGTTTCTTCTTCGCCGTCAACCTTGATCTTGGGGCCGGTAGTCAGGTGGGTGAACAGCTTGGCTTCAGCGTCGGCCTTGCCTTTGTATTTTTCAGCCACTTTCTTCCACGACGGGCCCGATTTTTCTTTGTCGGCTGCGTGGCACTTGCCGCACTTGCTGTCCTTGAGCGTGGCTTCTGCGTCAGCGTAGGCAGCGGTGGATGCGCCCGCGACCAAAGCGGCGATGGCGATCAGGGAGAGACTCAGTTTCTTCATTTCAAAACCTCTAAAAAAGTTGAACAAGTGGTACAGGACCGGTTGTGGAGTGCAACTTCCACAGCGCTGTAACGCATGCCCGTTGCGACCCGTTGACAATTCTAGGTGTGGCTATTGGTGCGGTTTTGGGTAATTCCAGTTCTTTTGATTTATGTCAGATTCTGGCGGTAACGTCGCTGCGGCACGCTTGGCATTGATGGAAAATTGGCGCCGTTAAACCGATGAATCAAAAAGGCTGGCTGGATGTTTTTTAGACGGTGGATCTGTGTTGCGCTGGTGGTGGCTGGCCTGTGCTTGCTGCCTGCGCTGGCGCAGGCCAATGCGCACCTGCTGCCGATACGCATCGGCATGCCGCACAAAACGCTGGGGCTGGATTATTTTTTGATTGAAGACTTCCGGGCGTACGTGGAGGCGCGCATGAACCACCCGGTAGAAACGGTGGTGCACGGGCGCTTTAACAACAACACGGCCGAGATGGTGCGATCCAAGCTGGACTTTGCCTGGGTGGTTGATCACCCGGATAACCAGTTCAAGGGGCTGATTGACTTGATGGCGGTGCCGCTGTACGGTGGCAAGCCCGAGTCTTCGTCGTACATCATCACGTCAAAGCGCACGTCGCACGCGTCAAGCCTGGTGCAGTTGCGGGGTGCGGTGTTTGCGTTTGCCGATCGGCTGTCTGAAGGCAGCTACATGGACGTGCGCTATCAGTTGTTGAGCGCCGGTGAGAACCCCGACCGGTTTTTCAGACGGGTGTTTTTTACCCGGTCACACAAGGACGTGGTCAAGGCCGTGGCGTTGGGGTTGGCGCATGGCGGTGCGGTGGATAGCGTGATCTGGGATTTCATGGTCAGGACGCAGCCAAAATTGGTCGAACAGGTGCAGGTGATTGGGCGTTCTGCCGTGTACGGCGCTCCGGCGTTTATTGCCAACCACTCGGCTGACCCGCAAGACGTGCAAGCGTTCAGGCAATTGCTGCTGGGTATGGACAAAGACCCGCAGGGCAAAGAGTTGCTCAAGCGCATGCAGGTGGACGCATTTGT
>Ga0172368_10006656_pt1 | contig 12357 bp, 11 predicted proteins | sample Lak11m_FD_114540 | JGI IMG/M metagenome (GOLD analysis project Ga0172368, IMG submission 114540) | Freshwater microbial communities from Kabuno Bay, South-Kivu, Congo - kab_022012_11m | ecosystem: Environmental > Aquatic > Freshwater > Lake | place: Democratic Republic of the Congo: South-Kivu...
TAATACTTAAATACATAGATGGCTTTTTTTATAGTACCAGCGGTAGTTTGTTGTTAAAGCAGGAAATATCAATTTATTTTCGGGCGAGTGGAATCGGTGAGTGGAGGGTTCTAAATTATTCTACCCAGTTTTCAATTCTTAAATCTTCAACTTTAGAAAATTCTTTTACGTTATTGGTTACTAAAACTAAATCTTGACTAACTGCAATTGAGGCGATTAATAAATCCATTGAACCAATTGGCGAACCTTTTCTTTCCAGTGAGCTTCTGATTTTCCCATAAATCAATGCATCATTATTTGTAAAATCAACTACCTCTAAAGGAGAAATAAACTCAATCAAAGCTATCATGTTTTCATCTGGTTTGGAACTTTTAGCAATTCCATAATAAAGTTCTGACAGTGTAATTGCAGAAATAGCTATACTTCCAGTTTTTAGCCTGTTAAATTTCCTAATTACTGACTCTGGTTTTTTCTTAATTATATAAATACAAATGTTTGTATCAAGTAAATATTTCATTGAAAAATCTCATCGCGTTTTTCAATTTTTGGTTGGATTCTTTCAATCATAAAATCATCCGAAAATTTATCCAAACTGGCAAACAATGTATCCCATTTTTGTTTAATTGGAAGAATAACAATGGCATCCCCAACTTTTGTGATATAAGCTTCTTTACCTTTTAACTTATATTTTTTTGGGATGCGGATTGCCTGACTATTTCCACTATCAAATACTTTTGCTGTTTCCATTATATTACCTTTAATGTTTATACAAAAAATATATACATATTTTTCTAATCGCAAGCAAATAATTTCTGAGTAATAGTAGAATTATTGTATTAAATCAAACTTATCTTATTTTAGTTACAACACTTTATTTAATCTTTAAGTAAAAACAATTTATGAAAATAGCGCTTTGCCAGATTGATCCGATTATTGGAAATCTTGATTACAACAAAAAGAAAATACTTGATGGATACAAAAAGGCTATAGAAGCTAAAGTTGATCTGGCAATCTTTCCAGAACTTTCACTTGTTGGTTATCCGCCATTAGATTTAGTTGAAAAATCGGAATTCCGAAAAGCAGTAAATAAAGCTTCGCAAGAAATAGCTTCACAAACAGCTTCAGTTGGGTTGATCTTTGGTGCAATTACCGAAGATAATGATAATGTGGGCACTGATATTCATAACTCGGCAATTTTTTGTTATGATAGAAAAATTCAATTCATCCAGCACAAAACTTTAATACCAAATTATGATGTTTTTGATGAGATGAGATATTTTGATCCTGCTGAATCTGTATCAGTTATTGATTTTAATGGTGAAAAATTAGGAATTTCTATTTGCGAAGATATATGGAATGACGCTGATTATTGGTATCGCAGAAGATATCACAAAGATCCTATACAGGAATTGCTAAAACAACAAGCAAGCATACTTATTAATATTTCTGCAAGTCCATATTCCTATGGCAAACGTGATGCTCGAAAAAATATGTTATCAACATTAACAAAAAATGACAAAATTCCTCTTGCTTATGTTTGTTGTGTTGGTGCACAAACAGATTTGATTTTTGATGGTGCAAGTATGTGTTTTGATTGTTCTGGAAATCTTGTAAAAGTTGGAAAATCATTTGAAGAAGACTTTATAATTTTTGATACAACTGAAAAGATAATTCCAATTATAAAATGTGAAAGTTCATTTGAAGAAGAAGTTTTGAGCTCACTGATATTTGGCTTAAAAGAATATTGTTCCAAATTAAATTTTAAAAAAGTTTTAGTTGGATTAAGCGGCGGAATGGATTCTGCTCTTGTTACTTATATTGCTGTGCAGGCACTTGGGGCAGAAAATGTTAACGTAATTATGATGCCTTCAAAATATTCGAGCGGTGGAAGTGTAAAAGATTCTGAAACATTAATAAAAAATCTTGGAATTACATCAAACAATATAAGCATACAGCCGGTTGTAGATGAGACTTTAAATCAACTAAAAATAAATTATTCTACTGATATAAAATCTATTACTGAAGAAAATCTGCAAGCAAGAGTAAGAGGTTTATATTTGATGGCTTATTCAAATAATTATGGAAATCTTTTACTTACAACTGGAAATAAATCAGAAATGGCTGTTGGATATTGCACTTTATATGGAGATATGTGCGGCGGTCTTGCAGTTATTGCAGATGTTTATAAAACTGATGTTTATAGAATTGCAAAATTTATTAATAAAAATGGAGAAGTAATTCCAAAAAATATTATTGATAAAGCACCATCAGCAGAGTTAAAACCAAACCAAACTGATCAGGATACTTTACCACCTTATGAAATATTGGATAAAATTTTAAAAATGTATCTTGAAGAAAATAAAGAGTTTGATGAAATAAATAAAGAAATGAACAATGAAGAATTAGTGAAACGAATATTAAGAATGGTAGATTTTAATGAGTTTAAACGAAATCAAGCTGCACCTGCACTGCGTGTTTCTTCAAAAGCTTTTGGATATGGAAGAAGATATCCGATTGTACAGGGTTGGAGAAAATAAAACAATCAACAAATCCAAAGAATAATGAATTGTAAATTCATAACAGTCTTATTAGTTTTGAAATAGCAAATATTAAAATTTAATTAAGTGAGAGTTATGGCTAAAGAAAAAGAACTTAAATCGTTGAGTGAAGTTACAGTCCGATTTGCCGGAGATTCTGGCGACGGAATGCAATTAACCGGATCCCAATTTACCGAAACAACCGCAAGTGTAGGAACTGATGTAAGTACATTACCAGATTTTCCTGCCGAAATTCGTGCTCCAGCCGGATCACTTGGAGGTGTTAGCGGTTATCAATTACATTTTTCAAGTAATGATATTCAAACTCCTGGAGATTCACCTGATATACTTGTTGCAATGAATCCTGCAGCACTTAAAGTTAATGTTAAAGATTTAAAACCAAATGCAACTATTATAGCAAATAAAAGTGCGTTTGATCTTAAGAATTTAAAATTAGCAAACTACGAAACTAATCCTCTTGAAGATGGTTCATTAAGTGCTTACAATGTTGTTGCAGTTGATCTTACACAACTAACAATGGCAGCATTAAAAGAAAGCCGTATATCGCCTAAAGAAAAAGAAAAGTGTAAAAACTTTTTTGCCTTAGGATTAATGTACTGGATGTACAGCCGACCATTAGAATTAACTTCTGTATGGTTAGAAAAAAAGTTTGCTAAAAAACCTGATGTGCTGGCAGCAAATAAAATTGCATTGCAAGCTGGTTACAATTACGGCGATACAACCGAAATATTTACCACAAGATATGATGTAGAACCTGCTAAACTTGCTAAAGGAATTTACAGGAACATTTCTGGCAATGAAGCAATTGCGCTTGGATTTATTACTGCATCAATAAAAAGTGGATTAAAATTATTTTTAGGATCTTATCCAATTACACCTGCATCAGAAATTTTACAAGAGTTGAGTAAGTACAAAAACTTTGGTGTAGTAACTTTTCAGGCAGAAGATGAAATAGCTGGTATAGCATCAGCAATTGGTGCAGCTTTTAGCGGTTCGTTAGCCTTAACAACCACATCCGGTCCAGGTTTATCATTAAAATTAGAAGCAATGGGTTTAGCTATGATAACTGAATTACCATTGTGCATTGTTGATGTGCAGAGAGGCGGACCAAGTACAGGTTTACCAACTAAAACTGAACAGGCTGATTTAATGCAAGCAATGTATGGTCGGCACGGAGAAGCACCAGTTGTTGTTTTAAGTGCGTCCAGCCCTACAGATTGCTTTTTTATGGCTATCGAAGCTGCAAGAATTGCTGTTAAGTATATGACTCCAGTTATATTATTAAGCGATGGATATCTTGCATTCGGATCAGAGCCACTAAAAATTCCTCAGTTAGAAGAGCTGCCAGAAATTCCAGTTAAGTTTAGAACCGAAGTTGAAGGATTTCATCCTTATTTAAGAGATGAAAATCTTGCCAGACCTTGGGCTATACCAGGTACACCCGGACTTGAACATAGAATTGGTGGTCTTGAGAAAAAAGATGTATATGGCAATATTAGTTATGAACCAGAAAATCACGAAATTATGATACATAAACGTAAACAAAAAATTGAAAATGTTGCCAATGATATTCCTGAACTTGTTATTGAAGGTATTCAAGAAGGCGAAATTTTAGTTTTAGGCTGGGGAAGTACATATGGAGCAATAAAAGAAGCAGTTAGAAATGTTAATCAAAAAGGTTATAAAGTTTCTCAAGCTCACATAAAGTATCTAAATCCTTTCCCTAAAAATCTTAAAGATGTATTAGACAGATTTAAAAAAGTTATTATTCCGGAATTAAATCTTGGTCAAATGGCATCTTTAATAAAAAGCAAATTCTTAATTGATGTTATTCAGTTTAACAAAGTTCAAGGACAACCATTTAAAGTTGCTGAAATAGAAAACAAAATAATTGAAGTGTTAGGAGGTAATAATGGAAAATAAAGTAAACGTTGATACTTTGGATGTAAAATATACAGCTAAAGATTTTGCATCGGATGTTGATGTAAAATGGTGTCCGGGTTGTGGCGATTATTCAATCCTTGCACAGGTTCAAAGAACTTCGCCAGATTTTGGTGAGAGAATAGAAAATATAGTTTGGATTTCTGGAATTGGTTGTTCAAGCCGTTTTCCTTATTATATGAATACTTATGGTTTTCATACAATACACGGTAGAGCTGCCGCAATTGCAACCGGTGTAAAGTTATCAAATCCAAAACTGCAAGTTTGGGTTGCAACGGGTGATGGTGATATGTTAAGTATTGGTGGTAATCATTTTATTCACGCTTGTCGTAAAAACATTGATTTAAAAATATTAATGTTTAACAACAGAATTTATGGTTTAACTAAAGGACAGTATTCTCCAACCTCTGTAAAAGGTCAGGTAACAAAATCATCACCTTATGGCAGTGTTGATTTTCCGTTTAATGCTATTAAACTTGCAACCGGTGCTGGAGCTACATTTGTTGCCAGATCTATGGATAGAGATCCAAAACATTTGCAGGAAATGATTAGCCGTGCAGCAAAACATAAAGGTACTGCGTTCATAGAAATTTATCAGAACTGTCCTATTTTTAATGATGGTGCTTACGCTCCACTTACTGAAAAAGAAACTAAACCAGATAATGTTATTGTTTTAGAACATGGTAAACCAATGGTTTTTGGTGCAAACAAAGAAAAAGGAATAATGCTTAATGGTTTGGATCCAGTTATTATTGATCTTAATGATGGTAAACATTCTATAAACGATTGTCTTGTTCACGATGAGTTTGATGACAATCCAACGAGAGTATTTTTGTTAGCAAGATTTAATGATCTGCCAGGTTTTCCTGTACCTATAGGTGTTTTTAGAGATTATAGAAAACGTGCTACTTATGATGGTGATTATGTTGAACAGATTGAGCAGGTTAAAAAAGCAAAAGGTGTTGGTGATTATAAAAAACTAATGTTTACGGCAAACACCTGGGAAGTTAATTGAATAAATTAAAATGATTTAATTTCTAATTTTATTTTATGGGCTTGAAACAGCTTCAAGCCCATTTCTATTTTATAAATATGATTGATTTTAATAAACTGAAAGAAATAATACTTTCAAACACATCATTTCTCATTACAACTCACGTTAATCCAGATGCTGATGCAATTGGTTCGGAAGTTGCATTTTACAATTTGTTAAAAAAACTTGGTAAGGATGCTTTTATAATTAACCATAGTTTAACACCTTACAATATGGAATATTTTAATGAAGGGAATATAATCCAGCATTATGATGAAGCACTCCATAAAAATATTTTTAATAATATTGATGTTATTGCAGCTTTAGATTTTAATCGTGCTGATAGAACAGTTAGTATGGAAAAAGCAATTCGTGAATCAAACAAATTAAAAATATGCATTGATCATCATCAGGATCCAGAAAACTTTGCAGATTATTTTTTTATTGATACTGAGAGTTGTGCAACAGGGCAAATTATTTTTGAGTTTATCAAACAAACAAACATAGCGCAGCTTGATCTTAAAATTGCCGAAGCGATTTATGCAGCTGTAATGACTGATACAGGCTCATTCCGATTTGAAAGAACAACGCCGTATGTACATAAAATCATAGCCGAGCTTTTACAAGTTGGAGTTAATCCAACTGAAATATATGATAAACTGTACGATCAAAGTAAATTCAGTAAAATAAAATTACTTGGCAGAGCATTAAACTCAATTACACTTGATGCTAATGGTAAGCTTGGTTATATGGTTATCACACAAAAGGATTTTGATGAGTTAAACGCAATTGAAAGTGACACTGAGAATTTTGTTAATTATAATTTATCAATAGAAAATGTTGTTCTTGGAATTCTTTTTATCGAACTTAAAAATGGTTTCAAAGTCAGCTTCAGATCAAAAGGAGATATTCCTGTAAATCTTTTAGCTAAAGAGTTTGGCGGCGGCGGTCATATAAATGCTTCCGGTGCAAGATTTTTTACGAATAATATACAAGAAATGATCCCTCTAATCCTTTCAAAAGCTAAATCTTATCTTAAATAATAAAGGTAGATATAATGTATAAACTAAATCTAATTTCTGGTGGTTCAAAAATTTCTTATCAACCTTTATCAATTAGTCTTAAATACTTAATTGATGATAAAAAACTTGCTAAAAGTTTACCTAATCTTGAAAAAATATTTAACATAAAATTTTCTGAACTTCAAAAAAAGAATTTTCTTTCCTCTGATGTTGGACAGATTAGAGTTACAAAACCTTTAGGCAAGCCAGATGCGCTGATTCTCTTAAAAGTTAAAATGGATAATTTTGATTCTGATTATTTTAGAAATCATCTTGCTGAGTTTATTCCCAATTTAAAATCTGAAGTAACAAAAAATCTTCACATTTTTATTCCATCATACTCCGCAGTAAAAAAATATTTTGAATCTGAAGAATATTATTATCAAACTTTTGCTGAAGGAGTTTTATTAGGCAATTATTCATTTGATAAATACAAATTAAAGCCAGCAAAAGTAAAACCTTTAACAGTTTACTTTTATTCTGATAATGAAAAAAAATTAAAAACTGCTATAAAAACAGCTCAAAATTTAATTTCATCAGTTAATCTCACTCGTGATCTGCAAAATGAGCCAGCGAATAATCTTACACCAGAACTTTTTGCAAATAGAATTGTAAATGAAGTTCGTCCTTTTGGTATTAAAGCTACAGTCTTTGGAACAAAAGAAATCCAAAAAAGAAAAATGGGCGGATTGATTGCAATAGGACAGGGAAGTGTTAACAAACCAAGATTTATAGTTTTAGAATACAAGCCTGCATTAAAAACAAAAAAGAATAAAAAAGAAAAATTAAAATCTATCGCTTTAGTTGGGAAAGGAATTACATTTGATACGGGTGGAATTTCAATAAAACCATCTAAAGGTATGGGTGAGATGAAAGCTGATATGTCTGGCGCTGCCGTTGTTGTTGGGACCTTACTTGCTGCTTCAAAAAATAATCTTCCGGTTCATTTGTATGGAATAATTCCTTCCGCAGAAAATATGTGTTCTGGTGAATCCATTCGTCCAGGTGATATTGTAAAAATATCAAATGGTAAATCTGTTGAGATTGAGGATACAGATGCTGAAGGCAGAGTTGTTCTGGCTGATGCTTTACATTATGCTTCTCAATTAAAACCAGATAAGATTATTGATTTGGCGACACTTACAGGAGCTTGTGTTGTTGCACTTGGCGAGTTTGTTGCAGGAATGTTTACAAAAAATGATGAAATGGCTGAGCAGCTTTATAAAAGCGGCATAACAACTTATGATAGAGTTTGGCGTTTGCCGATGTGGGATGATTTTGGTGAATTAATTAAAAGTGATATTGCTGATGTTGCAAATCTTGGTAAAACAAGATGGGCAGGAGCAATTACTGCCGCAAAATTTTTAGAACATTTTGTTGATAAAAATATTCCCTGGACACATCTTGATATTGCAGGACCAGCAATGAACAATGATTCCAGAAGTTATACAAGAAAGTATATGACAGGTTTTGGAGTAAGATTGTTATTTGATTATTTGTCGCAAAGGATTTAGGTAAACAATAAATAAATATAAAACTTATTTTTATTTTTTTAGAGGATTTCAATTTGCAAAAATTATTTTTATTGATTTTTGTTTTTAACATAGTACTTTTTTTTTGCTCACCAATACAGAAATCAGATTATCAATCTATCCAGAGTGATCCACTCCTAGTTAGTGATGCCAACAATAATGTGATCAAACTTAAATTGTATTTGATTGAGAAGTATAATCCAGGTGATTGTTTTGGGATGCCATCAATAAGAAATCCAAGAGACAGAGCAAATATTAACCCAGAGTTGTTAGTAAAAGTTAAAGAATTACTAAAAAATAAAACTGACAAGGAATATGATGATATAATTAGACAAATGAACAATATCAGGATAGAACAAGTACAAACAAACGAATACAATTTTTTTTTCAAAGATGGAAAATGTTGTACTATCATTAATTATAAAGGACGACTTTTAATACTTAGTGATAATATATATGAAAGCAATACTATCACAACAACAGAAGAAGTTCCTTGTTAGTTTGTTATAATATTCACTAAATTATTTATAAGAAGAAATATTCTTGGTAATAACAATCTCTTGTGAAAGTGATGTGAATAATCAAAATTACCTTTTCTTTATAATCACTCCATCTTTAATCTCAAATATTACATCAGCAAGTTTCATTAAATCAGGATTGTGCGTAACTATGACAAATGTTTTTTTAAGATTATCTCGCAGCTCAAAAAGTAGTTTATGAATTGACTCACTATTTGCTGAATCAAGATTTCCTGTTGGTTCATCAGCAAAAATTATTTTTGGATTATTTGATAATGCTCTTGCAACTGCAACGCGTTGCTGTTCACCGCCAGAAAGTTCAGCAGGTTTGTGATCTTCCCTTTTAGCAAGCCCAACAACTTCTAATAACTTTTTAGAATCCTTTAATGCTGTTTTAAGATTCTTTCCATTTATCATTTGCGGAATTGCTACATTTTCAATTGCAGTAAACTCAGGCAATAAATGGTGAAACTGAAAAACAAATCCCATATTCTCATTCCTGAACTTAGCAAGTTTATCATCATTAAATTCAAATATATTTTTTTGTTCATACAAAACTTTACCATCATCAGGTCTATCAAGACCGCCAAGCAGATGTAATAAAGTAGATTTACCGGCACCAGAAGCACCAACAATTACCGAGATTTTATTTTCTTCTATATCAACAGAAATATTTTTTAAAACGTCTAACTTATTTTTCTTATTAGTTTGATAACTTTTACTAAGTTTTTGTGCATTTAAAATTATACTCATCTTTTTATTCCCATTTAATCGCTTGTAAAGCATCAACTTTTGCCGCACGTTTTGCAGGTATGTATGATGCTATCAATGAAAGAAATAATGAAACTCCCGTAATGTAAAAGAAATCAGATATTCTAATTTCTAACGGAAGTGAATCAATCTTGTATTGTGTTGGATCAAGCGGGTAAATGTTATACTGCAATTGAAGGAAACAAATAAAATATCCAAGTAAAACTCCTAAAATTGTTCCAACAATTCCGATCATCAATCCTTCATACATAAATATCTTTAGTATTGATTTTTCTTTTGAACCCATTGATCTTAAAATTCCAATATCTCTTTTCTTTTCAATGACTGACATTGAAAGCGAACCAAGTATATTAAATGATGCAACTGCGATTATGAGTGAAAGCAGTATATAGGCAACCCAGCGTTCGATCTGCATAACAGAATAAAGTTCTTTGTGGAAATCGTACCAAGTGCTAACTTCAAAAGTTGCTTTATCTAACTTTGATTGGAGGAAATCTTTTGCTTTAAATGAGTTATCAGAACTATATAGCTTTATATCATAACCTTGTATCTCATCTTTATAACCCAGCAAATATTGAGCATCTTCGAGCGGCACAAACATCAAGCTTTCATCGTATTCATTATTTTGTGAGCTGAAAATTCCTTTAACAATAAACTTAGCGGAATTAGGAATCCCAAATTGTGCAATAGCTCTTTCAATTCCCTCAGGTGAGATAACAGTAATTGTATCTCCAACTAATGTTCTTAATTGATCTGCAAGTCGTAAACCAATTATCACTCCACTTTCTTCATCTTTATTTAAAAAATTATCACTACCGTAAATAATATTTTCTTTAATGTTGTACATATTTTCAGTTGCTGAAGTATCTATTCCTTTTAGATTTATAACTTGTGTTATTTGATTGCTTACAACAAGAACTTTTCCACTTACAAATGGGGCAAAGAATTTAAGATCAGGGGTTTGCTTTATTAAACTTGTTAAGTCGGTAAAATATTTTTGTTTATTATCTATTTTGTACTCAACTCTTAAATGCGGATCAAAGTTCATCAGGAATGAAGTTACAAGACTACCAAAACCATTAAAAACTGAAAGCACAACAATTAACGCCGCAACTCCAAGTGTTATACCTGTAATTGAAATTAAAGAAATAATTGTTATAAAATTAATTTTATGTTTTGACAGCAAGTAACGTTTTGCAATAAATCTCTCGTAACTCATCAATCAAACCTTAAAGCTGTTACAGGATTTATTTTTGCTGCAAAGTAGCTTGGAATTATTGCTGAAAGCAGCGACATAAAAAAAGTAATTGCAGAAATCATTGCAAATATTTCAAAACTCATTTCAATCGGTACGTGGGTAACAAAATATACACTTGATGGAACTTTTATTATATCAAACTTTATTTGAAGAGTCATTAATAACCACGCGAGTAAATTTCCTGCAATAATTCCAATAAGCGAAAGATAAATTCCCTGGTAAATAAATATTTTAATTATTTCACCAGATTTTGCACCAAGTGATTTTAAAACACCAACTGCATTCGTTTTTTCAAGTACAAGCATTAACAATGCACTGATGATATTAAAAACAGCAACAATAACAATCAAACCTAAAATTATCGGAATTGGTTTTTTTTGTAGTTCAATCCAAGTAAAAATATTTTTATGCGTTTCAAAAATTGTTCTTACATAGTAAGGATATTTTAATTCTCTTCTAATTACATTGAATAAACTATCAATCTTTACAACTGAATTTAGTTTAATATCAATTCCATTAATATCGTTTGAAATTGAAAATAAATCCTGGGCTCCCTTTAAAGAAGTAAAACCAATCATATTATCATAATCAGCCAATCCACTTTCAAAAATACCTGATACAAAATATTTTTTAATATTTGGTAGATCTGCGGGAGAGGGAAGTTTATCATTTTTAAGAGCAAACAATGTTACTCTATCATTAACTTTAATCAGAAGTTTTGTTGCTAAAGTTTTTCCAAGAATAATTGAAGAATCATTTTCAAGATTAAATGTTCCTTCAATTAAGTTTGATTTAATTTTATCAATAGCTTTAGCATCAATTAATCCCTTTACATTTATTCCTTCTTTACGATTTCTTGAACTGATAATTGCAAGTTTAGAAACATACGGAGAAATAAAGTCTATCTGATCATTTAATTTTGCTTTAATTTTTTGTGTGTAAAGCTCGGAGTTGGGTAATGATTCTTTAAAAGATTGTATTGTTATGTGAGAGTCAAAATCAGTAATTTTTTGTGTTAGCGTACTTTCAAATCCATTTAATACACTTAAGGCTATGATAAGGGTAGTTACACCGAGTGATATTCCCAAAATAGTAATAATCGAAACCAAATTGAGTAATCTGGAATCTTTATTAGATAGAATATATCTTGATGAAACAAATAATGTGAATTTCATTAAAAAAAGTATTATTTCTTTTACAATTTAAGTATTCTAATTATTGTAAAAAATTGTTTTTTAAGTGTTAATCGTATATATTTTCACCTCGTTTTTTAAGAATTATGATATTCGGGGCGTAGCGTAGTCCGGTTATCGCGCCTGCTTTGGGAGCAGGAGGTCGCAGGTTCGAATCCTGCCGCCCCGACAAAAATTCCCAAAATCTGTTATTAAAAATTTTGTGTTTTTTGAGCGCCCGTAGCTCAATTGGATAGAGCATCAGCCTTCTAAGCTGAGGGTTAGTGGTTCGAGTCCACTCGGGCGTACTATTGAAAATTTGTATGTACGTTACTGGATAGAGCACCAGCCTTCTAAGCTGAGGGATAGTGGTTCTGTCATAGACATTGAGTTCGCTCGATCATACAATTTCTATTATTATTTAGTTCATTAAATGGTGAGCGTAGCTCAGTTGGTTAGAGCACCAGGTTGTGGCCCTGGGGGTCGTGGGTTCAACTCCCATCGCTCACCCAA
>Ga0172368_10006659_pt1 | contig 12355 bp, 7 predicted proteins | sample Lak11m_FD_114540 | JGI IMG/M metagenome (GOLD analysis project Ga0172368, IMG submission 114540) | Freshwater microbial communities from Kabuno Bay, South-Kivu, Congo - kab_022012_11m | ecosystem: Environmental > Aquatic > Freshwater > Lake | place: Democratic Republic of the Congo: South-Kivu...
CAGGTCGTCCCAGGTCCAGTCGGCGGTGGGTTCGGGGATGCCGGCGGCCTGGAAGGCCTCGGGCAGGTAGACCAGGCCGAGCGTGCCCCAGTCCTTGGGCAGGGCGTAGGTCTTGTTGTCCAGCGTGAAGATGGTCAGCAGCGGTGCGATGAAGTCGTCACGCGTGGTTCCTGCCTGGGCCATGAAGTCGTCCAGCGGCAGGAGCTGGTTGCTGGGTGCGAAAGCGGTCATGAGTTGGTCGTCAATGTACATGACATCGGGTGCGGTGCCGCCGGCCATCATGGCTTTGACCTTGGTCTGGAAGTCAGCCGGGATGGGCTGGAAGTCCACGGAAACGCCCGGGTAGACCTGGTTGAAGCGGGCGATGGAGTCGCGGTAGATCTTCTGCTCCGTCTCGTCGCCCCAGCCCGAGAACACGATCTTGGCGTTGGGTTCGACGTCGAACACTTTCAGCTCGTACCCGGCTTCAGCCTTGGTAGGTTCAGGAGCCGTGGTCGGCGCTGGTGCGGTGGTTGGCGCCGGGGCCGTGGTTGGCGCGGGCGCCGTGGTCGGCGCAGCAACCGGGGCTTGTGTGGGCTCCGGGGTCGGCGTGGCCTTTGGCGCGCAGGCGGTGACGATCATCGCCAGCACGACCAGGACCAATAGCAGGTGATAACGATAGGTGCGCATGTTTCTCCTCCCAAAGAGTTGGTGCTGAATAGGTTGGTAGATTGGTACGCCGGTCAACTCATTGAAGTGCGAGATCACCTCCTTGACTTCTTTGACGCACCCGAGCGCTTTGCCACTTGTCGCCGCACCTGTTACAATTGCCCGCGGTGCCTGGCCTGCGCTTCGTGTGCCAGGAAAGGCCACGCCGGGCCGCCTCTCGTCCGCCAAGACTCAAAGGGCGGCCCGGCCACTTGCCGGTTCAGGCTCGAATTTCCACGTCTTCCAACTTTCCTCGATAGCAGAATTTGAATGCCAGCCGCGTCCAGCCGTCAGGAAGCATAGGGCGCGTCACCCAGCCCTCGTCGGTGATCCGCAAGCCGCCAAACCCGAACACGACCGCCTGCCACAGCCCGCCCGCGCTCGCGCCGTGGATGCCATCGCCGGCGTTGCCCCGCACGTCCAGCAAATCGGCGCGGGCAGCGCGCTGGAAGTGGTCATAGCCCACGTCGCATGCGCCTACACGGCAGGCCATCACCGCGCTGATGCTCGGCCCGAGGCTGGAGCCCAATTCGTGGTCGGTGCGCGGGTCGTAATACTGGTAGTTCACGCGCACCTGCTCGGAACTGAAGCGGTCGGGCAGCAAATACTGGAGCATCAGCACATCAGGCTGCTTGAGGTTCTGTGTGGCCGCGCACCCCTCGATGCCGAGCAGCGCCTGCATCGACTTTGCCCGCTTCGGGTCACGCAACACAGCCTGGTCGGCATCTGTCAGGGCGAAGAACCCTGCGAATTGCTCGATCAGGCCGGTCTTTTCATCCATCGGCAGAAACATGCGCGCGATCACATCGCCCCAGTGCGCCAGCCGGCTCTCGCTGAGATCCAACCCTGTGATCAACTCCGCCGCTTTTGCCGGATCCTGCCGTCTCAGCCAGGCCAGCACGTCCAGCGCAGTTTCCAGGTGCCACTTCGCCATGTAGTTGGTGTAGAAGTTATCGTCGATGCGGTCATGGTACTCGTCTGGGCCGACGACGTTGCGGTAGTGATACCTGCCGTCCGCCTCGCGCCTGGCCGCGCTGGCCCAGAATTTGGCCCCGTCGAGCACCAACTCAACGCCATAGTCACGCATGAACGCGTCATCGCCGGTGACCCGCCAGTACTGCATGACGCCATAGGCCACGTCGGCGGTGATATGAATCTCGATGTCGCCGGTCCAAATGCGAATGAGCTGCTGCCTGTCGGCGAAGTGTGGCACCCAGGTTGGCGTGACCTCGCGGCCGTCACCGGCGCTCTCCCACGGGAACTGGGCGCCTTCGAAACCGTTTTCGGTGGCCTTGGCACGGGCGCCAGGCAGATTGTGCCACCGGTACATCAGCATGTTGCGCGCCAGATCCGGCTGGGTGTAGCTGAACAGCGGCAACATGAAGATCTCGGTATCCCAAAACGCGTGGTGGCGGTAGCCGAACCCGCTCAGTGTCTTGGCGCCGATGCTGGCGCGGTCAGTGTGGCGCGGCGCAGCGATCAGCAACTGGAAGATATTGAAGCGCAGCGCGATCTGCGCTTCGTTGTCGCCTTCGATGATCACGTCGGACGAGGCCCAGGCCTTGGCCCATTCGGCGTCGCTGGCAGCGCGCCAGTCTGAATAGCCTTCAGCCTGGCCTTGCCCCGCGATCTCCAGGGCTACGGCCAGCGGATCTGGAGCATCGAGGCCGGGGACGACGGCCACGAACTTCTGGAGTGTGAAACTATCGCCCGCTCGCAGGGTGGCTCGGCGCTCGACGGCCGGGTGACCGTCGGTGTCGCACACGTTCGACTGCCAGCGGACCGTGCCCGATGTGTTCACCGTCATCGCCACGGCCAGATCGATCTTGCTCGCGTGCGTCCGCGCGTGAACGGCGACCCTATCCAGTGTGACTTCTTGCCCCAACAGATCCCAATGCACCAGGCTCGTGTTCTCGACGTGGGCATCCACGCCAGCGCGCACGCGCAACTCCGCCTGCCCCTCAACGAGGGTGATCTTCGTCGCTACAGCCGCACGGTGCGGGTCCGCCAGGCTGATGAACCGCTCGAAGTGCAAATCGACGATCGGGCCGCCATCGGCCGGCTGCCAGCGGACCGTCCGAGAGAGGACGCCGGTGCGCAGATCGAGCCAGCGACGATAGCCGAAGATCTTGCCGCGGTCCAGGCGGAAGCGAACACCGTTTACCCACACATCCACGCCCCACCAGCGCGGAAGGTTGGCCAGCTCGGTGAAATTGACCGGCATATCGTCCCACAGCCGGTACATGAAGCAGGCGGGCATGTCGCTGGGATAGCCTTCTTCCAGCGCGCCGCGCACGCAGAAGTTGCCGTTGCCGATGGTGAAAACCGTTTCCTGGTGGTGCTGACGCGTCGGCTCGAAAGCCGGCTCGGCCACCGTCCAGGCCGCATCCTTCAGAGCCGCCTGGATTGTCGGCAGGGTAACGCCGTCCAGGCTGTCAAAACGAACGTGCGCGTGTCCCACTCGTTCGGCCGGGCCAAGGCCGATGGCCCACATGCCGCCGGCCAGCGCCGCGTCGATGCCCACGGTCGCGTCCTCGACCACCGCGCACGCTGCGGGCGGCACACCCAGCATCTCGGCGGCTTCCAGGAAAAGATCCGGTGCGGGCTTGCTGCGGTCGGTGGTGAAGCCGTCGGCCACGGCATCCAGCAGATTGCCGATGCCCAGCCGTTCGATGACGGTCTGCGCGTTCTTGCTGACGGAGCCAATGGCAGTCTTGACGCCCGCCGCCCGTGTTTCTTTGAGCAACGACAAGGCGCCCGGCAACAGGTCGGCCGGTGTGATCTGCTGAAGCATTTCCACGTAGTATCGGTTCTTGCGGTCCGTCATCTCGGCGATTTGCGCCTCGGTCGCAGCGCGGCCGGCCAGGATGATCTCCAGGGAGCCGCGACGCGAGACGCCGCGCAATTGCTCATTGATCTGCCGGTCGAACGGCAGACCTTCCTCGTCGGCCAGACGCTGCCAGGCCCGATAGTGGTATTCGGCAGTGTCGGTGATCACGCCGTCCAAATCGAAGATGATAGCTTTCAGATCCATAGATAAATTATCCGCTTCCAAGAGTTTCGTGAGTCTCAGTAGATCACGATTCTGCCTCACGCAAAGACGCAGAGGTCAAGCGGACTCTCTTAGCGTTCTTGGCGACTTTGCGTGAGATCTGTGATCTACTGAGTCTCCACATGCGCCATCTCGCTGGATGCCCGGATGACGATCTCAGGCTTCAGCAGGATGTGGCGCTCGGCTAATGGCTGACCGCTGCACAGGGTCGCTAACATGACGGCCAACCGCTCGCCGACCTCTGCGATGGGTTGCCGCAAGCTCGTAAGAGCCGGGTGCAGGAAGGGTGCAATCGGCACGTCGTCGAAGCCAACCACGGCGAAGTCGCGGCCAACCTCCAGGCCGGCCTTCCACCCGGCGTTGATGACCCCCATGGCCATCAGATCGCTCATGGCAATGATGGCGCTGGGCCGGATATCGGGCGGAAGAGACAGCAGCCGCAGCGTTGCGGCATAGGCATCGGAGTGGAAGTTGCCGGTCCGGCTAATCCACGCGGGTTCCACCGGCAGCGCCGCCTCGGCCATAGCCCGCACATAGCCAGCTAACCGGTATTGGCCCGTCAGCGACTCTTCGGGCCAGGCAAGGCAGGCAATCCGCCGGTGGCCGCGCTCGATCAGATGCCGGGTCGCCATTTCAACCCCCGTGGTGCCGTCCACGTCTACCCACGGAAAATCCCACTCGCCATCGGATCGCCCGAATGCCACAAAGGGGAATCCGACATCCAACAAAGCGCGAACGCGCTGATCCTTAAGGTTGGTGTCGGATAGGATGAAGCCATCCACCTGGCCGATCGGTATCAGTTCTTGATAGATTGCCAGTTCCTCTTCGATGGAAGCCGTGGGAAAAGTCAGCACGCGATAGTTATGGCGGGCGGCCGCTTCGGCCATCGCCTGCAGAAAGCGATCAAGGATGGGGTTGAACGAATCGGATGGGGCGGGGTGCCAGGTGAAGCCGAACAGACGTGTCTCGCTGGCTTGCAAGTTGCGGGCCATGATGTTCGCGCGATAGCCAAGGCGCTGCGCCGCATCGAGCACGCGCAGCCGGGTATCTTCGGCCACGCGCCGGGAATCGTTCAGGACATAGGAGACGGTCGCAATCGAAACGCCCGCCTCTTTGGCAACTTCCCGGATGGTTGGGGTGGTCATCTAAACGTTTAACTCCCCGGCCCAAAAAGAACGCCGCGTTTGAGGAGCGGCGAGGATGTATCTAAACGTTTAACTACGAGGAGTATAGCATACCCGCCCAGGCTTGTCAAGAGGGAAGTTAAACGATTAAATCAAGTATTCTGTGGTTTACTGGCTTGCGAGGAACGCCTCGACGGCCGCGCGCGTCGGCAGGGCGGGGATGGCCCCGCGTTGCGTGGTGGTCAACGCGCCAACCGCGTTACCCAGGCGCAGCGCGGCCTCGATGATCTCGCGATCCCAGCGCAGGCCGCGATCCAGCAAGCCCGCCAGCAGGCCCGCGACGAATCCGTCCCCCGCGCCGGTGGTGTCCACCGGCCGGACGGCGAAGCCGGGCGCTTCGCCGCGCGCGTCGGCCGTGAAATAGACTGAGCCGGCCGCGCCGCGGGTGACCACCAGCAACCGCAGCCGATCGGTCCACAGCGCGCGGGCGCCACGTTCCATGGAGGTCTCGCCGGTCAGGAATTCCAGCTCTTCCTCGCTGACCTTCGCCAGATCAGCGTGCTGCCAGCCGGCCAGCATCCCGACCCGCGCGGCCTCGGCCGATGGCCAGAGGGCCAGGCGGAGGTTAGGGTCGTAGGAGATCAGCGCGCCGCCCGCGCGGGCGTACTCCAACGCGGCCAATGTCGCGCTCCGGCTCGGCTCACCGATGAGGGAAATGGAGCCGTAATGGAAGATGCGCGTGCTGCCGGCGTAGGTCGCGTTCACATCCTCTGGCCGCCAGAGCATATCGGCGCTGGGGTGGCGGTAAAACATGAAGCTGCGCTCGCCGTCAGCGCGGAGCGAGACGAACGCCAACGCAGTGCGCGCAGCGGGTGAAAAGCACAGCCCGCCGACGTCAACGCCTGCGTCCGTCAGGATGCCGGCCAGGAAATGGCCGAAATCGTCATCACCCACCTGGCCCATGAACCCGGCCCGGTAGCCCAGCCGGGCCACGCCCACAGCCACGTTGGCGGGCGCGCCTCCGGCCGCCTTCTTGAACGCCGGCGCCTGGGCCAGCGTCACGCCGGATTCGGTCGCGACGAAGTCAATGAGCAGCTCGCCGCACGCGATCACGTCGAACATCATTTTCTCCCTATCTCTAAACCGCTGCCAGCCAGACGAACCGATAAGGTTCGAGCATCAGGTCCCCGTGCAAGTTCACGGCCCCTCCGGTGACGATATCACGAAACGTGTAGCTGAGCCCATGATTGCGGATGATGTTGGCTGCTACCCGCTGCGTGCGCTCGCTGAAGTTGGCCAGGATCAGGATGCGTGTCCCTGTGTATTGGCGTACGTAGCTGAAGACGTGCGGATTGCCGGCGTCTACCACCGACATGTCGCCGCCAGCAAAGGCCGCAGTGGATTTTCTCACGGCGATGAGCTGTTGCAGGCCACCATACACCCGCGCCTCCAACGTGCCCGGCTCGTCGCGTTGCGCGATCTTGTCCCAATCGGCGAACGGGCGGTGGATCCAGCGGCTGTCTCCGGCTTTGGCCGGATCATTCCGATAGCTGTAGTCATTCAGCGTGCCCACCTCATCGCCCAGGTAAATCAGCGGGATGCCGCCGATGGACAGGATGACGCTGTGGATCAACAGGATACGCCTGATCGCGAGCTCTACCTCCTGGGCGGTTTCCTCGAACAGGGCTTTCTCCACGCCGGCCAATGAGGCACAGGTGCCGGAGATGCGGCAATCGCCCGTCTTGGGGTTCTCCTGGAACGGCAGCCCGCGGGCGAAGCTGCCCGGAAAGCGGCCGGTGTAGAAAGCGTTGAGGAACTGGCGATGACCGTAACCGTCGATGCCTACCTGCGCCGCGTTACCGTCATCGAACGTCCAGCCGATGTCATCGTGGCAGCGCACGTAGTTGACCCAGGCGCAGTCGGGGTTGATCTTGAACCGCTCGCGCATGGAATGCTGCAACAGCTTGACCTGGCGCGTCGCAAGGGATTCCCACAGCAGCGCCATGAGGAGCGGATTGTACGAGAGCTGGCATTCAGCGGGGCCAATGTACTTCGCCACCTCGTCCGGGTGCACGATCGCCTCCGACTTGAAAAGCAACGCCGGGGCCGCGATGCGCGCGAGAGCGTTGAAGGCCTGGATCAGCAGGTGTGCCTCGGGCAGGTTCTCGCAGGCCGTGCCCATCTGTTTCCAGATAAACGCCACCGCGTCGAGCCGCAACACCTGGACGCCGGCATTGGCCAGCCGCAGCATCTCCTCCAGCATGGCGCGGAAGACGGCCGGGTTGCTATAGTTAAGGTCCCACTGATAACTGTGGAAAGTCGTCCAGACCCACCGGCGGATTTCCGGGACGTAAGTGAAGCTGCCGGGCCGGACGTCAGGGAAGATTTCCCGCAGGTTGCGTTCGTACGCATCCGGCATCTGCCGGTCGGGGAACATGTAGTAGAAGTCCTGGTACTCGGGGTCACCGGCCAGCGCGTTCTTTGCCCACTCGTGCTCGTTCGAGGTGTGATTGAAGATAAAGTCCACCACCAGGCTGATACCTTCACGGCGCAGTTCACCGGCGAGCACCGATAACTCGGCCAGGGTGCCCAGGGCGGGATTGACCTCGCGATATGAGCTGACCGCATAGCCGCCGTCATTCTCGCCGGCCGGACAGGCGAAGAGGGGCATCAGGTGCAGGTAAGTGAGCCCCAACTCTTTGAAGTAGGGAAGCTTTGCGCGGATGCCTGCCAGGCTGCCCGCGAAAAGATCAACATAACACACCCCGCCAAGCATGGTAGGTGATTGGAACCAACAATGGTCTGCCTCGCGGTCAGCATCCAACCTCTTGAGATCGCCCGGACGCGCTAACCATATCTCGGCAGCGGTCGCCAGGATGCGCTCAAGATGATAGAAGAAATCGTAGTGGTCACCATAAAGCCGGATCAGCAGCCGGAAAAGCGCCGGGTAGTTCGCCGTCAGGCGTTGTTCGAAGGTTTCCCAGGCAACCGGGTCATGGGCTTCAAATGGCGTCCTCAGGCGCGGCAAAAGGCGATCCAGGGAACTCCGGGTCTGGCGTTCCAGCCAGGCCGATGTGGGTATATCCACCATTGAACGCGAACTCCATGTGCAGCTAACCCTCTAACGCAGTCGTAGCCAGCTATATTCATAGCGTCCCAGTTTCAGCCGGTAGGGAACCCCGGTCACCGGCGCCACCATCTGTCCGGTGAACAGATCGACCGGCCTTGTTCCGGCAAACGCCGACAGGTTGAGGCTCACTTCCTGGGGTTCTGCTGCCAGGTTATTGACCACCAGGATTGTCTCGTCGCGATGGCCGCGCAGGTAAGCCAGCACGGCATGATTTGCCGGCGCCAGGAGCTGTAATTCACCGCGGCCGAAGGCAACATACTCTTTGCGCACGGCGATCATCGTGCGCATCCGATTGAGCAGCGAGTTGGGATCGCCGCGTTGCGCCTCGACGTTGACGCGACGATAGCCGTACGTTTCGTCATCGATCACGGGGATATATAGCACCGACGGGTCGGCCGCGGAGAAACCCGCGTTCGTTGCGGCAGACCACTGCACAGGTGTGCGTACGCCATCGCGATCGTTCAGTCCGATATTGTCGCCCATGCCGATCTCATCGCCGTAGTAAAGCACCGGCGATCCGGTGAGGGTGAGCAGCAGGCTGTTTGCCAGCTCGATCCGGGCCCGGTCGTTGGCCAGCAGCGGTGCCAGCCGGCGGCGGATGCCCAGGTTCAGCCGCATGCGCGGTTCGGGCGCGTAAAACGCCCACATGAACTGGCGCTCTTCGGGCGTCACCATCTCCAGCGTCAGCTCGTCGTGGCAGCGCAGGAATGTAGCCCACTGGCAGCCATCCGGCAAGGGGGGCGTGCGTGCCAGGATCTGCTCAATGGGTGTCCGGTCAGCCTGAGCCAGCGCCATGAAAATGCGCGGCATGAGCGGGAAATGGAAGTTCATGTGAAACTCAGCTTGTCCTGGGCCTGCCGCAGGGTCGCCGAAATAGGGGCGCACGTCTTCAGGCCACTGGTTGGCCTCGGAAAGGAGCATCGTGCCCGGCGCGTAAGCGTCCACGAACGCGCGCACTCGCTTGAGGTAGGCGTGCGTCTCGGGCAAGTTCTCACAGCTTGTCCCTTCGCGCTCGTAAAGATAAGGCGTGGCATCCACCCGAAAGCCGTCCGCCCCCAGGTCCAGCCAAAACTGCACAACGCGCAACATCGCGCGCTGTACCTCGGGATGATCATAGTTCAAGTCAGGCTGATGGCTGAAGAAGCGGTGCCAGTAATAAGCCCCGCGCATGGGGTCATAGGTCCAGTTGGACGGTTCCGTGTCAAGAAAGATAATGCGGGCGTCCCGGTATTTCTGATCGGTTTCACTCCAGACGTACCAGTCGCGGTATCTGGCATGTTCGGGATGGCCGGGATCGCGCGACGCCTGAAACCAGGCGTTCTGATCTGACGTATGGTTCGGTATCAGCTCCGCAATGATGCGCAACCCCCTTCGATGGGCTTCAGTGATCAGCCTGCGGACGTCGTCCAGGACACCATAGTCAGGGTGAACGCTGAAATAGTCGGCCACGTCATAGCCGTCATCGCGTAGCGGCGACGGAAAGATCGGCAACATCCAGATCGCGTCGACCCCCAGCCATTGGAGATAGTCCAGCTTTGATGTCAGTCCAGGCAGATCGCCGATCCCGTCGCTGTTGCTGTCGGCGAACGCCCGGACGAAAACCTCGTAGAAGATCGCGTCTTTGTACCAGAGAGGATCTGTGTTCATGGAAGTATCACTGCCTGGATCCGTGGTGCGTGCGTGGTACGTGTTTCGTTTCCGCATTTGCAGGTGCATGCCATTGTCGTGTTTCACGCACCACGCACCACGCACCACGCATCACGCACCACGCACCACGCATCACGTCATCATCCCTTGACCGAGCCAGCCAACAGCCCGCGGACGAAGAAGCGTTGCAGGCTGAAGAACACGATCAGTGGCAGGAGCATCGAGACAAAGGCGCCTGAGGTGAGCAGGTGCCAGTCGTTGCCGCGCGAGCCGACCATCTCGGCCAGGCGCATCGTCAGCACTTTGTTGTTCGAGCTGGAGCCCAGGAAGATCAGGGCCACCAGATAGTCATTCCAGACCCATAGGAATTGGAAGATGGCAAAGGATGCCAGCGCCGGAATCGACAGCGGGAAGATCAGATGCTGGAAGATGGTGAAGTGCGAGGCGCCGTCGATGAAGGCCGATTCCAGGATATCGCGTGGCAGCGAGCTGATGTAGTTGAACAGCAGGTAGGTGGCGAGGGGCAAGCCGAAGCCGGTGTGCGCCAGCCAGATGCCCAGGAAGGTGCCGTTCAGATCGAGGGTTTTGTAGTCTTTCAAGATTGGCACGAAGGCGATCTGAAGCGGCACGACCAGCAGCGCCACCACCAGGACGAAGGCCAGCCGCCTCCCCGCAAAACGCATCCAGGCAAAGCCGTAGGCCGCGAAGGCCGCGATCAAGATCGGGATCACCGTGGCCGGGATCGTGACGATGAGACTGTTCAGGAACGCGCCGGAAAAGTCGTCGCCCGGAACTGTCTGAATGGTGCCATCCGGTTGTCTGATCTGGAAGGTCTTGCCGCCCAATACCTGGCTATAGTTGTCCAGGGTGAAGTTCAGGCTGGTGGCCCAATGTTGCTGTTGAAGCTGGATCGTGCCCAGGCGCTTGTTGCCGACCCAGGTCACGCGATATTTGCCGTCGGGCGTCATCACACCGTTCCGGAATTGCTCGAAAGTGCCCTGGGCGCCACGGATGTTCATCACCCCATCGCGGTTGAGATCTGCCGCCGGCGCGAACTCCTCCACTTTGACCCATTCCTTGTGGGGGAAGATCGTCCACCAACCGGAGGTCTGGATGTCGAAGCGCGAGCGGAACGAAGAAACGAGCAAGCCCACGGTCGGGATGGTCCAGGCCAACACCAGCAGGAGCAGCAGGCCGTTTACCAGGACGTCTGAACCGAGTTGTCGGCGTTTCGCCGAGATCGTCTTGGCGGTCATCGGAATGCCTCCTGTTGGCGGAGCTGCCGCAGGTTATAAATCATCACCGGGATGACGGCGATCAACAGCACGATGGCGATGGCCGAGCCGTAGCCCGAGTTCTGAGCAGTAAAGTATTCACGGTAGAACTGAGTAGCGATCACCTGGGTGCTGAACTGAGCTCCGGTCATGACCCAGACGACGTCGAAGATCTTCAGGGTGAAGATGACGACGGTCGTAGCCACCGTGATGATCGTGCCCGCGATGTAAGGAATCATGATGCGGAAGAACACCTGGATCTCGTTGGCGCCATCGACCCGGGCCGCCTCCAGTAGCTCGCCAGGGATGCCTTTGATCGCGGCCGAGAACAGAGTCATGGCATAGCCCGCCTGGAGCCAGATCATGATGAAGATCAGGAACAAGTTGTTCCAGGGTTGGATCTGCCCTGCAGCCGTCCATGCGATGGGTTGCTGTCCGGTCAGCTTGGTGAAGATGGCGTTGAGCATGCCGATGTCTGGGTTGACGTTGTAGATCATGTTCCAGATGACGGCGCCACCCACCATGGAGATTGCCATCGGCAGAAAGATGAGCGACTTCGCAACCCGCTCGAAGCGGCTGCGATCGGCCAACACCGCGATCAACAGGCCCAGGACGACCGACAGTGTGGCGCCGAACACGATCCACATCAGGTTGTTGCGGAAGGCAGTGAACATGTTGCGATCGGTGAAGACCGCCAGATAGTTCTTCAGCCCGACGAAGATCTGATCGTTCGCATCGTACAGGCTGACCCAAAAGGTGCGCACGGTGGGCAGCGCCAGGTACCAGATGAGGATCGCGATCGCCGGGCCGACGAAGACGAAAGGCTGAAAGCGGCTCCGCCACCGGTCACCCAGTCTTTCCACGAACCAGTTGGAGACCAGGTAGAGCAGGGCGACGCCACCTACACCCCAGAGAATCGCCACCAGAGCCACGATTCCCTTGGCGGCGTTGGCGCCACGCAGGAAGGTGAATCCTGCATACAACACGATGAACGTCACCACCGGCACGAACACTGACAGCAGGATGCGCGCGATGAACGTGATGATGTGTGCGAGTGGACTGGCAGGTTTGGCGTGGTCCGACATGTCCAGAGGTGCAGTCATGTTGCTTCCCTCCTCACCGGCCCGGCGGGCCGACCATGGGCTTTCCAAAGAATCTGCCCAATCGGTGCCCTCGCAAGGCCGTTGGGTCTCAAGGTCAAGGAGCAGGGTGTTGTTGGCTGAACATCCTGCTCCTCGGTGTGACACAAGAAGCGGGTTCAGGTAGATGTCAGTTGAGTTGGCATCTACCTGAACAGACCAAGCGTGACCTGCTACTTCGGCCAGGAGGCGTCGATTTCTTTGAGGACGGTATCGAGGTCAGCGGCGCCGGAGAAGTAGTCGGTGAAGCCCTTCCACTCGGAGCCGGAGCCGACAGCGCCGGGCATCATGTCAGAGGCGTC
>Ga0172368_10006661_pt1 | contig 12355 bp, 8 predicted proteins | sample Lak11m_FD_114540 | JGI IMG/M metagenome (GOLD analysis project Ga0172368, IMG submission 114540) | Freshwater microbial communities from Kabuno Bay, South-Kivu, Congo - kab_022012_11m | ecosystem: Environmental > Aquatic > Freshwater > Lake | place: Democratic Republic of the Congo: South-Kivu...
AATCTAAACAAGAAGACTTTTATAAATTAAATTAAAAAATTATGACAGTAATAAGACCAGTATCTGTCGATACAAGCGATTTATTAATAGATACTTATAATTCAAATTTAAACGCAACGATAGCTTCAGCTTCTGGGACTATTACAGTTTATGATATTACTAGATTTGCAATAAATCAAATTCTTTTAATCGGAGAATTAGGAGATGCGGGAAGTGAGATTATATTAACTCACTCTGCGACAGAACCTACCGGAAATACCATTACATTAGCTTCAAATACTACAAAAGCTCACCCGAAAGATACTCCGGTATACATCCTTCTATTTAATCAAGTAGAAATTTCCAATGCGACTACTTTAACTGGTTCTAAATCGGTATTATCAACTACTGCAATAGATCCAACAAGATTAGAAACTCTTTATACTGATTCTGCCGGTTCAACCGGATATTATTTTACTAGATATAAAAACTCAATTACCTCGGTTTATTCTGAATATTCTGACGCTATCCCAGTTGGCGGTTTAGAAGCAAACACCATAGGCGCAGTTTTTGGTGAAGCTATGGACGAACTCCACGCTGATTATAGCGATTTGTTAACTTTTGAAATGATGCTTGGCTGGTCAAACGAGTTTCTTTCTTTGGTCAGGGGTAAGATGAAAAAATGGAGCAACATCCAAGAATTTGATTATGTCGCTGGAACTGTTAGCGGGGGGGTAAGGAGATTCGTAATGCCTACTACTATTTATGACGCTAATTCAAACAAGTCGGTAAATAACGTCAGAGTAGGAAACGCTTATCCATTAAATTATATAGACCACGCTGAATATCTCCAAGCTACCGAAGGAATTAGTTATACCGAAGTAGCAACTCAAGCTACTGCTGGACAAACATCACTGGTGTTAGACGATACTTCTGATTTAGATTCTACTGGTTCGATTGATGTCTTTGTTTTTGGAACCAAGTATTCTATTGAATATACCGCCAACACAAAAGCAACCAATACTTTAACCGTCGATTCAGACCAAATTACCGTTACTCTGCCAGTAGATTCTCAGGTTTGGCAAAACATAAAGGAAGGATCACCAGAATATTATGCTATCTGGGACGGGTATATTTACCTATGGCCAATTATAGACTCAACTTACGAAGGAGAAAATTTTTATATGGATTTTTATACTGATATTGTTAGAGTAGATAGCGAAGGAGACGTTATTTACAGTCCCCGATATGATGCTTTAAAACATTACTTAAAATGGAAAATCCGCGCAACGCTAGAAGCTGGTGGCAAAGAAGACCTGAAAGACCCATCTTATCAAATGTTCAAAGAAATAATTTCTGATGCTATCCGCCTAGAAGACTCTGGACAGAACCTTGGATTTGTTCCAAGAGGTGTGGCTCCTTTTGGCGGACGCTCAAAAAATAAAAGATAATATGAAACAACTAAAAGCAATAAGTTATAGAGACTTTTCCAAAGGTTCCTGGAACGGAATTTCTACTGCTTTAGCACCAGAAAATTCTCTCAAAGCTGGAATAAACTTTGATACAGACTTTTGTCTAGGTGAAGCGGTTTCCCGAGACGGAACTACGATTATTGGTTCCCAGTTGGTAGACAATTACCCAGTTTTGGGTATTCATAATTTTAGAGATTCAGTCGGAACTTCAAACACGAAGATTTTTGCGGCGGTTTCTGACGGAACGAATAATGATATTTGGGATGTAGTTGCCGGGACTAAAAGTCTTGAAAATGATACCAAAGATTTAAAAACAAGATTTTTAACTTATTTAGATAGTTGTTTGCGACTTAATGGAACGGATGGAGCTAAAGCTTACAATGGTTCTTCCTGGGTAACGACTGGTGGGGCTTTTGATTTGGGAAATTTACCTACCGGGTCAAAATATGCCATTGAATTTAAAGACCGAGTTTATGTAGCCGGTTCGACTACTAATCCAGACCGAGTAGATATTTCTGGAATTGCTAATTCTGTTACTAGAGCTGTGAGTTGGACTTCGGGTAATAAGTTTATTGTTTTAGAACAAGAAGATGGTGGTGGTGGAATCACTGGACTCGCTAAAGTTCCTGGATATGTTTTAGTCTTTAAAAAACGAACAATGAAGCGCTGGGACGGCTCTTCGGCTTATCCAGAAGATATGGTTAACCAAGGCGCTCCAAGCCAAGAAGCTATTGTTACGGCCAAGGGAATGTGTGGTTGGGTTAACGAAAACGGGGCCTGGATGTCTACTGGCGGAGAACCTAAAAAGATTTCATCTTACACAGTTGACGAAATTATTAAATCTTGCAGCGCTACTAATCTTTTGAATGTCGCTTCTGGAACTGATGAAGACCATATGTATTGGTCTTTCGCTTCGGTAACAATAAGTGGAGAAACCTATACCAACGTAGTTCTTAAATATAACATTCTCACTAATACTTGGGATATTCGAAAGTATGCAATGCTTCCTAGATGTTTTTGCAAGTATGTAGATTCTACCGGGGCGGTATTTACAATTTTCGGTGACGATGATGGCAGGGTGCAAAAACTTAATACCGGAACAACTGACAACGGTTCAGCGATCGAATACTCCTTAGAAACCCAAGACTTAGAATTTGGAACTAGGTTATACGCCAAAGAGATTAAGAAAATTGGAGTTTTTGTCAAAAATATTCCAAATGCTAATTTTATGTACCGAACTAAGGACGGAGCTGAAGACTGGGATATTATTGGTAAAATTAGCGGAGACGTTAATGAATTTAAGACTAAGATAGTTGGGAATTATTTTAATTTTAAAATAACTGGTTTAACTACAACTGGCAAGGCCCGAGTTTTAGGACTGGAGTTCCCAGAGGGAAGTATAACTATTTATGATTAATGGAAGAATTAAAACCAAAAATTGATTTATTTGCAAAAGGGTATGATTCATTTGGACAAAATTTATTAAAATTTTCTGGCTCAGAAAGAAATGCAAAATATAGTAGTTATTATGAGGCTGGTGTTCCATCAAATTTTATCCAAGATGGAGATATTATTGTTAGAATGAATGTTATAGATGGTTATTTGCAGTCTAACGGATTTGTTACAGGGACGACAGGTTGGCAAATAAAGGACGATGGTTCGGCAGAATTTTCATCTGGATATTTCAGAGGAGATATTGGAGCGGCAAGCGGAACATTTACAAAAACATTATATGTTGGTGATAGTAAGATAGAAATAGATGGAGAAGGAACGACATATGGATATAAAGTAAAAGATGGAAGTGGAAATGTAATAATTTTTATGGGTATAATTCCTTAATATGGCAACACCGATAGTAAAAATATTGAAATCAGGAGAAACAAATATAGACTCAACAGATATTTGGAGATTTGCTTTTCATTCAGGCTATCCTACATTTAAAATTTCAAAAGCAAAAACAGATACTATCCACTTATTAGCTGGTGATGATACTGCTTATGTAGATATAACTCACGGACTAGGATATGACCCAATATTTTTCTGTTATGTTTTAAAAGGAACTAAGGCGTATCAAGTTCCTTATAATATGGCTACTGATATAACTATTACTGGCGAGAGTGGAACGACTGAAGTATGGTTAAATAACGAACTTATAGACGCCAATACATTAAGAGTAGGAGTTTATATACCTTATGATTGGGCAGAAAATAATGAAGATTTTACAGTAAATGTTTTATTTATGTTAGATGAATTTTAATTTATGGGTGGAGTATTTAAAATAGCAAAATCTGGTGGAAATGCTTTAACCGACGCAGAAAAAGATTTAGTTTTTACCAGTGAAAGAAGTTGTATTATGGAAATGTTTTCAGGTTATGTTGATGTTACTACCGACGGAAGTGGAGACGGAACTGGAGAATATAACCATAATTTAGGATATAGACCAGCATATTATTGTTTTGTTAGAGACCCTGACGCTACTGGCAATTGGTTTCCACTACACGATGGAAATATGGGATTGATAGCTAATGTTGATACTACAAAGATTTATTTTAAAATAACAAAAGACCCAAGCAAGACATATAAAGTTTATTATTCAATTTGGGGAAATCAACAAGATAACGATACCGGAACAGGAAATTCTAATGTAAGTGGAAATTTAAGAGTTGCAAAATCAGGATACGACGCCTTAACTGAAACAGATGCTAGAAATATGCAATTCTTTAGCGGTAAAAATACATTTAAGGTTGATTCTGCATTATCAGGAAGCCATACAGAAAATAATATAGCTACTGATGATGTAACGATAATAACAATTGCACATAATTTAGGATATGTTCCATACGCATTTGTTCTATGTTCTACATTCGGACATATGCTACCAGATTCAACATTTATTTTTCCATCATTCAGTTATTATGTAAATTCAACCAATTTAGTGATAGAAATAGTAGATTTTTCAGAAGCTCCAACATATAATGCAACATTCAAGTATAAAATTTTAAGAGATAAAATAGCTTAAATAGTGGAAGCAATTTCAAAAAATTGTCTAACTAGAAAATAGAAATATCCCAAAAGGATAATTCCAACTAATCCTAGAATAGAAATAACAATTTTCATAGAATTAAATTTAATAATTATATTTAATAACTAGCATAAATAAAATTAGTTGTCTAGCAATAATATGTCAAAAAAAAGTAAAGCCAAAAAGGCGGCAAAAAAAGCCAAAAAGGAAGCCAAAAAGTATTATAAGAAAAAAACCGAACAAGCAAAGTCCCATGCTGCGACTGATACTAAACGTTATCAAGAAGACCTGACTAGGATTATAAATGAATCCGGCATAGCAAAAACTCGGGCGATGGAAGATTATATCAGAAACATCGGAAATATTGAAGCCAATAAGGCCGCCGATATTGCTGATATTGATACTTATGTTAATACTAACCGGGGCAGAACCCAAGAAGATTTAGATACTTCTTTAGCTAAGGAATCTCGTCGCTATGCGATCGAATATGATAAGACTAACCAAGGCCTAGCCGAGGCTGGTTTAACTTTTTCCGAAAGAACCCCAGAAAAAATTATTCAAGGTGAAAACGTCCAGAATGTTGCTGATATTCAAACCGCTGCGCAAAGGTCTTTTCAGGACATCGCAAATTATGAAGCTTCTAAAAGAAGAAACGTTGAATTAACTTATGGCCAGCAAACCGCTGAAACAGAAAAAACTAAAACTAGAACTCTAGAAGATATTGCTGCCGATATTGAAAAAGCTCAAGTCGCTGCCGGAAGAGGAACCGAAGATGTTGCGACAAAACTCGCTGAAAATTTAACTGATTATGGTTATCAAGAAAAAGATGTGGTAAGTGGTATTCAAAATGCTTATGATGTTCAACAAAATTATTTAACAAACACTAAAGAAAAAGCCAATGTTATTGGTGTCTAATTATGCCTAAAGGATATAAAAATGGGATAAAAATGATACCCCCAAGCCAAAAAGGCATAAAACGTTCTGAAGAATATATTATTGCAATGAAAAAAAGGTTAACTGGAAGAAAAAGGCCTCCAAGGAGAAAAGCGTGGAGGGACAGATTAAGTAAGTCTCTTTTGGGAAATAAAAATAGACTTGGGGACCACCAAACAGAAGAGACCAAAATGAAAATAAGTTTAAAATTAAAGGGAAGGAAACTTACCCCAGAACAATGTAAATTATTGAGTATTTCTAAAAAAGGAAAAAGGATGTCTGAAGAAACAAAAAAACGGATGTCATTGTCAAGAATAGGAAGAAAATTATCCCCAGAAACAAGAAAAAAAATAAGTTTAAGATTAAAAGGAAAACCAAAATCTGAAGAACATAGAAAAAAAATGATGGGAGAAAATTGTCATTGGTGGAAAGGTGGTAAAAATCCAGAAAATTTAGCGATAAGAAGTTCACTTAAATATAGAATATGGAGAAAATCAGTTTTCGAACGAGACAATTATACTTGTCAAGTTTGCGAACAAGTTGGTGGTAAATTGAATGCACATCATATAAAATCATTTGCTGATTATCCAGAACATAGATTTGATATAAATAATGGAGTAACTTTATGCGAAAGATGTCATAGATTAACAGATAATTTTGCTAAGAATAAAAAATTAAATAAATAATATGCCTATACAAACACTGTCAAAATTAGAACAAGCCATATCAAAATATGGTGGTTCTGACGAAGCGTACAAAAATAAACTTAAAATTGGTATCAGGGATTCTCTAGGATATTCCAATTATATTTCCCGCGCTGGAAAACAAGCCGCTGGACCAGCTGACATTGGAGACGTTAAAGGACTTTCCCCGCAAGGAATTATGAGCCGTATCAATTCTAGGTTTGGTATGCAAAAAGAAAACATTGGGACTTCTCTAGACATTGCTGGTGCTATGGACACCGCGGCTGGTGGTTTAGCGGCAGAACAAGTTGCTAGAGAAAAGGCGGCTGCTTCTGCTAGAAAGAACGCTATGGGTTTGGATAATAAGGTTCTATTCGAAACAAAAGACCAACTAGACGAACAGATTTTAAATTATATGCAAAATCCTAAAAATGCCGACGGAACCATAAAAACAAAAGATCAATTTGCTCAAGAATTAAACGCATATTATTCTAATCCTACATATATGCAATCTAGTGAAAAATATGTAGACGAACAAGGAAAACCAATACCATATCAAGTGCATACTGCTGAAGAAATAAGTAAAAGACTAGAGTCAAGACTCCCAAAAGATTTTTCTGGAAATGAAGATAAGTATCATCTTATGGCTAAAGGCTACTCCGAAAAACAGGCAACTGAATATGCAGGAGCTTTGAGATATAGCGAAATGTCAACTCCAGAAAAATTAGCGTGGGCTACCGAACACCCAGAAATGGCTAAATCAATGGAAGAACAAGAACAAAACGCTGAAATAATAAAACAAATTACTGCCACGCGAAAACTTGAATCTGGAAATGAAGTTCCAGTTTATTCTGTATCTGAAATAGTTGAAAATAACCCTGGAATACCAGAGGCAACTATTAAAAAAATAGCCCTTCCTATTTATCGTAAATCTGCTATTGAGTCATTAGACCAAGTAATGAACTCGAAATCTTTAAACGATGAGGAAAGAGACAATATCGTTGTCTTAAAAGATTACTATATAGAAGGTTTTGGAAAAAAAGATGAAAAAATAAAAGGAATTTCTGGAGTAATAAAATCCCCAGAGTATGCTGAAATAAAAAATTTATTGAAACTTTCTAGCGGGGATATTTTAACAGACGCCGACATAGATAATATAATAATTGGTTACGTAACAAAAATAGCAAGCAATAAATAAAAATTATGCCATATATACCAATAGAAACAGTATATGCTGGAAAATTAAAAAAACCAAAGGAGCCGTCGATAATTGATAAAACTCTCAATCTAGTTCCGGGAGCGATTGGTGTTATGGCAGATGTTGCTGAACCTATTGTTAAGCCAATAGCAAATAAAATAGGTGCTGCTTATAGTGATTTTACTACAAAAAATACTTTGGCATTTGATCCAGAATATAGACAAACCGACCCAACTAGTCAAAGAGCTTTTATTAACCCAACCCTAGAAAAATTTAATAATCCCGCAACTTCTGAAGATGAACGAATAGCCATTAGAGAACAAGTAAAAAATAGAAATATAGAAAAAGACCCTATTCTTACTGCTTTAAACTCAGAAACTGGAAAAAAGATAACTGGGCAGATATATTCTAAAACAGAAAATTTACCCCTTAAGGCAGTTGCTAGATTACAATCACTAGGAGATTCTACTTATGAAGAAGCCAAAAAAAATCTTGAAGCGTCTTGGGGAGACCCACAAAATCAAGCTTGGCAAAGGTGGCTATATGGAGTTCAGAATAGTGGTGTGCAGTCGGCCATTGGTGTTTTACTGGCTCTTGGCGCTGGCGTAATATCCAGAAATCCTACCGTTGGAACCGCGGTTGCTAGTTCTTACTTTGCTGGTGTTTCAGCCGAGGCGCAAAGAAAAGAAAAAGGACGTGTTGAAAGTCTAGGAAATATAGCCATAGACACCGTAGGAGATACTATGCTTTCTGGCCTTGCCGAAACTGTGTTAAAAACATCAGTAAAAAGCGGATTTAAAAATACGATTAAAAATATGGCCAAGGGTTTTGCAACCGAAGGTGGAACCGAAGTAGCCCAAGCCATAGGAGTATATGCCAATGATTATGCAAACGCTACATCGGACCAAGAAAGAAATGACGTTGTTGCTGATTTGAAAAATTATGTAAAGAGTGGGGCTATGCTCGATGAGTTTATGATCGGTGGTTTGTCTGGAGCTACAATTACCGGAGTTACCGGGGCATTTTCTCCAAAAGATGTAAATATAGTTGAACCAAAAGGCGCTAGCGAAAAGAAAGAAAAAGAGTTTACCCTTCCAGAACCAACGAAAGTTCCAAAAACAGAAGTACAGCAAATGAACCAAGCTGTTAAAAGCGATAGTCTCCCAGTAATCGAAAAATCTCTCCAAGAAGAACTTACTCAAAAAGAAATTTATTCTGTCCAACCAGAAATGAGGGTGGGTATGGCTTTGATTTTACAAAAAGGTTTAGGAAACGAAAAATTTAACCAAGACGCTATTAATTATAATTTAGATTTATTAAAAGAATCTGGAGTTGATTTAACTCCTGCAAAGCCCCTACAAGCCGCTACAAAGCCCGTAGAGGCCCCTAAAACAGTTGAGAAGGCAAAAGAGCCTACTAAACCAGCAGAGGCTAAAACTGAAGGTCCTACGGATTTATTTGGCAAAGAAGTTCCAGTTGCTGAAAAAGAAAAAACCCAAGGACAACTCGCGGTAAAACCTCAGATGCAAGAAGGTAAGGTTTTATCATCTGAAGAATTTAAGGCGGCTGAATTATCAAAAATGGCTGAAAAGAAAAAAGGTCAGCAAACTATTGAAAAAACTCCCGAAAACCCCCCTATCCAAGAAGCTAAGAAAGATGTTTCTAATTCAAGAAACTTTGATACTGCAAAAGAAAACTTAATGCTTCAAAGGCCGCCAGAAAAAAGGTGGTGGTCAACCGAAGTTGGAAGAGGGGGGATAAACTTACAAGAAAACATACAGGCAAAAACAGTAGAAGAGGCAAAAAGGAAAGCACTTGATAGTTTCAGTAAAACAGCACAGAAAAGAGGGATAGATTTTGGCTGGTTATCTGTGAACGATGTAAAAATAGAACCGGCATTAACAAGACACGAATTATCCCAACTCACTGAGAAATGGAATAAAGCTAAAGAAACTAAAACTCAAAAAGAAGAAACCAAAAAAGCCCCAGAAAAAGAAGAGCCTTCTGCCAGAGAAAAGGTGGGTTTGCCCCCGGTAGAAATGAAAACTAGAAGAGAAAAACAATTAGAAAAAAAGAAAGAATATAAACCTGAATGGCTAAAAGAAAAAACCCAAAAAGAAAAAGTGGCCGAAGCGGTAAAAGGCGAAACTAAAACTCAAAAAAAACCCGCCAAGGAAACCATAACTCCTATTTCCGACGAAGAATTTAACTCCGAAGCAGGCGCAGAAGTCTGGCAAGAACTCCAAACCGCCGAAGCCGGAAAACGAATTACCCTAAAACAACCAGGAGAAATTGGACCGGGAGAAACCGTAGGAATTATCGGACAGAAATCTTCTTTTCCAGCCTGGATTCCAAGCAAACTCCGCCATCAAAAACTTATTAATCACGTCCTAAAACATCTTAACGAAAGAACCGTGCCAGAAAAAGGCAAGGCGGTTATCGAATTATATAAGATTGCTAGGGATGAAATTACTCAAAGAAACCAGACGAAAACAAATTCGGATATGGCTTTTAAAGATAACACCCCGGAACAGGATATTTTAAATGACATATTTGAAGAAAAAAATTCTATCAAAACAAAAGCCGGTTCTGCGGTAGTTGGAAATCAAAGTATTGAAACCGACCGGTCGGCTATAGAAGACTTTGGAGAAAAAATAGGTGGGGCTAAAAAAGAAAACTGGTCAAAACGTGGTTTAGAGGCTTCCGATTTATTAGAAATGAATGAGAGAGAAATAGCAAAACACTTAAAAAAGGACAATATTTGGTTTAAAAATTACGACAAAATGGCGGAAGACGGAGTTCCCCCAGTGGTTATTATGTTTAATAAAAGAGTCCGAGATTCTATTAATCCAAAAGTACAATATACTTCAAGAGACACCACCCCGGAGTTAAAAAAAGAGAGGGACGAAGAATATATTAACTTTGTAACAAGCGCAAGAGACAGCATCCAAAAAATTAGAACGATTGAAGATATTACTAATTTTTTTAATAACTTTTTATATCAAAACGGGTTTAGAGATTCGGCCGGGTATACAGAAAAAGCACGAAACTCTTTAGTGTTAACTAGAAAATTCATAAGGGCCTCTAGAATTTCATCTAACTGGGAATTGCACTCGTTGGAATCAGACGCAAAAAAAGAACAGTTCGGGGTTCCCGCCAAAGACAAGCTACTGAAAGGTGTGGAGATTAGATTGGACGAAAAAACTAATACTTATTATGTGGCAAAAGATAGGGGACATTTTGGACAAATATACAAGTCTGGATTTACTACAAAAGAAGAAGCAACAACCTGGGCGAAAGAAAATTTAAAAAAGAAAGAAAAAAAGCAGGGCAAACAACGCTTTGTCCCAGTTCAGCTAGAGTCAATCCATAGAAAAGGACTTAATTACAGGCCACAAGAAAATATCACAGGAAAAGATTATTTAGATGTCTTTGGTTTTAAAGGTGGAGAATTTGGAAATTGGATGACTGAAAAAGATAGGCAAATATCGTTAAATTATGGATTTGATGCTCTTATGGATTTAGCAGATGCTCTTAAAATTGATCCAAAAAATATAGCCTTTGATAACACATTGAGTATAGCCTTCGGCTCTAGGGGAGTTGCTGGGGCTGTTGCTCATTATGAACCGGATAGAAATGTTTTTAATTTAACAAAAATGCGTGGTGCCGGTTCGACAGCTCACGAATGGTGGCACGGTCTAGAGGATTATTTATTAACAAAATTTGGGAAAGAAAAAATAGAATCATTAGAAAAATTAAAAACTACATTGAAAGAAAAACCCGCGTCCGAGTCTGATGTTAAAGAATTTATCGCTGAGTCTGAAAAAAACGCTAAAAAGAAACTTGAAGTTGGTTTAAATGCTGAAGTTGGTGCGTCTTCAATAAGCAAGTTAAGTGAAGAAAAAAAAGTTGAATTAGAAAAAATAAAAGAAGATATGCGCCAGGGAAACACCCGAGCGGTATTTGATCTTGGTATTTTTGTGAAGAAAAATTTTAATAGAAAATTCATAAACGGAAGCTACCTGGAGTTTTGGACCAAGAGAATAAAAGATAAAAATATCACTCCACCGAAAACAGTCGACACACAGTATTTTAAAGACGCTAAATATTATAGTCAAAACTTTAAAAAAGAAAAAGGCTACTGGGAGTCTAGTGAAGAAATGTTGGCTAGAGCCTTTGCCTCATTTATAACAGATAAAACACAGGGGAACTCAGACTATTTAAGTGGACACTCAGAGTATATGATGCCAGACGAAGACGGAAAAATAAGAAGAATTATGCCGTTTGGTGAAGAAAGAATATCCATTAACGCTGCTTTCGAAGAACTATTTGCGGACTTAAAAAAGCGTGGAGTTTTTACTAGCCGTGAGATAACAGAAAGACCAGAAATATCTTATCGAGAAATGACACCAAAAGAACAACAGGAGATGGAAAGATTTGAAAAATATCCGTCTACTTCTATTAACGAATTAACTGGAAAGTTAGAAGAAAACTTACCATTTAAGGAAAAACGTGTTTCTACCGAAGAAGCAATAAAAGAATTTCGAAGATATTTTCCAGAATCCGATGTTAAACTAGAAATAGTTAAAAAAATAGTTACTGATAAGGGAAGCTTAGCCTGGGGTTCGTCTACTAAAAATCTAGTAAGATTTATAAAAAATCCATTGGAAAATACCGCATCACACGAAGCTGTCCACCATTATATCCAACTCTTTTTATCAAAAAAAGATTACAATAATCTTATAAAATATGTTAAAAAATATAAGTTAAGAGGTGATTTGTCCCCGAAAGCGGTTGAGGAGTGGATGGGAGAAAATTTTAATCTTTATGTGAAGGAAATGGAAAACATAAAGATTAAAAAATCCAAGGATAATGTAATAAAAAGAATATTCGACGCGATTATAAATGAGATAAAAAAGTTTATTGGTAAAGAAGACTTATTAAATAAATTCTATAAAAAAATATATAACGTTGAAAGACCATTTTTCAAAGTGAATGATAGAGTAAAGTCCGAAACAAAGTACCAAGAAAAACCCCAACTCACAACCGAAAAAGGCTCTCTTCGCAC
>Ga0172368_10006662_pt1 | contig 12355 bp, 11 predicted proteins | sample Lak11m_FD_114540 | JGI IMG/M metagenome (GOLD analysis project Ga0172368, IMG submission 114540) | Freshwater microbial communities from Kabuno Bay, South-Kivu, Congo - kab_022012_11m | ecosystem: Environmental > Aquatic > Freshwater > Lake | place: Democratic Republic of the Congo: South-Kivu...
CGCTTTCCCTATCTTTTCTGGACCTTGTTTCTTTTCGCTTTGGCTCATCAGGTTCCTCGTTGCTTATGGTTACCTGATTATATTAAATTTTTCCCTCTTTTTCCCTTTTTTTTCACAACCTCTCGCAGGGGGCGGGCCGGGGTGGGGGTTTACTTTTGAGACAGCTCCAACCGCTTTAAATTCATTCCCCCTTCTTGGAAGGGGGGTAGGGGGATGGGAAAATAATTTCACTCGGCCAGGGCCTGGGCGAGTTCGGCCTTGCGGGCTTCCAGGTAGGCATAGTCATTCAGGTAGATCTCCAGATGACCATCGGCGATGTTCGCCAGGATGCGCGCATCGCCGCGCGCGGCGCACGCGCGCAGGAACTCGGCCATGGCGGCTACGCGGCGCAGGATGACTGGTGCGAGGGCGGCGCGCTCGTTCAGCCCGTAGGCGGCGCAGAACAGGCGCGCGCGCTGGCACTGCTCCGTGAACGAGCCGAAATGGTCAGGGTTGCTGGGCGCGTGGAGCGGGGCGAAGCGGTAGAGCGCATAGGCCAGGTCCCAGGCCCGGCTGCCGGGGTGGGCGTGGTCAAAATCAATCACCCCTGCCAGCTGCCCGTCCTCAAAGATGCAGTTGTAAGGGGCGAAGTCGCCGTGGCAGATCACTTCGACCGGCGGGCGTGGCACGGCTTGCCAGCCGTCCGTCCAGGCCGCCGCCACGGGCGCGCTGGCGTCGTGGATGCGGCGCAGCAGGCGCGCCGCATCGCTCAGCACCGCCTCGTTGAGCAGGTCGGGGGTGGGGAGCAGCCCGGCCTGGCCGGGGAGGAACGAGAGGATTTCACGGCCCTGCTCGTCAAAACCGAGCGGAGCAGGCACCTCCTGGATGCCGGCGGCGCGCAGATGGCTTAGCAGCTGCTGGACGCGCGCACTCCACGGCCCGGCCTGGCGCCGCACGGTGCCGCCCGCGCGCATTACGCGGTTCATGTTGCCGCCGGTCAGTTCTTGTTCGGCTTCCATTGGCTTCAGCTTGCCTTGTCCTGCGCGAGACGCTTGACCAGAAAACAAAACTGGTGGCCGGGCGGGAAACCGTCCAGCTGCCATTCGAGCTGGAATCCGTGCTTCTGATAAAAGCCGGGGGCCTGGAAGGAGAAACTGCTCAGCAGAATCAGCGCGCAGCCGCGCTGGCTGGCTTCGTCTTCGGCGGCCTGCAGCAGCTGGCTGCCCAGGCCCTGCCCGCGCAGGTCTTCGCGCACCCACAGCGTGCGAATTTCGCAGGCGCTCGCCCAGGTCCAGCCGCTGATCCCGGCGCTGATTTCCTGCTGCGCGTCGCGCACGAAAAAAGCAAACAGCTGGCCGTCATCCCGGCCGGTTTTGGCCCGGTTGTGATCATACAGGCGGTCTTCGAGATATTCCAATTCGAGCGGGGTGGGTGTGGAGCGGGTGAGGATGGGGCGCTCAGGCATGTTGGCTTCCTTCTGCCGGGTGACAGGCGGCAATCGTGGTCAGGATAAAATCGTCCAGGACGGCCTGGGAAAAGTGTTCGTCCTGCGCGCGCGCTTCCAGGCGGCAGTCAGGCAGCAGGCTGGCAGTCCGTTCGGCCGCGGCGAAAGGCACGGCTTGGTCGGCGCGGCTGTGGCGCATATAGACCGGCTGCTGGATCTCGGAGAGCGAAAAGCCCCATGGGTTGCAGCGCAGCTTCAGGTCGAGCGAGATGCCAAAACAGTTGTGCGCGCGCGAATCGCGCACGTCGTCCTGCACCAGTTGGGCCGGGCTGAGACCGGCGAAAAACAGCTGCTCGGCCAGCATTTGCAAGCTTTCCAGGCTGGCCTGCGGCTCGAGCGGGTAGGGCCACAGCGCGCGGACCTGCGCGTCATACAGGGCCGGGGTGCCGCTGAGGATGAAGACGCGCCGGGCCTGGCGCGCAAAGCGGCGCGCGATGGCGTAGCTGTAGGGCGCGCCGGAGGAGATGCCGAGCACATCAAACTCTTCCAGTTTCAACGCTTCGACCAGGGCTGCCACGATATCGGCCCAGCCAGCCAGGGATGCGAGCGGGTTGGGTGATGACAGGCCATAGCCAGGGCGCGCGGGACAGATCAGGCGCAGGCCCAGCCCGGCCAGGCGCGCGAACAGCCCGCCGCCGCGGATGCTGGCGATCATGCCGTGCTGGATCAGCAGCGGGTAGCCGTCCGGCCGGCCGTATTCGGCGTAGGCCAGCTGATGGGAGCCTGCGTAGGGGAGTGTGTGCAGCATGACAGGGGCTGGCGGCGGTGCGTGGCGCGCAGGCATCAGTCGAGCTGGCCGCTGGAGAGCAGCGTCCAGTCCTGCTTCAGGCTGGCCAGGTCTTTGACCAGAATTTCTCGTTCCTCGGCTTCCTCGATCAGGTCTGCCTGGGCTTTGGCGCGCGCCAGGTGAGCGCTGGCGCTGGCCGGGTCCTGGTTGAGCAGCGCGGCGCGCGCCAGGGCTTCATAGGCGTAGCCAAGGTAGAAGGGCGGCAGGCTGGCGCTGTATTCCAGGCAGACCTGGCCCAGGCGCAGGGCTTCGGCGCCGTTTTTGAGCAGGGCCTGGATGCGCGAGGCCTGCCAGTAGCCGACCGAAAGCTGCTGCGCGCCGCAGTCCGGCCGGTTGAGCCAGTGGTAGATGGACGCCTGGTTCAGCGCGACCATCAGGCGCTCCTCCTGCGCGCTGCGCTCGGGTTTGTCGATCAGATCCCAGGCCTGGTTGAAACACTGCGCCGCGAAATACTTGTGAGCAGCGGCAAGATCAAAATCGGGATGGTCTGGCATAGGTGTACTCCATGTGGCTGAAGAGCCCTGCTTTCGAAACGCTCCGAAGGTTCAACGCGAACGATAATCTCTATTATAATCACGCCCAGGTTGCCGCCCCTATGAATGATTTCCAAGCCATTGCCCGTAAAATTACCACGATCCTGTTCGCACAGCAGTCGCTGGCGTCGGCCGGGTTTATCGCCGCATCCACGCTCAACGCGATTGTTGGCAATGAGCTGACCCACCATTCCGATTGGGCCGGCGTGCCCTCGGCGGTCTACAACCTGGCGGGCGCGCTGGCCGCGTTTGCCTGGGGCTACGTGTTTGATGCGTTTGGCCGGCGCAAGGGGCTGACCGGCGGCCTGCTGCTGGGCGTGCTTGGCTCGGGGGTAGCTTTCCTGGCCATCGCTCGGGCCACCTTCCCCGGCTTCCTGGTTGGCATGGTGCTGATGGGAATGGCCAACTCGGCTGTGCAGTTGGGGCGTTTCGCCGCCGCCGAGGTCAACCTGCCTGAAAACCGCGGCAAGGCGATCTCCAACGTGGTGCTGGGCGGGACGGTCGGGTCGATTGTCGGGCCGTTTGTGGCGGGGCCAGCGGGTGCTTTCATCAAGAGCCTGGGCGTGAATGAGCTGGCGGGGGCATACCTGGTCAGCATGCTGCTGTTCGCGGCCGCGGCCCTGGTGGTGTTCAGCGGGCTGCGCCCCGACCCGCGCGAGATCGGCAGAGCGCTGGCAGCGCAGTTCCAGGTCAGCGGCGCGCCGGAGAAAGACGCGCGCGGCGTGCTGGAAATATTCCGCAACCGCACCGCGCGCACAGCCCTGATCGCGATGGTGTTGGGCCAGCTGGTGATGGTGCTGGTGATGGTGATCACCTCGCTGCACATGCGCAACCACGACCACGGCTTGAGTGATATTTCGCTGGTGATCTCCTCGCACACCTTTGGCATGTACGCCTTTTCGATCATCTCCGGCCGCCTGATCGACCGCTGGGGCCGCCGCCCGGTGATCATCGCCGGGGCGCTGATCCTCGAAGCTTCCTGCGTTTTTGCCACGTTCTCGCCCGATGTGCTGCCGCTGGGGATCGCCCTGTTCCTCTTGGGACTGGGCTGGAATTTCTGCTTTGTGGGCGGATCCACGCTGCTGGCCGACCAGCTGACCCCGGCCGAGCGGGCGCGCACCCAGGGCTTTAACGACCTGCTGGTTGGGCTGTCCTCGGCGGCGGGCAGTTTGAGCAGCGGTTTTATCTTTGCCACGCTGGGTTACAACAGCATGGCCTGGATCGCCGCGGCGATTTCGGCGCTGCCGGCCCTGTCCGCGCTGTTTTGGATCAAAAATGCGCCGCGCCCGGTCGCGGCGTAGGGTTATCCCAGCAGGTCGCGCAGCAGCGCGCGCAGGTCTGGCGGGATAAAGGCGACCTGCTGCCCGTCGAGGGTGCCGTTGAAGAGCAGGCAGGCCCGGCGCAGGCGGCCTGTGGCGCTTTTCGGCTCATGGTAAATCCAGTAGGTGCTTTCCTGGCTGTCATCACCAAATTTAACCGCGTACTCTTTCCAGGGGCACACCCCGTTTGCCTGAAGCAGCCAGCGCAGCGGTTCGAGATCCTCTTTGGCGAGTTTCCCAGTCAGGAGGTCCCTCAGCAGGTCAGGGTTCAGGATTTTTTCTTCCAGCCGGGCCAGCAGTTCCGCCTTCTTGCCATAGCGGAGGCAGTCCCACACATCGCAGCAGCCGGACAGCATGTCTTTGCTGTACGTTTCGAGACAGGCGCGCAGGCCGGTGCTGGCGGTCAGCGGGCTGCGCAGCAGCTTCTCGTGCGAGCGCCGGGCGCTGTTGACCTGGAAATCTCTAATAAAGTTGATGCCTTTGCCGAGTAGTTCTGCTCGCTCGAGCCTGGTTTTTATGGACCGCAGGCGTGGATTGTCCGGGTCGAAATCGGCTGCCATCTCATAATGCGAGCGGGCTTGCTCGAAGTCTTGCCGGTCGAGGGCCAACTGGCACCAGGCCAGGTTGGCCTGGACCGCAGTTTCGGGACTGATTTCCGCGGCGTCGCTGACCTTTTGCAGGTGGTCTAACGCTTGTTCGGTCTTTTGCTCGATCGCGAGCGAATAGGCGATCGCCGCATGGCCATAATAGTAACTCGGGTCGACCACTACCGATTGGGCGATCAATGCCGCGCCTTCTTCTTCCTGGCCATTTTGGCTCAGCATCACGCCCAGATTGAAAATTGCCTGGGCGCAGGTTGGTTCGTGGCTGACCGCCTGGCGCATCAGGGCAATCGCCGCTTGCGGGTCGCGCGCCTTTTGCGCCTTTTCCATCAGTGCCTGGGTCTTGGGCTGACCTTTTATGGGAAGCTGGACGATTTTTTGCAGGTTCAGCTGCACATCATGCCATTCCTGCTCGTCTTCCATCCACAGCTTGACCGTTTTGGGGCCGGTATAGCGGCCGGATTTCATCAGGGCCAGGAGCGCCTGCGTGCGCGCCTGGTGTGAGCCAACCTGGCTGAGCGCAAAGCGTAAAATTTCCGCGTCGGCTTCTGGCATGCCCAGGCTTTCCAGCGACTGCACTGCGATGTCCGAGGTGGCTTCTGCCCAGAGCATGCGTTTGAGTGCAACCAGGATAAAAGGATACTTTTTGAAAAATTCGGCCAGTTGGCGCTGTTCGGTATTCGAAAGCTCGGCCCGCGCGCTATGAGGGAGTTTCGCGAACTCATCCATGATGATGGGGCTGAACAGCAAATCCAATCCCGGATATGCGGGCGGCATCCAATTCAGGCGCGGGTTTGGCCGTCTGGCGGTTTTAAGCAGTTCATCCTTAAGATCCCTGACATGAGAAGGCAAATCATCGTCGTTGGTTTTGCGGATCAGCTTGAGCGCGGCCTTCCATTCGCCGCTGCGCACTGCCGCGATGGCCAGGCAACTCCAGGTGTAATCGCTCAGGGATTCGGCGGGCTGGTTAAGGCAGCGCCCGGCGATTTTCCATAGGGCGGGGGTGTCTTCCAGCAGGGTCAGCGCGAGGATGATGTATTCAGTTTCTATGCTGTCGACCGGGAATTTGCCGGCCAGCTGCGCCAGGCGCGTGCCGTATACCTGCGCCTGGTTTGATTGATCGAGCCCATAATGGAAGATGGCCAGGCTGCGCAGCGCAAAAATATTTTCGGGTTCGCGCTCGATCACCCCATTCAAGGTCTTGATGGCTTCGTTAATTTTGCCCTGGTAAAACAATGCCAGTGAGAGGTTGTTGTGCGCAGGATTCCAGCCTGGCAGCTGTTTGATCGCTTCTTTGGCATAGTACTCCGCCTCGTGCAGCTTCTTATCTTGCATTGACAGCTGGGCCTGCTCGTTCAAGTAGATGGCGCGCTGCATTTTTTCAAAAGGGGCGTGATAGAGATCTGCCTTGTTTTGGATCTCTGAGGTAGCTTCCGCGATGATATTTTCCAGCCCTTCGCGCGCCTCATCGTCGAGTTCGCGGTCGGCCAGGGCGAGTTTCCCCGATTTGAGCGCATGGCCTGGCCATTCTTCCTCATGGTAATAGGTTGCCAGGGTCAAGTGCAGGCCGGGCAAGCCGGGGAACTTTTTTTCGACCTCGCGCAGTTCTCTCAGCCCTGCATCCCGGTCGCCCATGGCCAGGGTGGTGCTCGCATGCAGCAGCATGTACGACGGCTCTTTTTTTAGCCAGTTTGGCGCGGATTCCAGCACGTCAATGACCTGGTCGAGGTCGCCTGATTCGAGCGCCTTTTGAATCAGGTGGTTGACTTCTTCGGTGGTGGTCTCTTTGGCGCGGTCAGGTTTGGGGGAACGGGCCATGGGTTGTCTCCTGTGGGCGGGATTGGGTGGCGACGCCGCCAGTTATGGGCAGATCTCGCCGCGCGTGGCGCTCAGGCTGGTCAGAATCTGCTCGACGAGTGCAAAGTCGATGTATTCTGGTTTGGCGTAGCGGATACAGCCTTTGCCAAGGCTGACGCCTTTGGCCTTGATTTGTCCGGCGAACTGGTCACGGATGTCGTTCCTGGTGATGTAAAGCGAGATGTAATTTTTCTGGCTGGCAAAGGCCACTTCACTTTGCCCATCGCGCGTGTAACACGGCATGCCATACTGCATGCTCTCTTCAAAGCCGGTTAAATGCGCGCGGCACAACCCGCGCAGCCGGGTCAGGGCTGCCTGGCGGTCAGCCGGCGCTTCCGCGATATAGGTGCTGACGTCTTGCGCTGCGCTTTGCATGCATACCTGCTTTGAATCAGCCATAAAAAGCGGCTGTACCATCCTCGCAGACGGTCCAGACAGCCGTTTGTATGCTTTTATTATACAGAAGTGCGAGCATTTTTTCACGCCGCGATGGAGATGCCGTTGTACAATTGGGAAGTATTCAACTTCCGTCATTTTAAAATCAGCGCAACAAGGAGGCGCCCCATGGGGCTTTCAGCTGGGTTGTCAGGGTTGGCTGTCAACGGCGGGCCGCGTCTGCGCGAGCGGCCTTTTCCGCCGCGCGGCCTGATCGGACTCGAAGAGAAGGCCGCGGTCGACGCGCTGTTCGATCAAGCGATCGCTGAAGGCGGCGCGCCGGGCTACAACGGCGCGGAGGAAGAGGCTTACTGCCGCGAGTTTGCCGATTCCCTGGGCGGCGGGTTTGCCGATGCGGTCAGCTCGGGCACGGCGGCGGTGTACGTGGCTTTGAAGGCCCTCGATCTGCCGCCGTTCAGCGAGGTGATCGTGGGCGCGGTGACCGACCCGGGCGGGATGATGCCGGTGCCGCTGCTCAACCTGATCCCGATGGTGGCCGATACGCAGCCGGGCAGCTTCAACAGCGGGCCGGAGCAGGTGGAGGAGCTGATTTCGCCGCGCACCAGCGCGATCCTGATCCCGCACATCGGCGGCGAGCCGGCCGACATACCGGGCATCCTCGAGGTGGCCAAAAAGCATGGCCTGCCGGTGATTGAAGACTGCGCCCAGTCGCACGGGGCCAGCCTGGATGGGCGCATGCTGGGTTCGTTTGGGCAGATCGCCGCCTTTTCGACCATGTTCGGCAAGCATCACTGCACCGGCGGGCAGGGTGGGGTGGTCTTCACGCGCGACGAGCGCCTAGCGCAGGCGGTGCGGCGGGCCTCGGACCGCGGCAAGCCATTCTTCCTGCCGCCTGGGTCGAGCAATGTGACGGCTTCCTTGAACTTCAACCTGAGCGACCTGGCCGCGGCGGTGGGGCGGGTGCAGCTGGGCAAGCTGCCTGAAGGGGTGCGGCGGCGCAGGCTGATCGCGGCGGCGCTGGCCGAAGAGATCGAGGGGCTGGCCACGCTCAGCCTGCCCGAACTGCTGCCCGGCGCGCAGGCCAGCTATTGGTTCCTGCGCATCCGCTTCAACGCCCAGCGCGCGGCCTGCAGCAAAGAGGTTTACGGTCAGGCCCTGGCGGCGGAAGGACTGCCGGTCGAGCCGAGCTACCGCGCCGCGCTGCCGCACCTGATGGACTGGTTCACGCAGCGGCGCGTGTTTGGCAGCAGCGGCTACCCTTGGGCCAGTCCGGACTACACCGGCGACCCGCGGCGCGCCTTCGCCTGCCCGAACGCGCTGGCGGCGGTTGAAGATCACTTCAACCTGCGCTTTCATGAGAATTGGACGCAGACCGATGCCGCCGACGCGGCAGCGATCCTGCGCAAGGTGGACGCGGCTTTCGCGCTGTGAAGATATGGAGAAACATTGGCGATGATCATTGACGCGCACAATCACCCGGACTGGCACGGGCACAACTTGCCCAAATTCCTGGCCAATATGGCCAGCTACAACATCGAGAAGACCTGGCTGCTGAGTTGGGAAGCCCCGCTGGACGAGGTTGACCCGACCTATAATTATGTAATGGTCAGCGGCGAGCGCGGGCCGATCCCGTTTGAACGCTGCCTGGCTTATGCTCAGCAATACCCGGACAAATTTGTGCTGGGTTATGCTCCCGACCCGCGCCGCCCGGACGCGATCGACCGCCTGCAGGCGGCGGTGGAGATTTACGGCGTGCGCCTGTGCGGCGAGCTGAAGCTGCGCATGATGTACGACGACTGGGACGCGCTGCGCCTGTTCCGCTATTGCGGCGAGAAGGGCTTGCCGGTGACGGTCCATATCGACTACGAATACGAAAACGGGCGCAAATACCCGCGCCCAAACTGGTGGTACGGCGGCGGGATCGAGGCCTTTGAACGCGCCGTGCGCGCCTGCCCGCAGACGGTCTTCATTGGGCACGCGCCGGGGTTTTGGGCGCACATCTCGCACGACACGCTCTACCAGCACGAGCAGTATCCCAAAGGCCCGGTTATCCCGGGCGGGCTGGTGCCGCGCATGCTGCGCGCCCACCCCAACCTGTGCGCCGACCTGTCGGCCGGGTCGGCTTTGAACGCGCTGAAGCGCGACCCGGTCTTCGCGCGCGAGTTCCTGCTCGAGTTTCAAAACCGCCTGCTGTATGCCCGCGACGATTTTAACAACCACCTGCAGGAGTTCCTGGCGACGCTCAACCTGCCTGAGGAGGCCTGGGCCAAAATTGCCTGGCGCAACGCAATGCGCCTGGCCGGGGAAACCGAGGCTCAGGCATGAGCGCCATCCTCAAGGCGGGTATGGTCGGGCTGGACACCTCGCACTGCCAGGCGTTTCTAAATGTGCTGCACGACCCGGCCAATCCCTTTCACGTGCCCGGCGTGCGCGTGGCGGGCGTCTACCCCGGCGGATCGCAGCAGTTTTCGCTCAGCCGCGAGCGGGTGGGCAAGTTCAGCGCCGAGATCGAGGAGCGCTACCAGCTGCCGGTCTACGCCAGCATCCCCGAGCTGGTCAAAGATGTGGATGTGCTGTTTTTGAGCAGCGTGGACGGCCGCCAGCACCCCGAGCAGTTTGCCCAGATGGCGGCGGGCAAGCCGGTCTTCATCGACAAGCCCTTTGCGGTTTCGGCGGCGGATGCGGCCGCGATGCTGGCCCTGGCTGAGGCGAGCGGCACGCCGTTGATGTCGTGTTCGGCCCTGCGCTATGCCGCTGGCATCAGCGAGCTGGCGGCGCTGCGCGGCGAGATCCTGGCCTGCGAGGCCCACGGTCCCACGCCGCTGCTGGCCGATTACCCCGGCTATTTCTGGTACGGCATCCACGCGGCCGAGATGCTCTTTCTGCTGATGGGGCGCGGTTGCCAGTCGGTGCGCGTGCTGGCGGGCGAACAGCTGGATGTGATCCAGGGCGCCTGGCGGGATGGGCGCAGCGGCCTGGTGCTGGGCAGCCGCTACGAGGGCTACGAGTTCGGCTGCCTGGCCCACACCAAAGCCGGCGCGCGCCTGGGAATCGCGCAGAGCACCCCGCCGTATTACGCGTTCCTGCTCAAGGAAGTTGTGCGATTCTTTCAAAGCGGGCAGCCGCCGATCGACCCGCGCGAAACGCTTGAGATCATCGCCTTTCTGGATGCTGCCAACCGCAGCCGTGACGCCGGGGGGATTGAGGTGCGGTTGGGGGAACAGTGAGCAGGGAGTAGGGAGCGGGGATTAGGGAAGAGGGAACAGGGAGCGGGAAAGAGGGAGCGGGGGATCCGGAAGAACCGGACGGCGGACCCCGGATACCGACCCTGAAACGTGGAGGAATCATGAAAGTTCTGATGATGACCGATTTGGAAGGGGTGGCCGGGGTGGTGTCGTTTGACACGCAAACCAGCCCGGGCAGCCCGTACTATGAGGCGGCCAAAAAGCTGCTGACCGCCGAGGTCAACGCGGCGGTGGAGGGGCTGCTGGAAGCGGGGGTGGAGGAAGTGCTGGTGGTGGACGGGCACGGCCCGGGCGCGATCCAGTTTGAGGACCTGCACCCGGCGGCGCGCCTGCTGCACGGGCGGCCGCTGGCGCCCTGGGCAGCCCTGGCGCGCGTCTTTGGCGGGTATGACGCCTGCGTGATGGTCGGGCAGCACGCCATGGCCGGCACGCCGTCCGGCAGCCTGAACCACACCCAAAACAGCCGCTCGGTCGATTCTTACAAGCTCAACGGGCGCGCGATCGGCGAGATCGCCCAGTTTGGCCTGTTTTGCGGCGGGCTGGGCCTGCCGTTGATCTTCCTGAGCGGCGACGAGGACGCCTGCCGTGAAGCGCGCGAGCTGGTCCCCGGGATCGAAACCGCCGCGGTCAAGCAGGGCTTGAGCCGCGGGTCGGCGATCTCGCTGGCCGCGCCCGCGGCGCGCCGGCGCATCCAGGCCGGCGCGAAGCAGGCGGTCGAGCGCCAGCGCTCTGCCCCGCTGGCGCCGCTGGTCTGGGACGGCCCGTATGAATTGGAAATCCGTTACTTCACCACCACCGACGCCGACCTGCGCGCCGCTCAGCCGGGCGTGCAGCGCCTGGACGCGCAGACCGTGTGCCTGCGCGGCGCTTCAATCGTCGATCTGATCTACCGCTGACCGTTGCCGGACAGCAGACCCCGGACCCCGAAATGAACCACGATCTACTCCAGGCCAACGCCGCCCAGGTTGATATCACCCCCCCGGCGGGCATCCCCCTGACCGGTTTTATCGCGCGTACAGGCCCGTCGCTGGGCGTGCATGACCGGCTGTACGCGCGCGCTCTGGCCCTGCAGGCGGGCGGCCAGCGCGCGCTGCTCTTGAGCTGCGACCTGCTGGCGCTGGATGCCGCGTTTATCGCCACGGCGCGCGCCGCTATTCAGGACGCCTGCGCCATCCCGGCCGGGCATGTGATGATATCCTGCACGCACACCCACTCCGGCCCGGCCACGATTTTTCTGCAGGACTGCGGCGAGGTCGACCAGGCCTATCTGGACTGGCTGCGCCAGCGGCTGGTGCAGGTGGCGCTCCAGGCCAGCGCGCAGCTGCGCGAGGCGCGGGTTGGCGTTGGGCAAGGGTTTGTGGAGGGCTATGCGCTCAACCGGCGCAGCCCGGGCGCCGCGCTCGAGAACCGCCTGGATGTGCTGGCGCTGCAGGATGCGTCCGGCCGGCCGCTGGCGATTCTGGTCAACTTTGCCTGCCACCCGGTCTGCCTGGATCACGCCAACCGCCTGATCTCCGCCGATTTCCCCGGCTGCCTGGCGCGGGTTGTGCAGGAGCAAACCGGCGCGCTGACCCTGTTCACCAACGGCGCGACCGGCGAGATCAACCCAACCTGCATGGGCGAATATCGCTGCGCCGAAGAGCTGGGCGCGGCGCTGGCCGCGGAAACCCTGCGGGTGTGGCGCGGGCTGCGCTATGCAGACGTCGATACGCTCTGCGTGTCCAGCGAGACGATCGCGCTGCCCTTCGCGCGTTTGCCGGAAAGCGCGGAACTGGAGCGCCTGGCGCGGGCTTACCGGGCCGAGATGACTGCGGCTGCAGGCGACGCGCTGCGCCACAAGATCGCGCGGGCCATGCTGGGCTGGGCTGAGCGCACCCAGGCGGCCAGCCAGAGCGGGACTTTGCGTCCGGCGCTGCAGGCCGAAGTGCAGGCGCTGTGCCTGGGTCCGGCCGCCCTGCTGGGGGTGCCGGGCGAGCTGTTCAGCACGCTGGGCAAACAGATTCGCGCGGACAGCCCTGCCAGCCAGGTATTGGTGTGCGGCTACACCAACCAGGATATTGGCTATATTCCCGATCCCGAAGCGTACGCGCGCGGCGGGTATGAGATCGAAGATGCTTACAAATATTATGGTTA
>Ga0172368_10006664_pt1 | contig 12352 bp, 6 predicted proteins | sample Lak11m_FD_114540 | JGI IMG/M metagenome (GOLD analysis project Ga0172368, IMG submission 114540) | Freshwater microbial communities from Kabuno Bay, South-Kivu, Congo - kab_022012_11m | ecosystem: Environmental > Aquatic > Freshwater > Lake | place: Democratic Republic of the Congo: South-Kivu...
CTCACCATTTGATAATCTTCCCACTCCCCACCTCGTTTCCGGCCTGAATCCTGTAAAAATAGATCCCTGCAGGACAGGCTTCCGCGTTCCAAAGAACCTGCTGCTCGACTTTTTGCTGATAGGCATTTACAGGAATATCCACCAGCCGGCCGAAACTATCAAATATCTGAAGTGTTACTTGCCCTGACTCTTCCAGGGCATAGGAAAAAGTAGTGGATTGATAAACCGGATTCGGATAGACCGTCAGATCAACGGTAACGGACTTTTCTGAAGTATTTCCTACATTAACTCCATAAGAGCAGACCGGATCAGTATATATTTCAACAGTGTTAAGTGCTATACCATTCGGGGGATCATTTTCGTAAAATCCACCGGCGCTTAAAAGAGCATTCTCAATTGCAACAACAGCGTTTTCGGTTACTTTGTCTGGTAGAGTCATAACCGACCAGGCATTCTCAACAGGATCATAGACATCGATGGTATCTGTTCCATTAATCCAGTTGCCGCCGAAACTGCCGCTTCCGACAAAATAAGCAATGCCGCAAACGGTTGCCGACTGGCTGTAAAATGCCCTGGGTACTGAAAGGGGGCCTGTTGTATCCCATATCCCGGTTTGGGTATCAAAAACATCTACCCTTCCGCTGGGCACACCGTTGGACAGACTACCTCCGGCAAAGACCACTTTGCCCTGGGCGACGGTGACCCCCGGAAAACTTCTTGCCTGGGAAAGTGATGCGGTGTCCCATGTCCCCGTTGAAAAATTATATATATCGACCCTGCTGTAAACCACAGAGTTGGCAGCATTCCCTCCCCCTGCAAAGAAGGCAAGGTCTCCTGCTGTTGCACAACCCATATAGGTTCTGGGTATTGAGAGAGTATCAACCGACCATTGCTGGGTATTGATGTTGTATATATCGACTCTATTGTAAACCTGGCTGAGCGATCCTCCGCCGGCAAATAGGACAATTTCATCCTTGCCTGCTACCGACAAGGCAAAGCGAGGGATCGAAAGGGACTTGCTTTCCCACAGTCCTAGTGAATTGAACATATCCACCCTGGAAGACGGTACCCAATTGCTCAGTCCGCCGGCGAAAAAAATAAACCCACCGCATGTCGTCGAAGAAATAATCTGCCTGGGTTGTGACAGGTAATCCATTTCCCATATCCCGGTTTCGGTGTCATAGATCTCTACCTTATCCGTATCTATCCAATCCGAACCAGATACAACCATTCCACCGGCAAAATAAGCTTTGTTCCCGAGTACCGCTCCGCTCATGCGGATCGTACCATCCGACAGGTAGGTTGTTGACCATTGTCCGTAAGAAAACAGAACTGTTAAAAGAAGACATACTGAAACGAATGTAATTTTTTTCATAGAACCTCCGGTTTTTCAACAAATGTACTTCGCGGGCAAAAGGAAATCAATACGCATTTCGTCGTATTTCAGGAGGGGGGGGTGCTACCGCGGGAATGCCTTGTTCAAGGCTTCTGTCCGGGACTGCACATGAAGCTTCTCGTAAATGTTGTGGATATGCGTTCGAACGGTTTCGAAGCTGATGGAAAGCCGATCGGCGATCTCCTTGTACCGGTAACCTTTGGCGAGGAGATCCAGCATCTCCAGCTCCCGTTTGGTAAGCTGAGACAAGTTTGCTGGGGCGGGTTGAGGGCTGGCAGGGGCGGGTTTGGAACCCGCCCCTACGGCGGCCGGTTTGAATGTCTGGATCACTTTCCGGGCAATAACCGACGACATGGGGGATCCGCCCTGGTACAGGTCAATGATGGCCTCCGTGATCTTTGAAGGAGGGCTGTTTTTCAGTAGGTAACCGGTTGCGCCCGCACAAAGCGAATCAAACACATTTTCATTATCTTCGTATACCGTGCACATCATAAACTGAGTGAAACAAAGTGACGGCTTTAACGTCCTGACACATTCGATCCCCGAGATCCCGGGCAGATGGATATCCATGAGCACGATATCCGGAATATTTGCCGGGATGGATTCCAGCGCCTCCTCCCCGGAGGAACAGGTTCCAATGCACTCCAGTGAAGGATTCAACCGGACGATCAACTCCAGCCCTTCCCTCATTTCTCTGTCATCCTCCACGATGATGACCCTGATTTTTTCCACAGGTTCGCTCATGTAACAAAAGTACTCTATTGACATGCTGTTGTCAATCCCCTTTTTGTTGTATTTTCCAGAAGGAACACGAAGAATATTATAAATCAATATTGAAAATCACTCTTGTCCCATTTCCAGATGAACTTTGAATTTTAAAGCTCCCTCCTATCTCCTCCGCCCGCTTTTTCATGTTCTGCAAGCCGTTCCCGCCGGACCCCGGATTGACCTGTTCAAATCCTTTTCCATTGTCGGCAATGGTTATCGTGAATGACCGCTCCCTCTTACTCCTCCTCTCCTTCAGGAGAGGGGGTTGGGGGGTGAGGTTGTAGAGTGGAGATGGGTTTAAGGGGTGAGGCTGGATCGTGAGACCGATCTCTGAACAGCCACTATGTTTTACTGCATTATGGATCGCTTCCTGGACGGCATAGAAGATATTTCGACGGGTATCGGGGGTAATTGAGATATCCGGGATCTCTTCCGGGAAATCGCTGGTGAACTGTATCCCGAAACTTTCAAGGTACTCACCAAAATACCTTCGAAGGTAAGAGATCAGGCTTTCCAGGTTATCATATTTCGGATTCAGCGCCCACACGATCACGTTCAGCCGTGAGATCATTTCACGGGAAGATGTTGCAATCTTCCTCAGGCGATCTTGTAATTCTTCCGGTATTGTTCTGGAAATCGAGGAAGTAGTTGATATTTGGCATACATCAGTCGGTTGGGCAAGGTCTCCATTCGTTATTCGAAAATCGAAACTCGTAATTAATTTAACCGGCGCTTCACTGATCATCGCGATCTTTGTCAGTCCGGCGCCGATATCGTCGTGCATGTCCTGTGAGATCCTCGCCCGTTCCCGTTCCAGCATCAGCTGCCTGTCGAGATCTTTCTGGTAAAGGCTTGCGGTGTATAGCAATGCAACTACCCTGCGGGCGAGAAGTGTCAGCACGTTGAGATCCTGACGGGAGTATATTCGTTCTGATTTTTTCTGTCCGCAGATAAAGAATCCCTCCGGCTGACCTCCGGATACCATCGGAACAATAAGGTCTCCTTTGATCGCTTCGAGCAAAGGAGGTTTTTGATTCAACTCTTCCGGGGAAAAGACCTTTGATTTCTGAAGTTTCTCTTCCATATCCCGGCTGATCGCATAATCCGTTCCTGACATGGGGTTGACGTTCCCGATAATAAAGGCAGGTTCATAGTACAATCCGCCTTTCTTCAGGCTGAACACAAAGGATTTGAAATGGAATATCTGATCAAGACCCTCTGCGATCTTTTGTTTCAGCTCCTCAAACCGGTAGATCCCGGCCAGTTTTGCCTCAAAATCGGATACCACAGTGGCGGAATCGTATGTTTCGCGGTGGAAAACCCGGTCGATCAGGCGCTGGATGCGGTCGCGGAGCGCCAGGAACAGAATCACAGAAGTTGCAAGGGCTGTAAACCGGATGATATCGGTGGCTCCGGCCATGAACTGATCCACCAGCCATATCAGGAAAAGGTAAGTGAGGATAATGACCGTTGTGGCTCCCAAATATAGCAGGGCTTTTCGGATAACTACTTCGATATCCCAGATGCGGTAACGGAAGATGGCGATCAGGATGCACAGGATCATAATGATGCTGCCAGCCGTTTGTGAGACCTCAACATTGTAAGGAAAATTGAAATACATGAATAAACCGGGAAAGAAAGCCATCGTCATGGTTGTGAGAAAAGCAAAAAAGGAACCAATGATCAGGATCCGGAGTTGATTTCGTTGCAGCGTGCTTTCCATTGTGACATACTGAAAAATTACGACAATCAAGGCGAAGAAAAATGTTAAAGCACTGAATCGTAGTGAATAATCAATGGATTTTGAAATCATTGTCTCCGATTGAGGGAAAGGATTGTAAACAGAGATGAAAAATAATACAGAAACATATAAGGACAGAACTGTTCCGATCCCGTAAAATATTGCAGGAAGTTGACGGACTTTTTTATAAAACACCGACTGTTTCGGGAAGATCAGGTGAAAATGGACCAAAACAGCTCCCAGCAATGTAAACGCCATTGTAAACGAAACATTTACAAATAATGCAAAAGGTGATTCGGATCCCAGGTAACCGGCATTGGATGTTATCACGAAAAGCTGAATATATACGAAAAACAGACCAGCAGAAAAATCCCCGGATTTTTTCAAAAGAATGTACAGGCCGGCAATGCTGCAAATGGTGAATAAAATATAAACTCCCATGAAAAACGCCAGGATACCAGCACCTAAGCCACCGAAGGTGTATGGAAGGATCATTTCCTTACCATCCCGTTCAATCCTGTAAACCGCTGTTTCATCTTTTTCCGGAGGATACCGGGTAACGATAAACTCCTTGAGATCCATTGAATCAACAGAGATCACAATATCGCCAAGGCGCAGGCCAGCTTTTTCTGCAGGACCACCTGGATCAATCTGGCTTACAATCCATTGCCCGTTCCGGAGATCGGCCAGGATGCCATCAACAGGAGTCTGGTAGGTTAAAAATATCCAGGTTGTTTTGACGACAATGACAAAAAAAATGAAAAGATAGGCCCAATATGGGATCCGGCGGAGCGAACGTTTCAATGCAGCCATGTCGACACATGAAATATGCATGTAAAGATAAGATGTTCTTCTGGATGATTTCGAAACCTAGCGGGCATTCAAAAATTTCATCATTTGAATAATATCCATACAAAACTGCAGATTGCCGACTAATTTTTCACAAGCTTCCCTACACCTCTTTGCACTACGCCTTCAATTAAAAGCCCGACGAAGTAAATCCCTGCCGGCAAACCTTCAGCATCCCAGCAAACATGCTGACTGCCTGAAACCTGCTCCCCGTCCACCAATACCGCCACCTGCTGCCCAAGATGGTTAAAAACGGATAAATTAACAGTTGCGGCATGTTCCAGTTCGTATTCCAGCGTTGTGAAGCTGGAAAAGGGGTTCGGATAGGTGCTGACTGATAAAGGCCGACTTCTGACTTCAACCAACCCATTAGCATCGCAAGCTGTCTGGACTTCTGCCTGACTGTTGCAGCCGGTTGCATTATTCTGGATGAAAACGGTTCCGTTTGGTGAGGCGAGATAATCACAGACACTCTTCACTTCACAGGTGGATAAGGAATCGTTGTACCCTATCAGCAGGTCTGTAACAGTACCTGCATTAATGTTTCCCAAACCAGCAAGACTTGACAGTGAATGATTTCTTCCAATATCTATCCCTCCTCCAAGATAGGTTAAGCTTCCCAAAGGGGTAAAATTTACTAATAAGTCGTTGCCTCCGGGTGGTGGAGGAGAACCAACGCCATAAATTGATCCAACAGATAGCCATCCACCAATGGAATCCAGGTTTTCCAGTCCCGACAAACTCAATAGCTGGCCATTCGCACACACTCCCAAAGAACCACCAATAGATTCAAGGTTTTCTAATCCTGACAGATTCGCCAGAGAGTTATGACCTATTAAACTCAGATCTCCACCAACAGAACATAAGTTGTTCAGCCCAGTAAGATCAACAATAGAATCGGCACCCCGAATTGACAAATCACCCATGATTGATGTTAATCCTTCCAATCCGGTTAAACTGGCGAGGGTGCTATTGAAAGAGATTTCAATTCCTCCCCCGACAGAAGTTACATTCGCCAATGCCGATATACTTGTAAGGGCATCATTGCTGCCGATCACTAGGCTACTATCAATGAAGGTGAGATTATTTAATCCTGATAAACTGGTAAGAGAAGGATTGCCTCCATATCCCTTGTCATTTTGATTTCGGGAAAAACCGGGATAATATGCCCGTCCAATTCTAAGGTTCCCCCCGATTAATGTTAAACTTTCCAAACCTGTTAAACTGGTCAATCCATTGTTGCACTGTATGTTTAAATCACCACCGATTGAATCCAACCCATTTAATCCGTTCAAGTTGACCAGGCCATTATTGCCTCTGCAATTATAAAAGGGATAATAGCGTCCTATTGTAAGACTATCCCCAATATAATTCAGATTCTCAAGCCCTGATAAACCGGTTAGAGGAGTATTTATTATAGAGAGAGACCCACCGACTGAGGTGAGCATATTTAATCCGGTAAGATTGGTAATATCAGTCACACCCAAACCACCAATCAGAACATCTCCTTCAATTTCAGTACATCCCGGATGATTGGCCTGGAAATTATCAATTTGCTCCTGTGTTGTGAATGTGATGCCTTCGGGCAGGCATCCTGATGTGGGACAGGTGTATATTTCCACCATTGATTTATATATGCCACCCATTGTTATTCCTCCCGCTACAAGAAATTGGTCCCCCAAAGAAACTGCAGCCCTGTGGACATAAGAGTATTCCGTGGAATCAACCGACCAGGTATTGGTGGTTACATCATATATATCAATCACATCGTATGCTTTATCCCAATAGGGCCCATTTAAATTCAGAATGCCACCACCTACAAAATATGCCTTTCCGCAGACGGTAACAGCATTCTGATTATCAGCAAAAGACCTGGCTACCGAGAGGGTATCAGTATCCCAGGTACCTGTTGTGGCGTCATATATATCAACTACATCGCTCTGGACGTTATCAGGAGTTACCCCTCCGGCTATCAGCATCTTATTGCCTACAGTGGCAACTCCAACCCAAGCTCTCGCAACTGAAAGTGAATCAATGCTCCAGGTGCCGGTTGTAAAATTGTATATGTCGACCCTTTTTGTGACCCCTGCAGAATCAAATCCTCCGGGAAGGATACCAAGGTTGTTTACAACTCCACCATAGGCAACGCGTGGCCCTGACAAATGTGTGACAGACCATGTATTGGAATCAGAATCATATATATCAACATTGTCAAAGCCCTGGATCTGAGGATTTGCTCCTCCGGCAAATAACACCTTATTACCATAGCTCAATGGTGTTATATTGAGTCGTGCAGCAGAGAGAAGCGTGTCACTCCATTGTTTTGTCAGAGTATCATAAATGTCAACCGTTGCAAAGACATTTCCTGATGAAAAAAAATCGACCCCTCCGGCAAAAAATATTTTGCTTCCGCAGGTTGTTGCTGTCATCAGGTCACGGGCGACTGACAAGTGCTGCGTTGTATCCCATTCCCCTGTTAATGCATCATAGATCTCAACGGTTGATTTTAGGCCCGAATTATTCATTCCTCCGGCAAAATAGGCCTTCGATCCCAGGGATATTGCTCCCATGTATGCTTTGGGTGCTGATAAATCGGTGTAGGTCCATTGTCCGTAAGATACAGATACAACGCAGAGGAAAAATACCAATACTAAGAGTTTAAACTTCTTCATCAGATATGCGTTTTAATTTATAGTTAAGCAAAAGTACTTTCCGGGAAATGTGAAATCAATACGCATTTCGTTGTATTTTATGTGACCCGAATCGACATCGGATAAAAACTAATCGAATTCATCAGATGAAGTCAATATAATATTTAATTTTGTCTTGAAAATTAAAAGAAAGAATTTTAATATTCAAGGATATGATAATTCGTGAGCATCTTCATGAAAAGATTGAAAAAACGGTCAGCCGGAGTATCATCACCGCCATACTCGGGCCGCGTCAGTGCGGAAAAACGACCATCAGCAGGTTGATGGGGGAACAAAGCCAGGCTGCATATTTTGACCTTGAAGATCCGGTATCCATACAGTCGTTGAAGAGCAGCCCGATGCAATTGTTATCATCACTGGAAGGATTGGTTATTTTAGACGAGATACAACGGATGCCTGAACTTTTTCCAATCCTGCGGGTACTGGCCGACAGGCCGGAGGCTGCTGCTAAGTTTCTGTTACTTGGCAGCGCTTCACCGCAATTGATGAAAAATGTTTCTGAGTCCCTTGCGGGCAGGATTGGATTTGTTGATATGTCTGGATTTGATATTTGGGAAGCTGGTCAAAAGGATGTAAAGAAACTATGGTACAGAGGAGGTTTCCCCAGATCATTCCTTGCTTCTGACGATGACGGGAGTTTTTCGTGGAGACAGGATTTCATCCGCACATTTCTTGAAAGAGATATTCCACAGTTAGGGATTACAGTCCCGGCTGAAACATTGCGAAGATTCTGGACCATGCTGGCTCATTACCACGGACAGACCTGGAACGGATCTGAATTTGCAAGATCCATCGGTGCCATGGAACCTACCGCAAGACGATACCTGGATATCCTGACCGGGGCCTATGTCGTCAGACAGATTCACCCCTGGTTTGAAAATATCAGTAAAAGGCAGGTTAAATCACCGAAAATTTATATCCGCGACAGTGGCATCTTACATGCTCTTCTTATGCTGAAGAATGATCAGATATTTTCTCATCCCAAGAGCGGAGCTTCCTGGGAAGGGTTTGTCCTTGAACAGATCATCAGCAGGATTGATTCTCCTGTTTATTACTGGGCGACACATGCTGGGGCAGAACTTGATCTTTTCACCATTTCAAATGGCAAAAGAACCGGTTTTGAAATCAAATATTCTGATGCACCTTCACTGACCAAATCGATGCACATTGCCATTCAGGATCTTCAACTCGATCAATTGTACATTATCTATCCTGGAGTTACCAGCTATCCCTTACTTGAGAATGTCACGGTAATTCCATTGAATGATTTTGAGGAAGTTTTATAATCTGACAGATAACACTATACTTGTTCCCTTACCGGAAGAACTATGAATTTCGCAACTCCCGCCCAGTTCTTCCGCCCTCTTCTTCATGTTCAGCAAACCGTTCCCTCCGGAGCCGGGCTTGACCTGGTCGAATCCTTTGCCGTTGTTTGAGATGGTGATGATCCCCTTGTTCCCAAATCATCAGACTATAGTTGTAACTTTATATGAATAATTACAAAAATTCGAGTATAGTCGAAACTAATTACAATTTTTCAAAGAAATTATTCATTGCCAGTTTCCACAGGGTTGATAACGTATTTCCTTCGCAGGAACAAACAAGAAGAAATTTGCTATTTTTGCTAATTATTCCGAAATAGTTAAACTAATTAGGATTTTTATGCAAATATTGGAACGAATATTAAATCTTGAGTTGCCTGAAAAGCAGTCTGCATTTTTATGGGGACCAAGAAAAACAGGTAAAACCACCTATTTGAGATCCAGGTTCCCTGAGAGCATTATTTATGATTTTCTGGAAACAGATCTTTACCTGGATTTTTCCAAAAAACCATCGTTGCTGAGGGAACAGTTGCTGGCAAATGATGACAAGGCAATATCTCAACCCGTTATACTCGATGAAGTTCAAAAGATTCCCCAGATCATGGATGAGATTCATTGGTTGATTGAAAACAAAGGAATCAGATTCATACTGTGCGGATCGAGCGCCAGGAAATTTAAAAGAGGTGGGGCAAACTTATTGGGCGGACGGGCATGGCGCTTTGAAATGTTCCCATTGGCCACTCCTGAACTGAAGGACTATGATCTGGTAAAAATTCTGAACCGCGGATTGATACCGAGCCACTATCTCGATGAAAACTATTCGCGTTCGTTGCGGGCCTACACCCAGGATTACCTGAAGGAAGAGGTCTTTGCCGAAGGAATTATCCGGAACATCCCGGCATTTTCAAGATTTTATGATGCCATGGGATATTCCCACGGGGAACTGGTGAATTATTCAAATATTGCGCGTGATTGCGGTGTAGACTCCAAAACCGTTAGAGAATATTATCAGATATTGGTGGACACACTGATGGGGAAAATGATCGAACCGTTTAAGAAAAGACAAAACCGCCAGGTCATTAGCAAGTCACCAAAATTTTATTTGTTTGATGTGGGGGTAGCCGGTGCAATTACGAAAAGACAAATAACAGAAGAGAAGGGTGAATTATTCGGAAAAGCGTTTGAGCACTTCATACTTATGGAATTGATAGCTTACAACTCCTATCACGAAGTGGATTTTGATATCAATTTCTGGAGGACAAAATCGGGACTGGAGGTGGATTTCATCCTTGGAAACGGAGAAATTGCATTAGAAGTAAAAGGAACCAGCCGGATAGAAAATAAGGATCTTTATCCCCTATCAGTTTTTGCAAAGGAATTTCCAACTGCAAAAACATTTGTTGTATGCAATGAAAGAACGGAAAGAATTCATGATCAGATCCGTATTATGCCATATCGGAAATTTTTATCCGATCTGTGGGAGGGGAAAATTCTCAAATGAGAAATTTTAAAGGTTCATCTTAAAGGTAACATTAACTCCCTTTCCCTGGCAACTGTTTATATCGAAACTCCCTCCCAGTTCTTCCGTCCGCTTTCTCATGTTCACCAACCCATTTCCTCCTGACCCCGGATTGACCTGTTCAAATCCTTTTCCATTGTCGGTGATAGTGAACCTCACCCCCCTGACCCCCTCTCCATGAAGGTGAGGGGAATACTCGAAAGACAGGCTGATCTCTGAACATCCGCTGTGCTTCACCGCATTATGTATCGCCTCCTGGACGGCATAGAAGATATTTCGACGGGTGTCAGGGGTAATTGAGATATCGGGAATCTGATCGGGAAGATCTGTAGTGAAACGGATGTTGAAATTTTCCAGGTACTCACCAAAATATCTTTTCAGGTATGACACCAAGCTTCCGAGGTTATCGTACTTTGGGTTCAGCGCCCACACGATCACATTCAGCCTCGTGATCATCTCCCTTGAGGTGGAGGCAATGCGGTTCAGGCGATCCTGTATCAAGTCGGCAGTTGACAGTCGGCAGTCGGCTATCAGTGACTGTTGATTGAATACCGTTGACTGAAAATTGCAAACTGTGGACTGTGGACTGTGGACTATTGTCGGCGCTTCACTGATCATTGCGATCTTCGTAAGTCCGGCGCCGATGTCATCGTGCATGTCCTGCGATATCCTTGCCCGTTCCCGCTCGAGCATCAGTTGCCGGTCCATATCTTTCTGGTAAAGACTTGCGGTATACAACAGTGTAATCACCCTGCGGGCTAACAACGACAGAACGTTTATATCCTGACGGGAGTAAATCCGTTCTGATTTTTTCTGACCGCAGATAAAGAATCCCTCCGGCTGACCTCCGGATACCATCGGAACGATAAGGTCTCCTTTGATCGCTTCAAGAAAAGGAGGTTTTTGATTCAACTCTTCCGGGGAAAAGACCTTTGATTTCTGAAGTTTCTCTTCCATATCCCGGCTGATCGCATAATCCGTTCCTGCCTTGGGGTTAACGTTCCCGATAATAAAAGCAGGTTCATAGTACAATCCGCTTTTCTTCAGGCTGAATACAAAAGATTTGAAATGGAATATCTGTTCAAGACCCTCTGCGATCTTTTGTTTCAGTTCCTCAAACCGGTAGATCCCGGCCAGTTTTGCCTCAAAATCGGATATTACAGTGGCTGAGTCGTAGGTCTCGCGGTGAAAGAGACGATCGATCAGGCGCTGGATTCGGTCGCGGAGCGCCAGGAACAAAATCACGGAAGCTGCAAGGGCGGTAAACCGGATGATATCAGCGGCTCCGGCCGTGAACTGATCCACCAGCCAGATCAGAAAAAGGTAAGTAAGGATGATGACCGCTGTGGCGCCCAAATATAGCAGGGCTTTGCGGATGACGACTTCAATATCCCAGATGCGGTAATTGAAGATGGCAATGAGGATGCAGCAGATCATGATCATGCTGCCGATACCATGGGGAATCATAACCGTGTACAGGAAGTTGCCCATCTGATTGACATAATCAAAAAAGAAGGTATAAAGCACAGGCATGATCAATCCGAAAAATGATCCGGTGATGATGATGAGCAACTGGTTTCGCATCATGCTATCCCGGATAGTCAGATACCGGTAGATGGCTGTGGCAATGGCTATAATAAATGTGAATGTAAGCCATTTCAAATCTATCCGTTCAACCGGGACCACTGCAGGAAAGAAAGTAAACAGAATAAGAGCGGCAATTCCGGTAATGTAAACCAGGAGAGGAAATCCAGGAAACCGGATTATCAATTTCATGGGTTTCGGAAACAACATATGGAATTGTATGAGGACAGGACCCAGCATGAAGTCATTGAAAGTAAAAACCATATTGGCAATAACAGCAGGCATATCCTGGAAGGGAATACCCCAGGCATTCATGGTCACCGAAAGGAGTTGCAGGTAAATAAAAAACAATTTCACCGCTATATCATCAGGCTTTTTTACCAGGATATACAAACTGGTCAGACTAAAAAGGAACATGAAAAAATACAGGATCCAGAAAAAAACGGAAACATGGGAAAAAAC
>Ga0172368_10006665_pt1 | contig 12352 bp, 14 predicted proteins | sample Lak11m_FD_114540 | JGI IMG/M metagenome (GOLD analysis project Ga0172368, IMG submission 114540) | Freshwater microbial communities from Kabuno Bay, South-Kivu, Congo - kab_022012_11m | ecosystem: Environmental > Aquatic > Freshwater > Lake | place: Democratic Republic of the Congo: South-Kivu...
GACTCGGGTTCGGGCGCGGAGGGTGCGGGCCCCTCTTCCCCTCCCGCCGGCAGGGCCGGCGGGAGGGGTTCGGGGTCGTGCGCGCTGTGCGCGGCGTGATCGGTCTCTTCGAGCTCCGGCGAGGGGCACTCGGCGAGGGCCGCGGCGGCGGCCTGCGCGCGCTTCTCCGGCTCCGCAGGAGGCGGGGCGGCGGGGCGGGGCGGGGCTGGCTTGGCCTTGGACACTCAAGCCTCCCACACCTCCGCTGGCGGTTTCGCGTGGCCGGTGCCCGGCGCACGTCCGACAGCGGAGGTGCGGAGCGAAACGGCAGACCGACCGCCCGTTCATAAGCCGGCGGTCACAGGGAACCTGCGGAGCGTGCCGCTCGCGAACGGAGGATAGGCTCTCACAAGGCGCCTGAAAAAGGACCTTGGCGCGTTCGCCCGGCTTCGACAGCGGGCGCCGGCGCTTGACAGGAGTGGACGGCCGGAGCATCGTTCGCGCCGTGCCGAACGTTGCGAACGCTCCGAACGATGCGCCCCTGCCGCGCGGAACCCGCGCGGTCTGCCTCAAGGAGGCGTGCGCGGCCGCAGGCGTCCACCTGCGGACCGGATACAGGTTCGCGGCAGAGGGCGTCTGGCGGGTGTGGCACTGCGGCGGCGCGTGGCGCGTGTACGTGGACCGGGCCGGGCTGCCGTTGCTCGGAGCGCCCGCCGCGCCAGCGCCGGCCGGGCGCCAGCGCGTGGCCGGGTACGAGCGGCGGGCGCCGCGGGCGGCGCGGGCACACAGGGTGCGCGGGTACGACCGGGGCGGAAGGCGCGTGCGAGGGCACGCGCGAGGCGAAGGGCGATGACGAGGGCGCAGAGGCTTGCAACGAACGTCGGCGTGGTGCTGCTGACCGCGATGTTCGCGGCGGCGGGCGCGGCGGCGGCGGGCGCGCTGTGCAGCGGCGTGGAGCAGGCGGCGGGCGCGACGATGCCCGGATTCGTGCGGCTGGTGCTGTGCGGCATCGCGGCGGGCGCGTGCGGATGTGCCGGGCCCGTGCTCGCGACGGACAGGTCATGAGCGCGGCCCCGCGTGTCGCCCTTTACCTGCGGGTTTCGACCGACGACCAGACGTGCGCGAACCAGCTTCCGGACGTGGAAGAGCGCGTGCGCTCGCGCGGGTACGAGGTCGCGCGAGTCTACGCCGAGAGCGTCTGCGGGCGCGACCCGGCGCGGCCGAAGTTCAGCCGGATGATGCAGGACGCGGCGGCCGCAAGGTTCGACAAGGTGCTTGTGTGGCGCTTCGACCGATTCGGACGCGACGCGCGGCACGCCCTTTCGGCGTTCCTGCAACTGGACGCGCTGGGAATCAGCGTCGAAAGCGTGCGGGAGGCGTGGCTCGACACGGCGGGGCCTCTGCGGCTCGCCTTGGTCGCGTTCGCGGCGGTGCTCGCCGACATGGAGACCGCCGGCAAGAGCGAGCGGACCAAGGCGGGGCTCGCGCGCGCCGCCAAGAAGGGGAAGTATCCGGGGCGGCCGGCCGTGCCGGCGGGCGTGCTCGACGCCGCAGAGGCCGCGTGGCGCGGCGGTGCGAGCATGGCCGCCGCCTGCCGGGCGCAGACCTACCGGCAGGCCCCCACGGCCGAGAACCCGGCCGGCAAGGCGCGCCACCCGTCCGCCGCGTCGCTCAAGCTGCACCTCGCGAAAAAGGGTGCTCCGGAGGCGGCCCGCTGGAAGGTGCGCGGGCTGCGCTCGGGGGAGGGCGCCGGCAAGGCGTGACAAACGGCCGTTTCTGGCGGGCTACCCGAGTCTGGCTATTTCGGCGTCGATGGCGCGCGACGGCATGCGCCCACACGGCCCACAGCGTCAGGCCGAAGATGCGCGGAGTCACAAGGGCCGCTCTTGGGCGTCCCGTTCCGCGCCGCAGCAGGCGCAGGATTCGACGAGGACGAGGCGGTCATATCGCGGAGGCACCAGCGCGACGCCGGGCTGCCAGCGGTGTCCGCGCGCGCGGCACCAGCCGCAGAGCGCGCCCTGCACGAGAGCGAAGCAGGACACAGCGACCGGACGCAGGAAACTCGGAAGGCCGTTCACGAAGCACTCTGGACACATGGCTTCCCATCCTCCGGGCGCATCGGCCCCGGTGCGTATTCGTATCGCTCGCCCGTCCACCGCGAGTGCCAGAGCCCGCCGCGGCAATCAACCGAGGCATCCGCGTGCAGGCCGACGATGTGCGGGGCGCCCACGAGCTTGCGAAGCCCGCACTCCGGGCAACGTTCATCCGGCAGGAACGTGCAGGCGACAGCATCCTCCTGCATCCCGCCGTGGCTGCGGCTGCTGCCGTAGTGGACGCGACGCGAGAGAGAAGGCCCGCCAGACGACTCGCGCGCCCGGCGGACGCACGGAAGCTCGAACGGCGCGCCGTCGCTACGCATGGCCGTTCATCCCCTCAGGAAGCCGGTTGATGGCGTCGGCGGCAAGAATCTTCCGAGCCCATCGGACGCGATGCGGGGCGAGGCAGCGCGGGCACGTCGCGTGCGCTTCGTTGCCGGTCGCGATGGTGGCGGCAGACATGCGGCGCCCGCAGACGGTATTGAGTCCGGTCAGTGTCCAGCAGACAGAGGGGCCGTCGAACAGCGGGCGGCTGCTCATGGCGCATCCCCGCAGAATGCTGCAACCGCGCGGTCCAACACGAGCGCCCGCAGGAGCAGCTTCGCGGCCGCGCGACGCTCGCGCGACTCCATCGCGCCGAGGTCGCGCGCGAGGACATCGCGCACGATGCGCGCGAGGAGCGGGGAGCGGTAGAGCCGCCCGCGGGCCCGGCGGGCACAGTCCGCGTCCTCGCGCAGCGATCTCGCGTCTGCCCGAAGCTCCGCGGCCCACGACTCGGCAACCGATGAGGCGCGGTCCGCGGGGAGGGCGCGGGGGCCTGCAGGGGCCCCGCGGGGGAGCGCGGGGCGCCCGCCGTGAAAGATGGCCTCGGTGCAGGCCGGCGAGCCGTCGCCGTGGCGGGCCAGAGGCGGCGCGTGCCCGACGCACCCTGCCGGGGGCGTCGCGGGGCGAGGCGGGTTCGATTCCGGTTTCATCATGGGTTCGATTCGGGCAGACTCCGGCGCCGGAGAAGGCGGGTTCGATTCGACCGGAAGAGGGGTTCGACCATCCGTAGGGGTCACCAAGCAGGACGCCCGGTCGCGAAAACGGCCGGGCGTCCGCCTTTCTCCCCCGGCGCCGGCCGCCCGCTCTTCTTGCCGCCCGTGCCGGAACGTGAGAAACCAGACACCGGCCGCACCGGCCGGACGGATCGGGGATGGGCTACGTCGATCTGCACAACCACCTCCTGCCGGCGCTCGACGACGGCGCGGGCGACGAGGAGGAGTCGGTCGAGATCGCGAAAGCGCTGTCCGACGCGGGTTTCTCGGACATCGTCGCGACGCCGCACGTGCGCCCCGGGCTCGAGGTGTCCCTCGAGGCCGCCGAAGCGGCCCGGACGGCGCTGCAGTCCCGGCTGGATCGCGACCTGCCGGGCGTGCGCTTGCACGCCGGCTGCGAGAACCACCTGACGCCGGATTTCGTGGCGCGCGCCGAGGCGGGCGACCCGCGGCCGATCGGGCGCGGGCCGTGGGTGCTTGTCGAACTCCCCTTCGCGACGCCCGTGCAGGGCCTCGGGGACATCGTCTTCCGGCTCCACCTCCGCGGGCTGCACGTGCTGTTCGCGCATCCCGAGCGCTGCGCGCACTTCGCGGGCAACCTTCCGGCCACGCGCACGCTGCATGACGCCGGTGCACGCTTCCAGATGGAGACCGGCTCGCTGGACAACCGCTACGGGCCCGAGGCCCGCCGCTTCGCCCGCACCCTGCTCGACGAGGGCCTCGTGTCGGCGGCCGCCACGGACGTACACTCCCTGGCGGAGGCCCGTGCGACGGAGGCGTCCCTGCGCACGCTGCGCCGCGCGGCAGGGGAGGAGGCGTTCACGAGGCTCGTGCAGGACAACCCTCGCCGGTTCCTGGACGGCGGGCCGGTGGGGGAATGATGGGACGCGGTCTCAAAATCGCCGCGAGCGTCGCGATCTCGGCCTTCTTCGTGTGGCTTTCGCTGCGCGCGGTGGACCTGCGCGAGCTGGGCGAGGCGCTGGCCGGGGCGCGTCTGGAGTGGCTGGCGGCGGCGCTGGCGCTGGGGTTCCTCGGGCACGTCGTGCGGGTGCAGCGCTGGCGGCTGCTGCTGGAGCCGCTGGCGCGCACGAGCTTCTGGAAGCTCAACCCGCTGGGCGCCGTGGGGTTCATGCTGCTGATGGTGATGCCGCTGCGGCTGGGGGAACTGGCGCGGCCGTATCTGGCGGGCCAGTACCTGGGCGTGCGCAAGAGCGGGGCGATGGCCTCCGTGGTAGTGGAGCGGGTGGTGGACGGCCTGGCGTTCGGGGTGCTGATGATCGTGCTGCTCTGGAGCGTGCCGGAGCCGGGCGTGTCGGTGGCGGGCGTGCAGGTGGGCGCGTCCGGTCTGCGCACGGGCGGCCTGATGGCGGCCGGAGCGTTCGGAGGGCTGGGGGCGGCGCTGTTCGCGGCGTACCGGCATCGCGACCGGGCGGCGTCGGTGGTGCGCCGGGTCCTGGGCATGGTGTCGCACGGGCTGGCCGGGCGCGTGGCGGGCATGCTGGAGTCGTTCACGGAGGGGCTCGCCGTGATGCCCAGCGCGGGCCGGGTGGCGGAGTACCTCGTGCTGACGGTGCTCTTCTGGGCGCAGGCGGCGGCGGCGCTGGCGTGCCTCGCGCGCGGGTTCGGATTCGAACTGGGGGCCGGCCAGGCGCTGTCGGTGCTCACCATGCAGGTGATGGGCGTGATGATTCCGGCCGGGCCGGGGATGATCGGCACGATGCAGTTCTTCACGCAGCTCGGGCTGGTGCTGTTCGCGCCGGGCCGGGCGTCGGCGGCGGTCGGGGCGGCTTTCGCCCACGCGTCGTGGGCGCTCAACTTCGGCCAGCAGGTGGGCCTGGGACTGTTCTTCGTGGCCATCGGACGGGTGCAGATGGGCGGGCTCCTGGAAGCCGTCGGATTCGGGGGGGCGCGCGCCGGCGCGGCTGCGCAGCCGTCCGCCGGAAGCCTGCCGCCGCCTTGACGCCGCCGGCCGCTTCGGGTATCTGCCGCGCCACCGGAGCCGACGTAGCTCATCCGGCCAGAGCGAGGGTCTCATAATCCCTAGGTAGGTGGTTCGAGTCCACCCGTCGGCACCACATAACCCCGCGAAACCACTACGGTTTCGCGGGGTTCGTCTTGTCCGTGTGCCGGGCGCGCGCTTCGCCTTGCGGGGCCGTCGCCTCCCGGACGGCGCGTTCCATCGCCTCGACCTCCGCGTCGGCGAGTTCCGGGAACTGCGACCGCTCCGTCTTCGACAGCGTCCCTCCGTTCTGCATGACGAGGCGCACGAACAGGCTCGCGCGGCGGTCGGGCATGTCCACCACTTCGCGGATGGCCGCGAGCGCCGCGTCGTACGCCGCGACGAAGCCCAGTTCCTCGCGAAGATCCCTGCGGACGGTCTCGACGACCTTGGCGAAGAGGAACTCGACCAGCGCGGTCGCGTCGAAGTAGCGGTACAGCGTCGCGGAGTCGCTCGCGACCTCTGTTTCCCGGCTCGGCGTCCAATCCCAGTCGAGGTGCGGTCGGATGGACTTCGAGTACGTTTCCAGCGCGCCGTCGTAGCCCTTGCGGTCGCGTCGGATGGTCGCCGACACGGGGAAGAGCACGTCCGGCGGCGTGAAGCCCTCGGTCGCGAGCACGTGGTGAACGAGGAAGCGGTGAATGCGCCCGTTTCCGTCGTCGAACGGATGGATGAAGACGAACCCGAACGACGCGAGGGCGGCCCCGACGACCGGGTGTACGGCGCCGCGCAGCCGCGCGGTCATGGCGGCCCAGCCCGACATGAGCGACGGCACGTCCTGCGGGCGCGGGCAGAGGAAGTGCACGACCTCGCGGTAGCCCCCGACGGTCTCGCCGTCGTCCGGAACCCCGCAGCGGCGTAGCGCGGGTCGACGATGACGTTCTGCAGCGCCACGAGCGACGCCGGGTCCGACGGATCGACCGACTGCGGGGAGCGCAGCGCCGCGACGAAACGCCCGGCGCGCCGCCCGCCGGGCGTTTCGTGCTCGATCTCGAAGCTGCTGCGGGTTTCCTTTGTATAGAGATAACTGACCGCGCGGGCGAGCACGTCGGGGGCGCATTCGGCGACGAGCGCGCGGGCCTCGGCGTCGACGGGCTCGCGAAGGAAGGCGTCGAGCCGCGCCGTGCGCCGGACGAAAGGGCAGAACCCCGGGACGCCCAGCAGGTTGTCGGTGACCTTGTGGCGCCTCGACGGCAGGTCTTTCGCCACCACGTGAAGCTCGGGCGAGAGCGCGTCCGCGTATGCGAGATTGCCGGCGTCGGGCGCGTCGAGCGTCCGCCCGGTCAGCCGCTCGAAGAGGAACCAGGCCCGCCGCGCGTAGATCCCGTTCGGCTCGTCGCGCACCCACGATTCCAGATCGCCCGGATTTCAGGCTGAAAACAGCGCCGCGAGAACCCCGAGATCGGCCGGCTCGTGTTTGAGCGCGAACTTCAGATGCCCCGCAACGCCGTCGTCCGGCCGGTAGGCAGGCGGAAAACGCTCGGTGATTCGGCCGTCCGCGACGACGGTCTTGCGCGCGCCCGGCCCCACGACCGACGTGACGGCGGGCGGCGGCACGCGCAGTCCGAAGCGCGCTCGGAGCGCGGCCAGTCCGACGGGCGTTTCGGCGGGCGCAGGCACGGCGGTTCCTCCGGGATCGTTCGTGGGCCTCCAGCAACGCTCGCGGACTCGCCGCACCCGCGAAAACCCTGCGCGGACTCGTATGACCTTTCGCGATTGGCCGCAACTCTGCGGAACTGTTCGCAGTCCGAGGGGCTCGCCTGAGAAGGAAGCGCACGTGCCGCGGCGGCGTGCGGGACACTCCCGCGAGAAGCTCCGCCCGGGGGTGGGCGGTTCCGGGGACCGCACGCCGCTCCTTGATCTCGCGGAGCAGCAGCTCAGCGCGGCAGTCGCGCCGCCACCGACAACGCCAGCCCGCGGCTTCGCCACGCCGCAAGGCGCGCCTGTGCCCATCGGTGCTCGCCGTCGCGGGTGGATCCGGTCTGCACCGCGAGTCGGTACCAGTCCGACGCCTCCTCCCGCCGCCCCGCCATCTCGGCGTCGAGCCCGAGGTAGAACGCGACCTCGCAGCGGCGCTTCACGCTTTTCGCAAGCGCGAGCATCTGCGCCTCTGTCGCGCGCCCGAGCAGGAACCGCCCCATCGTGTGGTAGACGCCCCCTTCGGCGGCCCCGAACCGCGCATCGAGGGTCGCGCGGTTCGCCTCCCGAAGCGCGGGCGTCCGGCGCGCCGCCGCGGCCTTCATCAGCCACAGGAATTCCGCGTGCTCGTCGCGGCGCGTCGGCGAGGGCGCCAGTGCGAAGACGACCTCGTCGGCACCGCCGTCGAACGCCATCGCCGCCAGCAGCTCCAGGAGCTCCGCATGCACGTTCCCCCGCAGCCAGGACAGCGCCAGAGCCTCGCCCCTCCACGCCTTCATCGCGCGGTAGGCCGTGATCCGGTGCTGAAGGTGCTCCAGCCCCTGTGCCTCGAGCTGGGACGCGACCGTGAACGCCAGCTCGTGCTCGTCCCTGGCGCCGGCCTCCCTCGCGAGCGCTTCGATCGAGGACGGTGCGATGCCCGTGCGGGCGAGCGCCTTCGCGGCCCGGGCTCCGTTCTCGGCGCGCGCCGCGAACACGCGCACGAACCGCGGTCCGACCTCGCCGGACCACTCGTCCATGCGGATGCCGCCGGCGCATGCCGCCAGCGCCGCGGCCGCCGCACCGTCGTCGCCCAGGCGCCACTCGATCTCCGCTGCGAGCGCGCAGGCCCTGGCCCCGGGGTAGCGCTTGACCGCCCTGCGTGCCAGCACGCGCGCCCGCGCCGGCTCGGCGAGCGCGGCCGACGCCTGCGCCGCCTGGTCGTAGACGCCGAAGTGCTCCGACGGCACGAGCGGCAGGAGGATCTTCCATGCCTCGTCCGGCCGCCCGGCCAGTTGCCGCGCCCTCGCGGCCTTCACCGAATACGCCAGCACCGGTATGCCGCCCTCGTCCCGGTGTGCGAGCAGCCACCCCCACGCGATCTCCCGCATCCGCCCGTAATCCTTCGTCTTTTCGAGGATGCGCAGCAGCGGGTCGCGCACGACGCGATCGTCGCCGGCGGTCGTGAGCAGGTGCTCCAGCGCGGCGACGGCCTCCGCGTCGGTGAGCTTCTTCGCCCCGTGAAGCTGTTCGACCGCCTCGGCCCGCGTCGCCGGATGCTGCGTCGCGTCGGAAGCCACGCTCGACAGCCGGTCGTAGTCGCCTAGGAACCCAAGGATCCACGCCGAAAGCCGGTCGGGCCGCTCGACCGCGACGCACGCGCGCGCGAGGCGCTCGACCAGCGTCAGGTCGTCGATGTCGCGCCACGCAATCCGGAGCAGCTCGTCCCTGTGCGCGGGCCGGGAGTCCATGAGCGCCGTGAGTCGGAAAGCGGCCGTGCGGACGCCCTGATCGTTCCACGCGGAGGCCTCCTCCATTGAATGGAACGACCGCGCGAGGGCCTGTGCGCCGAGCGGGCCGGGAGCGGCGGTCAGGGCGGCGAGCGGCTGCGGGTTGCGGTCGCGCTCGGCCGCGATCCACGCATCGATCCATGCGCGAAGCGCCCCGGCCGACGGCGACGGGGCCGTTCCGAGCCAGGCGGCGTCGCGCTCGGCTGCGGCCGTCGAAGAGAGCTGGTCGAGGTCGTTGTCGACGATCCGGCCGGCTGCCGAGAACAGGGGCGCGCGCAGTGCGGCCTCGAACGCATCGGCGCCGAGCGCTGCCGGGGCCACGTCACGTACGGCGACGACCACCGACTCCAGCGCGGCCAGCGGGGACGTCTCGCCGTCCGCGCCGCCCGGCGCCTTTCCCGTGAGGGCCCTCGCATCTGCCAGGAGCCTCGGCACCATCCGATCGTTCGTCTCGCGCACGAGGCTCCAGGGCGCGTGGAGGAACCATGCCAGCGAGGACGCCGGGTGGCGCCGGATTTCGGGCGCAATGCTCTGCCAGCGCGAATCCGTCTCTTCCGCATGAATGCGCGACCAGGCGACGAAGCCCTCGGGCGTGGCGCCCGACGGCTCCGATGCCGTCAGCGCATCGCGCAGGCCGCATTCCGGAAGGCGCGCGGCCAGGTCGGCGGCCGCGCGTTCGTAGCCGAGCGCGCTCGCCGTCATCGCCGTCTCGCAGGTCACTTCGAGCCCCTGCGCGGCCGCGCGCGCCGCGAGCGCGAGGGCCCGTGTACCGAGCGCGTCGGCGACTCCGAGTTCGTCGAGCGTGAAGAGGGCGAGCGACGCCGCCGCGCGCGCGGCCGCGAGAAGGACCGGGGCCGATCGATCGCCGTCCGACCATTGCCTGTCGATGCCGTGGAGCGCGTCCGCCGCCTCGGCAGGTGACAGCGCACGGCAGGGGCGTGCCGGATCGGCCGCCGCGGGTCGCGTCGCCGCCGCGTCGGGGGCCCTCGCCCGGGCGACGAGAGCGTCGAAAGCCTCGGGAAAATCGGCGAATTCGCTCAGGTGCGCCGCAGGCGCGGACCCGACCCGCACGTCCCAGCCGTCGCCCGACCAGGTGGCCGTCGCGGCCGCAGCCGGCGACGGGGCATCGCGGACCTGGCCGAAAGCGGCAACGAAGCGCCGGTCGAGGGCGAGCCGGTCGTCGACGTGCAGCTTCTTCCGCATTTCCTCCAGCGAAGCCGGCGCCGCGGCGTCCGGCGCGTCGAGCCCGGTGGGACGCGGCGCCGGCGCGGCAGGGGCGGGGGGCTTGGGTCGCGCGGTGAGCTGCCAGGCGACGGCGACGCACGCGACGGCGACGAGCGCAACGGCCAGGCGCTTCATGGGGGTTTCCTCGGGCTCCCAGGGCTTTTCGGGGATGCGGGAGTTGCATCGAGCATCGCGTCACCCGCCGCCGGCGCAGCAGCGGGCGCCGGTGTCACCGCAGCTCCGGCCGAGCGCCGGGGCGACATCGCCCTCCAGCGCGGGCAGGACCACGCGCGGAATCGCGGCGGTGGCCATGACGGCTGGCACGATGGCGGCCACGCTGTCCCCCGGACGCGGCAGGCGCCGTGCGACGGCCCTGCACCGACTCCGATGGGCTCCGTCTACCAGAACCGGCGGGCGCGGCAAAGAGCGACGATGTCGGAGGGTGCACGCGGCTCTGGCCATCCCCGGGGATCGGGCCGCGCGGGCGTCGACCCACCGGGGGATTCCGCACGAACGCGCCGACGGACCGGGCGGGCCGACGGCTCGTCCGTGCAGCATTCACCGCCCTGGTTGACGCCCGTATCGCTTGCCGCCCCCCAGTCTTCTCCGATCCGTCCGCAACCGGCGGAAAAGGAGCCCGGCACGGAAGTGCCGGGGCATGAGTCAGCCGTCAGACTCGCCGGGGCGGACCGCATCGCGATCCGGCGCCCCGCGCGCGCATCGCCGGCCGATTCCTGCGGCGGCAGCGGCATGCCCCGGCACTTCCGTGCCGGGCTCCTTCCTGCGTCCGCGGCCGGGCCGAAAAGTGGGGGGCGGCAAGGCCCGTTTCCGGCTTGACCGCCCGCACGCGGATCTGCCTGGCGGCCGCGCGGGTGCAGCGCCGGACGACAATCATCTCTACGAATGGAACGTGTTGCCGGTGGCAACACGTCACGTGAATAGGATATCAGGGTGGGGTGCGGGCTCAGCGCACCAGCCCCGGCCGGGGATCTCGCGTGCCGAACCAGCCGCCTCCCGCGCGCTCCTCGCCTGCGGTGGCGTCGCAGTCGATCCGTATCCGGATGTAGGGCGACGGCGGGCCCTGCACGTCGAGGACCGTCACCGTCGCGAACCCCGCGACGGGCAGCACGCCGTTGAACTTGGCGGGGCAACCGTCGCGCGGCGAGACGATCGGGACCGTCATGGTCGGCCCCCTGCGCGCGAGAAGCCGCTGGACCGCCTCGACCACGTTCTTGTTGAGGTTGTTGCCGTTGCTCACCCCGATGCTGGAAGGCATCCCCACGTGTACGCAGTCGCCGTCGAGGGCGCCGATGATGCCGGCCGTGTTCACGGAGGCCACGCCGTCCGCGAGGTTCGAGAAGCCCATGTTGTCGGCCCCGTCGTTGCGCAGCACGAGCGTCTGCTCGCACTGGAGCCGGTTGTCCTGGATGACCAGGCAGTCGGCGAACGCGAAGGGTACCGAGCACTCCTCGGCCGGGCCTCCGCCGACCGCCACCGCCTCCGCCGTGACGCTGGCGCTGGTGCGATCGCCCGAGAAAGCCGGGAGAAACACGTCGAGCGGATTGCCGCGCGCCGCCTCGCGTCCCGCCTGCACGCGCACCGCGTTGATGCGCAGCGCCGCGCCCGGCGCGGTCACCGACTCCGGCGTGAACGCGTAGGCCTTCGGCTGCGACCAGTCCCACCGGCCCAGGACCACGTCCGCCGGGTCCACCCGCACCGGAACGTCGCGGTCCGTGTGGAAAAGGCTCCCGAAACGCGCCGCGCGCTCCGCCGCGCGGGCGACCCCCTCGGGCGAGCCGTCCAGCTCCCGGGCTCCGGCCAGCGCGCCCGAGTCGCATGCGTTCTGGAGCTGGTTGCGCACCATCATGAAATGGCCGACGTTGACGACGAGGGCCGCGAAGCCTCCGAGGACCAGCATCGCCAGGGCCGCCGTGATCGCGGCGGCGCCGCGCTGCCGTGCGCCGACGCGCCTGCGGGTCATTCGCCGCTCCGACGCCCTTCGTTCGCGGGCACCGAGGGCGGGGGCATGTTCGCGCGCGACCGATCCCCCGCGGGCGCCGGCCCGACGAAGAGAATCGGCTGCTCTTCCGGGCGCGTGCCGCGCGGCGCCAGCGAGTGCCGGTAGGTGTCGGAGATGATCGAGGCCTCCTGCGAGTCGAGGCCGGTGACGGCCTGCGCGGGCGGGCCGCTCTGCCGGACGATCTGGGCGGCGAAAGCGGTCCGGTTGGCGGCTCCGAAGTGCTCGCTCAGGTGGGCGGGCGCGGCGCAGGCGGACAGGAGCGCGGCGACGACGGCGGTGCGGACGGCGGTCATGGGTTCGGTTCCTCGTTTGCGCGGGAAGGTCCCGCGGGAATTCTCCATCTTTCGTCTTTCATTTCTCGCCGGTGCAGCTCGCGCCAGACCCGGCTCGTCGTGCGGTCCGTCGCGCGGCCCTCACCCCCGACCCCTCTCCACACGGGCCACAACCGCACTGCCCCTTCGATCACACAGCGGCCCGGTGGAGAGGGGAGGGCTGCCGCTCCTGGATCCGACGGCGCGAATATTCCCGTTCGCATGCCGTGCGGTCCCACCTCGGGCGCACGATTCGACGCGCTCTTCTCCCCCTCTCCA
>Ga0172368_10006667_pt1 | contig 12350 bp, 12 predicted proteins | sample Lak11m_FD_114540 | JGI IMG/M metagenome (GOLD analysis project Ga0172368, IMG submission 114540) | Freshwater microbial communities from Kabuno Bay, South-Kivu, Congo - kab_022012_11m | ecosystem: Environmental > Aquatic > Freshwater > Lake | place: Democratic Republic of the Congo: South-Kivu...
AGATTTTGGTGCCCTGAAAGGGACAATTATCAGGTTAACAAGAGTTTTTCTGAGAACCCATGGGAGGTCAATAACCCGTTTATCATTAAGAAATTCAGCCAGAAACCTCCTGACATATTTTACTTCGGGCTTATCAGGTGTCCCTGTGTTAACTATCAGAAGGACTTTATTTGCCATTAAACTGTTGAATCAGTATTTCAGAAATTGCTTTACCCTGTTTAACCCTGTCGGCCATACCTATACCATCTCTGATATTGCCGGCAAGAATAAGACCCGGGTACCGGTTCTCAATTTTATTAATACATTCAAGCCTCTCGCCAGATGATTTTTCATATTGAGGGATGGCATGTGTATACCTGAAAATCTCAAAAAGATCAGGTTCACTATTTTCAAGGAGTGTCTCCCGAATCTCCTTCAACACAATATCTTTGATATCCTGGTCTGATTTTGAAATTACATCCGGTTTCTTGATCCCCCCGAGAAAAACAGAGATCATAGCTCCTTTTTCAGGAGCTCTCCCTTTAAAAATTGCTGAAGGAAAAAGTATCCCCAGAACCCCGCGCTTCTCCCGTGAAGGAATAAGTCCTCCAAAAGCGTCGAGTGGCATACCTTTCCATTTTCTGTATCCTGCAGCAACCTGGACAACAGCAGCATATTTGGTATTAAGAATAGGAATGAGGTCTTTTTCCTGAATAAAAGGGAAAATACTTTTCAGAGAAATGCCACCAAAGGTGGTAACAACATATGGCGCAAGTATCTCCTCATTCTTACCGTCTGCATTTCTGAAAATGACATTATATCCTGATTCATGTGGCTCAACCTTAATATCTTTCGCATTAAGAATCAGACTCTTTTCTGTTAATTCATTTACCAGTGCAGTAATCAGTTTCTCAAGGCCACCTTTAACGGAAATGACTTCTCCGGTTGCCCTTTTCTGATCCTCAGTTTTTGGTTCTCTGGCTTTTTTTATAGCTCCCCCAATAAAACTGCCATATTTCTGTTCGAGAGCATAAAGCTTCGGCATTGAATACCGTGTTACCAGGGCAGCGGGATCGCCAGCATAGATACCTGAGATAAATGGATCAACAGCATAGTCGAGATAGCTCTCACCCATTCTTCTTTTAACTAATTGAGCCAGAGTTTCATCAGGGTCGTTTCCACTTTTTCTAAACGGTTCAGCCAAGATTCTGAACTTATCTTTAAGAGTGAAGAGAGGAGTTGTCACAGCTGAAAATAATCCTGAAGGTAAAGGTTGCCATTTACCTTTTTTCAGAATATATCTTTTTTTTGATTTTGGATTTGCCGTTTCAAGATCACAATTACCTTTTAAATCACTGAAGAGCCGTGCAATCTCTGGTGTTGAGAGGACCCCGGTATTTGGTCCGGTCTCAAAGGTAAATCCATTAGCCGAAATGGTGTTAATTACTCCACCAGGCCTGCTCTCTTTATCAATAACTATTACACTCCTACCGCTTTTCGTCAGGTAGTATGCCATAGTTAATGCTGTTAATCCGGCACCGATTACGATTACATCTGGTCTATTATTCATAATGCTAAACTGTTTTGGAATAAGTTTGTACTTTTTCCTGATATTCCTTGTCGAGTGATGCTGCAATATTCCGGATGAAAAGAGTCCCGAGCTCTGTTACTTCAATCAGATCAGATGTAAATCTGATAAGGCCATCTTTTTCAAACTCTTTTAAGATTGTATCATCTCTTTTAATTGCATTTTTCAAATCATTTACCGATACTTTTTTAGCTTCGGAGAAACCTGAAATACTTATCTTTTTATTACACATAACTTCAGTAATTACTTCACGTGTAATAATCTGATCGTCAGATAATACATAACCTCTTTCAACAGGCAGTCTACCATCTTCAATATCTGAAATATAATCCTTTATTTCTTTCTTGTTTTGTGAATAACCCTGTTCGAGCTGACTGATGGCTGTTACTCCAAAAGCATAAACCTGCCCTGTTGTGAGCCTTGTACAGTAACCCTGAAAATTTCTATGAAGGGTTCCTTCAATCTCAGCTTTGTACAAGTCGTCTGATGGAAGGACAAAGTGGTCGAGACCTATAGGCATATAACCCGATTTTTTAAGCAGATCATAAGCTGACAGAAACATGTTCATCTTTTCGCCTGGTGCAGGAAGTCCTTTTTTTTCAAGAATTACCTGGTGTTTTTTAATCCAGGGGACATGAGCGTATGAGAAGGTTACCAGCCTGTCGGGCTTTATCGCAATGGCTTTTTGTATTGTATCTGAGAAGGAGTCTACTGTCTGACCCGGAAGTCCGTAGATAAAATCAAAATTCACATTTATGTTCTTACCAGATGATTTCAGATAAGTAAAAAGCTGACCTGGAGGAATAGCGGAGGGCAATCGGTTCACCTGTTTTAGTATATCATTATTAAGATCCTGGATACCAAGACTAAACCTATTGAACCCGGCAGAAATAAGATCATCAATATACTTATAATCAAGATAAGCAGGGTTGCATTCGATTGCAATTTCAGGATTATCAGTAAAAGTGAAGTGTTTAAAGAAAAACTCATTAATACTGGCTATAGCCTTTACATCCAATGAGTTAGGAGTTCCTCCGCCATAATGGATCTGAGATACGAGCCTCTTCTTATCAATATGTTTTGTTACAAGGTCAATCTCCTTCATCAAGGCATCCAAATATGGAGCCACGAGATTTCCATTACCGATTGAACATGCATTGCAACCGCAGTAATAGCATATTTTCTGGCAGAAAGGAATATGTATATAAAAAGCAATTTTTTCCGGATTCCTGTCATTCGACTCCTTTAGAATTTTAAGGTAATCACCTTCAGAGAAAGAATCCTTAAAGTAATTAGCCGGAGGATAACTCGTATATCGGGGTACCGGAACATTATATTTATTGAGAAGTTCTTCAGAGACCTGCATTTTCATATTCTTTTGGTAGTGAGTAAAATAGTATTCCCAGTGTCAGCAGACAAAGGAGTACTTCAATTGAGAAAAGACCAGAGTAACCGATCAGATCACCAATTTTTCCGCTGAAAACTGCTATAATAAGGCTGCTGAGATGTGTAATAACTATCTGTATAGTGAAATCAGTTCCTTCGCGCCCATTCCGAACGATATCCATCGAAGTTGTATAAACTGCCACTGTAGATAAGCCGTACGTTCCCCATAAGAGTCCTATTCCCAAATATATAACTGTAAGTGACGGGACAGATTTTGTCATCAACCAGAACATTACAGCAGTAATCAGACTTAATCCGGAGAAGGTATACATTGATAATTTTCTTCCGGTTTTCTTAACAATAAAACCACCTGCAAGAGCAGAGAGGGCACCGACTGAAGTTCCAAAGATCCCTGACATAAAACCGATCTGCTTAACATTGTAACCAAGGTCAACAAGGTAAGGTTTAAGCATAGTCATTATACCGATAATCCCTGAATAGTAAAAGATTAAAATAAGTACCCTTTTATACTTTCCTTTTTCAGCAAAAAATCTGTAAATATCAATCATGGAAACACTTTGCTTATTCTCATTTTGAAACTGATTTGCCGAAGGCTTACGATAAACGAGCAGCGGGACAACAGCAAAGATCACAAAGGCCGCAAGTAGAACAAGTAAGTTTGACCATCCAAAATAATAGTAGGCTATAAGAAGTACACCTGTGCCAAAGAGAGAACCTACAAAGCTTCCTGCTGACTGCATACTATTACCGAGGCTGCGCTCCGAAGGTTTCAACTGCAGGATTGCAAAGATATCGACTGCAATATCCTGGGTGGCAGAAGCAATGAAAGCAACAACCATCAGAATAACTATCAGCTTAAAATCGGCCTGCAGATTAAACATTGCAATACTCAGGATGACAATAGCATAGAACAACTCGGAAAATATGATTACTCTTCTGAGCTGTTTATCAGTACGTGCGTTATTGTCAATTAATGGAGCCCATAAAAATTTTATTATCCACGGAAGTTTAACGAGTTGAAGCAACCCAATTGATTCAAGAGAGTATTTCTCCTGTCGCATAATTACAGGAATAACAGTTGAGAAAAAACTCATTGGAATCGACTGGGCTATATAAAGACTGAAAAGAACAGGAAATTTTGGCCAGGTTCTCTGTTTCATTATTTAAAATTTTACTGATAAATTAATTCCAACCTGAGCAGGTTTTCCGGTCTGAACATATTTATTTCCAAGTGCTTCAAAATAAAAAGCTTCATAATAAGTATTCAGAATGTTTTTAGCCCATATATCGAACTGCATAGATTTCCTGACAAATGAAACTTTTCCATCGAGCAATCCATAATAAGGCTGACTGACAGAGTTTTTTTCATCCCAGTAAATGTCTCCAGCTCCGCGATATAGAAGATTTATCCTGATATTATCGAGAAGCGATGATTTTTTTATATCTATCGTCTTTGTTGACTGGAAGGAGAGGGTATGACGTGGAACATACGGTAGAAAATTACCATTATAATTAGTTGTTGCATTTACCTCATAAGATATGAATGTTGCGTTCGTATATCCATAGGCAATATTAAATTCAAAACCTTTCACTGGAATAGTTTTAATTGAGAGCTCACCACCCTTGCTCACTGAGTGACCTGCATTCTTTAACATTGAGCCTCTTCCACTGGGAACAGTCTGATAGATCTGCTGATTTTTCCAGTCAATATAAAATAAAGCAAAATCTACGTAAATATAGTTATTCAACATTGGTGTTTTAGTCCCAATTTCATAATTCCAGCTATATTCAGGATTAAAAGTAAGGTCTTCAGGACGTTCAAAAGTGGAATTGAACCCTCCTGTTTTATAGCCCCGTGCAATTACCACATATAAGTTACTTTTCAGAATCTTATAATTGAGTGCCATTCTTGGGATTATCTCAAGAGACTCAAGGGCAGGGTAGAGTGTATCGGCCATATTTGCCTGAACCCCTTTCAGATTGCGGTCGTATGTATAATCCAGTTGGTCTGTTTCAGAATCGATCCTGATACCACCTGTAACAGTGAGGTCTTTAACTAAAAAATCATTTAGTGATGACTGATGGAAAAATGCATATCCGTCGATCTTGTGATCATAGGTTTTAAGGTAGCTTAGACTGGCAGCATAAGAATCAACATTTACTGCATTATCAAAGGCCTGATAGAAACCATATCCCCCGAACAACCAGCTGTATTTATGCTTACCATTTGATCTTAGTACTACCTCCTGTGAAACCATATTCTGTTTTTGTTTCTGCGATATAAAGTATAACGAGGAGGGTGTAAAATCCTGATCAATATTCTGAAGATCATCAAGATACTGGTATGAAGTAGTTGCTGTAAGATCAAAAACCGAGTTTGTATACTTTATCAGTAATGCATCAGAAAAGAGGGCCCTGTTATAAGAACTGTACTGGTTGTAGTTAATCTTCTCAGCAAGCATAGTTGAGTCATTGTAGAGAGCATACGGATACCCACCCTGCCTGCTAAGTTCATATCCTATAATATTTTCAACCGTCAGTTTTTTTGAAACTTCATAGATCAGTCTGTTTCTTACACCATATGAATTCAGCTTATCAACCTGATTACCTGTAAACTGATTGGTGTAGAAGCCATCATTATGCACATAATTCAGCGCTAAAGAGTATCCGAATTTATTACCAAGCTTACCATAATGGCCACCATTTACCGAGTAGGTTCCATAATTACCGGCAGAAAGGTTCAGATGAGTACCGGTATAATCCATCGGAGATGTTGTAACAATATTTACAATACCGCCCATAGTATTCCTTCCAAACAAAGTTCCCTGAGGTCCGCGAAGTACTTCAATTCTCTTAATGTCGAAGAAATCGAAATCGAAAGCTGCTTTTTCAAAATAGGGAACATAGTCAACATAGAGGCCCACTGAAGGTGAGTTGATCCTCGATCCTATTCCTCTGATATATACAGGTGATGTCAGTTTTGAACCGTAGTCAGGCATAAAGAAATTCGGCGCTGATGATGATATTTCATTTAGCGACTGGATCTGGTTATCGGTAATACTTGCTGTTGATATTACCGACACTGAAGCCGGTATTGATTTGAAGGTAACATTATCTTTTGAAGCCTTTATAACAATCTCCCCGAGCTTCACCATCTTCATAATTGCACTGTCAATAGAGCTTGATGACTCCTGGGCATTAAGAGCGGCCGCAGACGCTATAAGTATTATAAATAAAAATTTTATATGATTTTTCATGGAATTATAAATTAATTTATCATGTATCAGAATATTCTGAATACGCTGAAACGATTACAACTAATCCTATTGGATCTGTTGATAAAATAAAAACAACTGATTTAATACAGTTCCGGAATTTATACCATCACTATTGGAGGAGGACGGGAAAAGAGAGAATATGATATGAAACGAGAACAGAGTTCAGTGTCAGAATCAAAATATTGATAAGTGTTATAAGATCTGGAAAAACTAATAGCTTTTTTTAGGGGTTCAGCAATGTTCTGTGCTGTTTCAGAAGTCGTTCTAAAGTAAAAGGTATTTGTTTCTGAAACCTGATTAATAGTTACAGACTGCTCTTTATGTTCAGGTTGATCTTCAGCTATAATCTCCTTTGATTTACCAACAGCATAAGCCCCAAAATAGAGCATATATGCTGCAGCCAGAATGATTAAAGGCACTTGTGTAAAAAGAGAACTGAAGGGAAACATTTTTTTATTTTGCCGCAAATAAAAACAATAAATCAATACAAATAACATAATATGATATTTTTGTTATTTTATTAACAGTAGAATTTTGGAGACTTTTAATCAGAGGGTGAATTACCACGGAGGTATTATGTTTGAAAAGACATAAGCTAGAATTTCTTAAATTTAGATTATCGGATCTAATTAAACATTTAAAAAAAACTAGCTTATGGAAACCAAAGTTAATCAGAAATTATTTGAAGGACAATCAATTTATGTAGGAATTGATTGTCATAAAAAAAATTGGACTGTGAGTATTCTAGGTGAAGAATATGAACACAAGACGATGGTTCAAAATGCAGACGCTGAGATGCTGGCGGCCTATTTAAAAAGGAATTTTCCAGGGGCACAATATCAGGCAGTTTATGAAGCAGGGTTTAATGGCTTTGAACCATGTCGTAAGCTCCGAGGTAATGGTATAAATTGCTTTGTAATCCATGCAGCAGATGTACCAACAAGCCATAAGGAGAAAATACAAAAACTTGATGCAGTAGACAGCAGAAAACTTGCAAGATCACTAAGGAGTAAAGAATTTAATCCAATTGATATTCCAGAAAAGAAACTGGAATCAGATCGGGCTCTTGTCAGGCAGAGGTTCAGATTGATGAAAGATCTTACCCGGACTAAGAATAGGGTTCGATCAATACTTTTTCAATTTGGAGTCCAGGTACCTGAAAAATTTACAGCAACACAAACCAGAAGCTGGTCACGCAACTACATGAAATGGATAGAAGATTTGCCAATTGATGATGAAAGCTTAAAACAAACAATATCAAATTATCTTCACATAGGCCAAACTCAGAGAGAAGAATTACTAAAAGTGAACAGGCAGGTTAAGATGATGTCACAAAGCGAAGCATACAAGAAAAATTTTGATTTGCTTATAAGCATACCTGGAGTAGGGGTAATTACCTCGATGATGTTTTTAGTTCAGATCGGAGATATGAGAAGATTTAAAGACCTTGATAATCTCTGTAACTATATAGGATTGGTTCCTTCGATGCATGGATCAGGTGACAGACTGCAAACAGGAAAGATGGTACATCGTGGAAGAAAAGAACTGAAAATACTATTGATTGAAGCGGCATGGGAAGCAGTCAGGCTGGATCCTGTAATGATGGCAACTTTTCATAGATTGATATTAAGGATGAATAAATTTAAAGCCATCATCAGGATATCCAGAAAGATGATAAGCAGGATGCGAAAAATTTTAATAATGCAGACTCCTTATCAGTTAGGAGTTAATTGAAAATGAGTGATTAAGAAATTTAATAATACCTTTGAAAATAATTATGGGGGACTAAACGCCTAAAGTGTAATTGCAGCGCCCAGAAATGGAAAGACTGCTCCACGGAGATTGCGTCCCCCACCTTTTTAATAAGAAGAGTTACCTTGCAGCTAAACATCGACTGCTGATAGAAGATTGATTAAGAAGGTTTTATTAAATTAATAAACTAAGTGTTCTTTTTTCTCTATAAAAACAAGAAATAACAAATCAAGAACCCGTCAAGGCTATATAAACTCCCTATCGCTCGGCCTTGACTGAACCTTGATTTATTATAAAGCCAGTTTTTAAGAGAGAAAAAAGGTTGAAAATGAAAAAATCTAGCTGTTTTTGTTGGTTTTCAACATAGAAGACACAGAGAGCATGGAGGAACACGGAGAAGAAATGTATTATGTATTATAGATGATAGATGATGTAGGAAAGGGCGCAAAGGCACAAGGGCTCAATGGCTCAAAGGTGCAGGCAGAAGCAATGTAATTGGTGATATACGGAAAGATTGCTTCGTCGTACCTCCCCGCAATGACGCGATTAATAGAAGGCATATTCTTCAGCTGCAGAGCAGCGAGCTATCTGTAGAACCATGGGCTCCTGTAAGATCCGGCGCCGGAGCGGAATCTGGTTATGTTAGAAAGCTAATACCGGCGCTAAAAGGAATTGGGGATGGAGAACCCTTTATCCACCTATTTTTTGCGGGTATCTTTTTTGAGTTTATTAATACTTCCCTGTAACTTCTTAACAAGACTTTTCGCAGTGCCAATATCAATTCCTGCTATTTCTGCGGCAGCAGCTATATCAGGTTCAATACCTGCATTTATATCGGGAAGAACGATGTTCATAAATGAATTCAGGTCATCAATGCCTTTCTTTGATTCCGGAGTGGTATTCTTAGCAAACAGATCTTCATATTCTGAAAGCATAATTTGCTTTTTCAGAATATCAGATGCAGTTGTAAACATCGACAAATTGACTCTTATAAACGGATCGTCTGAAAAATTAAATCCATATTCATTTAATCCTTCGACTAGTGCCGTAAAACCACGGTCGGTCAGGGAAGAAAGAACCAGGAACTTCTTTTTTTCATCAAAATAAGCCTGTGAGAAATGAGGATGGGTACCCCATTTTTTAAGAGAAAATCTGTAAACTCCTTCATTATACTCTGTTGTAAAGGTTTCAGTAAGCTTTTTTGTGTTTATTGAATCTACCTCATAAGCTGAAAGCATCTTCACAATCTGATCTTTCTTATTGAAAACCAATGGAGTGTTTGCCCCTGATATAAGCATCATATAAGGCAAGGGATTGCTCTCAACATTTAACATAAGTTGTGTGTCGTCAATAATATCAGGATTCAGTTCTGTTGCGAAAAAGAAAATATCGTCGGGTTCAAAAGAACTGTAAGCTCCTATTGGACCAAAACTCTGCCAGCAGGCACCGTTATATGAGATAAGGTTGAACCATAAAATCACCTGCTTCTCTATTAAATATTGCTTTACACCTGGTGAATAAAGAAGAAATTCTTCCTCAGTGAATACATCTTCCATAAGATAGAAGCAATCATCAGGATTATCAATAATAATACTGAAGCTGAATCTCCAGGGATGTTCCGCATGAAATTCAAGAAATTCTCTATCCTTTTTATCCAGTGCCTTCAGAGCTGAATGGTTCAGGAAGCCTTTTATCAGTCCATCTTTTTTAAAAACTTTGTGTATAATATATTGAGATTTCAACCTGTTGATCCATTCTCTTTTCAATAAATGGTCAAGATGTCTGTAAGCCGCAAATTTTTGGTTCATAGCATGCTCCAGATTATTACGACCTGCTGCATAGTATAGTAAGAACTTATCGATCAGTTTTTCTGAGATCTTTGTGTTTTCATCACAAATAAGTCTGATTTTTTTAAAATCTTTCATGTCTTATGTCTTTAGTCTTTTAAGCATCACAAACCAGAACATGTCTAAATTCAGTTTTTTCTTATTCAAAACCAGTATTTACGTTATCCATTACAACACGGGCAATCTTTTTCCGGGATTTTGAAAGCTGATAGTACATAACTCATGGAATTATTTAAGTACTAAAATATGAAATCTTCACAAAAAAGTATTTAAAAATAATATCCCAAATTGGGATATTATACAAATTTTTCTTATTTTTGCAAGATGAGAATTATTGCTTTCAGAACTTTGAGAGAGTTTTTTGAAAAGCCGGAATATGCAGATTCTGAAGCTTCATTACGGGCATGGTATCATGAGGTAAAGACAGCAGAGTGGACAAGCTCGAATGATTTGAAGCAACAGTATAAAAATGCCAGTGTAGCAGGGAAAGGCCGGGTTGTCTTTAATATAAAAGGCAATGCCTACAGATTAGTTGTTGCAATTGATTATGAATTTCAGGTGGTATTTGTAAGGTTCATTGGAACTCATAAGCAGTATGACAAAGTTGATGTTAAAACGATTTAAGTATGGAAATCAGACCTATTAAAACAGAGCAGGACTATAATTCAGCGGTTCGCAGAATTGAGTTATTATGGGGAGCAAAGAAAGATACTCCGCAGGGTGATGAAATGGATTTACTGGTAACTTTAGTTGAATCGTATGAGATGAAACATTATCCGATTGCTCCACCAGACCCGGTTGATGCCATTAAGTTCCGAATGGAACAAATGGATATGACAAAGGCCGACCTGATACAATATATTGGAAGTCAGAGCAGGGTTAGCGAAATTCTGAACAGAAAAAGAAAACTGACTCTAAGCATGATAAAATCTTTATATAAAGGTTTGAGAATCCCGGCTGAGATCTTACTGGAATAAAAGAATGTATTATGTATTATAGATGATAGATGATGTGTCATTTGGCTTGCACAGATGAATGCGGAAGCCTCGCAGATGAGTAATGCACCGAATTCTCCATCTGGCAGTCAAATCGGGGATGAAATGACTGCATGACTTTCAGACTACATGACTTATATTTAAAGTTTAGCTAACAAAGATACATCATGTGCCGCCTACATTTATTCAATAACTATTTTGTTCTTACTAAGCTTGATTTTGTTCTTATAAGATAAACCAGACTTATCGCCTATCGCAGAATAATCGAATCCTCTGTTGTCAAACTCTTTATGAATGGCTGCCATATATGTGCCACGAGCAGAAACCCATCCTTCAATGATAGTGTTCGGCAAAGGCAGCATATTCAATATCGCCATCACTTTCTTTCAATGTTTTTTCATACTTCTCATCATTCACATCGCAGATACGTTTGAAGAACAGAAGAGGAAAGATATACTGCTTGTAATCACCAGCATCGATAGTACCGCGAAGCAGGATGGCTTCACCCCAGAGATATTTTTCAAGTTGTTGCTGGGTCATTGTATAAATAATCTAGCACGTTTCGTAATCAATTCTTTGTATTGGGTCTTGTTCTTGTCATTTAAAAAAGAGATGTCGATTAGTTGTCTGGCCTGGGGTAACCATAACTCAACGTTATTGTAAACAGAGTTGATTTGTTTGTCATTCAGTTTCAAAACATTCCCAAACCTGTCAAAATACCCTTTATTGAAGGTTTTCTTCTTACCTCCGAGCAATAATGCAGTATCTTCATCATCCTTTGGAAGTATGACCTTTACATTTAGCAAATCGTACGCGGGAGAAAGCACCCACCCGAAATCTGATAGCCACATCGAGAAGTTTTTTAAATGCATGTCATTATTGTATATTATGAAATTGAAAACAGTGAGTTCGAAAAAACGAAGTTTATCCATTAAGGTATTTACGGAAAGTTCACCTATTGTTTTACCAACGATCTCCATTGTACTCAGATACTTGTCTTCAAGTTCCAGAATTTGGAGGAAATCAATCATATGAATTTTCTCGTCACCTGGTTTACGGTCAATCCTTTTTGTTATGTAACACAATTCCCCAGAGGCTAAACGTATCATATTTGACGGTACTGTTTTGATCTTAAAAAGCTCAGCCAGTTTCATCGACAGATGTTCGTTCTCAGGCATCTGTTTATATTTTGGGTTCTGAGGTTTAAGAATAAACAGACCTTCGAGTGCGTCCATTATTGTTAAACGCCCATTATGTCCATCTTCCAGAACTGTTTTTAACCAACCGAGAGACAATTTAGGCTGAACACCCGGTACAGTCACTGATAACTGAACTGCCTCCTTTGCCAATTTCTCCATCTCATCTATTCTGTATGGTAATGACGGAGCATTCTTAGTTCCATAGTGGAGAATTCGGAGCATATTGACCCCCGGGAAACTGGATAAAAAATGGTATTTTTTGTTGGATTTCTAATGACATTCCGGCAGATGTTGACCCCTTTTAC
>Ga0172368_10006668_pt1 | contig 12346 bp, 14 predicted proteins | sample Lak11m_FD_114540 | JGI IMG/M metagenome (GOLD analysis project Ga0172368, IMG submission 114540) | Freshwater microbial communities from Kabuno Bay, South-Kivu, Congo - kab_022012_11m | ecosystem: Environmental > Aquatic > Freshwater > Lake | place: Democratic Republic of the Congo: South-Kivu...
GGGCGTTGTCATCCTGCAGCTTGAAGGGCAGCACCCGTAACGCGATCAGGGTGATGACCAAGCTGATGCCGAAGCCACCGAAGCTGAGCAGGACCTCGGCGGTACTCGGCACGTAGTGGTCGATCTGGCCGTCTAGAAAGCTGCTCTTCACTTGCATGCCGGGGAAAATCTCCAGTGGGAAAGCCTGGGCCCCGACGATGAAGACATACATCAGCGCCAGTCCGCCGAGCAGGGTGAGCACGGCGGCGATCAGGTCTGAGCCCTGGATGCGCTGGAAGGCCGGTACATAGAGCAGCAGCAGGGGTAGGACGGTGCCGAGCGCGATGTAGCCACCCCAGAAGAGTTTCGGGAAGACGCCGCCGCTGACCAGGATGAACTCTTCAAAGGCGGTTTGCCGCGCGTAGTAAAGGTTGGTCAGGTGATAGACGAGAACGAAGTAGAACGCCGCGACGATGAAGATGCCGAGCAGATTGCCCATGCGTCGGGCGATGTCCGGGTGAAGTGTTGCCCCGGCACTGCGTAACAGGGCGCGCTGCACGACGAGGAAAACCGCCATGCCCCAGGCGAAGGAGAAGATGATGAACATCGGTGCGACTATGGCCGACTGGTAAGCCTGGCGGGCAACCAGGAAACCGAAGATCGAGCCGGTACCGGTGGTCAGAATGAAACGCCAGACCAGCGCGAGCAGACCGGCGGTCTGCGAATAACGGCGCATGGCGGGAGACATCTGCGTCCAGAGGAAGAGGATGACGATGGCGAAGAAGCCGTTGAAGAGGATCACGTCCCAACCGAACACCGACGTCAGGTTCATGTGCGTCAGGGCGACGGGTACGCGGTCGGGGCGGCCGAGATCGAGCAGAATGACCAGGACGCCCCCGGCCAGCAGGGCGAGCGCGAGCAGCCCGGCCAGCGGCGCGAAGGGTTTGTAGACCTGCTTGCCGAATACCGGGCCGATCAGGCCGACATTCAGGGCGCCTGAACCTGCGACCAGCTGGAAGAACGCGAACACCAGCGGCAGCCCCCAGACGAACTGGTTGTTCATGCCGGTGACCTGGTGACCGTGATGCTCCATGTAGATGACAGCGGCAAAGCCGAGGGCGCTGACAAGCGCGCCGATGGCGGTCAGGAAATAGAAGCCCTTGTCGCTGGCGGGCGGGATGGCTACGGAATGCGTCATGGTCAGATTCCCTGGTAACGCACGCCCAGATCGAGCTTGAGGTCACTACGCAACTGGGTGGTGGCTTCCTGCGCGATGCGTTGGGCGATTTCGCTGTGTGGATCTTTGAGGTCACCGAACAACATGGCCCGTTCCGGACAGGCTTCGACGCAGGCTGGCTGCTGACCCTTGTCCACGCGATGGACGCAGAAGGTGCAGGCCTCCACGCAGCCCTGGCCGCGCGGCACCTCGGGATTCTGTTCGGTGAGTGTCAGATGCACGAAGGAGCGTGCCTTGTAGGGGCAGGCCATCATGCAGTAGCGGCAGCCGATGCAGATGTGGCGGTCGACCAGTACGATGCCGTCGGCGCGTTTCATCGAGGCGCCGGTCGGGCAGACATCGACGCAGGTCGGCTTGGCGCAGTGCTGGCAGAGCACCGGCAGCGAGTGTTCGCGTCCGCTCTTCGGATCCTTGAGGTCAACCTTGCGGATCCATTGCGAACTCTGGCGTACATCCTGCAGCGTTTCGGTGATGCCGTTCTCGCGATTGCAGGCCTTGACGCAGGCATCGCAGCCGCTCGCGCATTTGTTCGAATCGATCAGCATGCCCCAGCGCTTGTCGCTCGATGCGCCTGTGGAGGGAGCACCCGCGGCGGAAACCTCGATCAGTTGCAAACCGGGGGCGAGGGCAGCGACGCCAAGACCGGCACCGGTCGCAGCCGCGGCACCGATGAAACTGCGGCGGCCGCTGTCAGGAGCCTTGTCATGCGGTGCGCTCATTGTTGTACTCCAGCGGTGGTCTGCCCGACGGGCTGCTTGGCCTTGGGCTGATGACAGATCCAGCAATCGGGGCTGACGGCCGCGTAACTATGACACTCCTGGCAGAAACCACCCGGCCCGAGGACGCTGCCGGTGGTCTTGCTGGCGTGGCAGTTGATGCAGCCGTTGAGGCTGGCCGCCTCGCCACGAATCCCTTGACGCAGGGTGCGGGTGCGCGTGTGCTTGAGCTTTTCCATGTGGTTGGCGCGCATCTCGGCGGCCGGCGCGATGCACTGGCCGGGGTTCTCGATTTTCACGGCGGGCTTGGGCGTTCCCGCATAGACCGACCCCGCCAGCAGCAGGAACGCGCTAAGACCGACGAGCGTCCGTTTCATGATGACCCCGCTCCTTTCAACGCTTCCGTTGTCGGAATGTCCGCTCACTCGCCCAGACCCATCTGGATGTAGCCGGTTGGGCAGACGTCGTGACAGATATGGCAGCCGATGCACTTGTCGTAGTCGGTGGCGACATAGCGGCCGGTCATCGCTTCGGTCTTCTTGACGCGATAGACGGCAGTCTGCGGGCAATACACGACACAGTTGTCGCATTCGAAACACAGGCCGCAGCTCATGCAGCGCTTGGCTTCGGCGACGACCTGCTTATCGTCGAGGGCCTCAAGGCGTTCCTCGAAGTTGCCGAGCGCCGACTCCTTGTTGAGGTGTGTGATATGACGCTTGTTGCGCGGCGTGTATTGGAAATGGGCGAGGAACAGCTCGGTGTGCGGGATGATGTAGCGATCCGAACGGTTGTCAAAGTTATGCACCGCACCCTTGCTTTCCGAGGTACCGCGCAGGGGTTCCTTGATCTCTTCGAGCTTGACACCCTTCTCGACATACTTGCGCATCAGGTCGAAGACATGCACATCGACCTTCGGCCGCTTGCCGGCCTCGCTACCCTGCAGGAACTGGTCGATGCCGTCGGCGGCGATGGCGCCGTGGCCGACCGCACTGGTCAGCAGATGCGGCCGGATGACGTCGCCGCCGGCGAACACGCCCGGTTTGCCCTGCACCTGATAGTTGCGGTCTGCGGTGACGCTGCCCTTGCCGTTGTTGAATTCCTCGAGGCCGGTCAGGTCGATGGTCTGGCCGATCGCGGAGACGATCAGGTCGGCCGGCAGATCTTTTTCGGAGCCTTCAATCTTCTTGATGTCGAGCCTGCCGCCAACCATCTTGGCCTCGCATTGGCAGATCCGCAGCGCGCTGGCGCGGCCGTCAGCACCCTTGACGACGGCGACCGGCATCCAGCCGCCCATGATCGCGATGCCTTCGGACTGGGCGTGTTCCAATTCGGCCTTCGAGGCCAACATCTTGTCGACCGGGAAAATCGAGGTCAGTACAACATCGGCGCCCTTGCGCATGGAAATGTCGGCGACGTCCTGGGCGAGTTGTCCGGCGATCGCACCTTCCCAGTCGGTGGGCTTGGCCTTGTCGATGTGACCGAGACGGCGGGCAACGGTGGCGACGTCCATGGAGGTGTCGCCACCACCGACAACGACGACATTGCGGCCGGCAGTCTTGAGACGGCCGTCGTTAAAGGCCTTCAGGAATGCCGTCGCGGTCACGACGTTGGAGACGTTGTCGGCGCCTTCGGCAGGCAGGGCACGGCCACCCTGGGCGCCGAGGCCGAGGAAGACGGCGTCGTAATCCTTGCGGATCTGTTCCATCGTGATGTCGACGCCGATTTTGCACTTCAGCTTGACTTCAACACCGAGGTTGAGGATGCGCTGGATTTCGGCATCGAGCACGTCGCGCGGAGTGCGGTAGCCCGGGATGCCATAGCGCATCATGCCGCCGAGGTGCTCATGGTCGTCGAAGATGGTGCAGGAATGACCCCTGAGCGCCAGTTGGTAAGCCGCCGAGAGGCTGGCCGGGCCGCCGCCGATCACGGCGATCTTCTTGCCGGTGAGCTTCGCGGGTTTGTTGAATTGCAGGTTGTTTTTGATTGCGTACTCGCCGAGATAGTGCTCGACGGAGTTGATGCCGACGTGATCTTCAACTTGGTTGCGGTTGCAGCCAGTTTCGCAGGGAGCCGGGCAGACGCGACCCATCACGGCGGGCAGCGGGTTGGCTTCGGTGAGCCGGCGCCAGGCGTATTCCTGCCAGGTCATGGTCGGCTTGCCATCGGCGCCGACCGGCGGCTTCTCGATGCCGCGCACGATGTTCAGGTAACCGCGAATGTCTTCGCCGGACGGGCAGGAACCCTGGCATGGCGGTGTCGACTGGATGTAGGTCGGGCACTTGTGCGACCAGCCGGCTTGGAAGATCTTGTCCTGCCACCGCTTGTACTTGTCCTGCACTTCGCCGTCTTGGTAGTGGCGGAACGTCAACTTTTCATTTTGGGTCTCGGGGGTCGCTGACATCGTCGTCTCCGTGAATGATCGAGTGTGGTTTCGTTTAGTGCTCGTTGCCGAGGCGGATCGCCGTGCTGACCAGCTGGTGCACGCCGCCCACCAATCGCATGTTGAATCCGTAGTAGGGCAGAACCTTGGTGAATTGGGCCTTGCAGATCGCGCAGATGGTCGCCATGAAATTCACGCCGTGCTTTTCGACGACCTCATGGAGGGCTTCCATGCGGGGCAGGGCGCCCTTGATGCGCGCTTCAATCAGTTCGTCGGTCAGCACGCCACCACCGCCGCCGCAGCAGAAGGTAACTTCGCGAATGGTCTCGGGGGGCATTTCGACAAACTTGTTGGCGACCGCCTTGATGATGTTGCGCGGGATGTCGAACTGGCCACCGGGAGTGTTGCCCATGCGCGAGGCGCGTGCCACGTTGCAGGAGTCATGGAAGGTGACGACGCGGGAGTCATTGGCTTCCTTGTCGAACTTGAGCCGGCCCTGCTGGATCAGATCCCAGGTGAATTCGCAGATGTGGGAAGGCTCCGGGTAGCGCGGATCAAGCTGCTTCTGCAACTCGACCGCGAAGGGATCGCTGGCGCCGGCGCCCAAGCCCGTGAGAGTGTTCCAGAACGCGTAGGCGACGCGCCAGGCATGGCCACACTCGCCGACGATGATGCGCTTGACGCCGAGTTCAAGCGCCTGCTCGCGGATACGCATGGCGACCTTGCGCATTGTCTCGTAATTGCCGTTGAAGAGGCCGAAGTTGCCAGCCTCGGAGGCGTATGAGGAAAGCGTCCAGGAGGTACCTACGGCATGGAAGACCTTGCCGTAGCCGATTAGCGACTCGATGTGCGGTTCGGCGAAGAAGTCCGCCGAGGGCGTTACCAGCAGGACGTCGGCGCCCTTCACGTCGAGGGGGTATTTGACGTCGACGCCGGTGTCTTCCTTGACGTCCTCTTCGAGGCCCTCCAGGGTGTTCTCCAGCGCCGGGCCGGGCAGGCCAAGGTTGTTGCCAATCCTGTAAACCTTGCCAAGGATCTCGTTCGCGTATTTCTGGCCGTAGCCGACGGTGTCGAGAATGCTGCGCGCGGCCATCGTTACTTCCGCGGTGTCGATGCCGTAGGGGCAGAATACCGAGCAGCGCCGACACTCGGAACATTGCCAGAAGTAGGAGAACCACTCGTCGAGCAGTTCGCGCGTCAGGTCGCGGGCGCCGACCAGGCCGGGAACCAGCTTGCCGGCGAGGGTGAAGTAGCGCCGGTAGACCGAGCGCATCAACTCCTGGCGGGCGACCGGCATGTTCTTCGGATCGCGGGTGCCGATGAAGTAGTGGCACTTGTCGGTACAGGAGCCACAATGCACGCAGGCGTCCATGAACACCTTGAGCGAACGGTACTTGCCTAGCAGCTCGCCGAAGCGGGCGATTGCCTTGTCGTGGGTGACCTGCCAGTCCTCGTCGAGCTTGCCCTGGAAGCCCAGCGCTTCCTGAATCTTTTCGTTGGCAACGTGCGGATGGGAATGGGCCATCGCGCCCGGCGCGAGTTCCGGGACAGTCGAGTAGGGGCGGAACTTGGGAATTTCAAAGGCAAGATCGGCCATGTCAGCGGTTCTCGATCTGGGCGGCCCACGCGGCCAGATGGCGTCGTTCGCGCGGGGTGTCGGCCTGGTTACGGGTCGGACTGAAGAACAAGCCCGGGGCATGCAGCAGCTTGCTGAACGGGAACAGGATCATCAGCAGGGCGACGAGGAGCAGGTGCAGGTACAGAGCCGGATGCGCCGGCAGGGGCTGGATGTCGAAACTCAACAGCCCGAGGGAAAAGGACTTGACCGCGACGATGTCGGTGTGATTGAGGAAAGTCATGCTCAGACCGGCGGCGCCGATACCCAGCAACAGGACCAGCCAGAGGTGGTCGGAGGGTGTCGAGATGTAGCGGATGCGTTCGACGAAGAGGCGGCGCACCCAGAGACCGGCCAGCCCCGCCACCATCATGAGGGCAGCATACTTGCCAACAGGCTGCATCAACAGCAGCCATGCAGGAATTGGATCGACGAAGTAGCGCAGATGGCGTACCAGGACGAGGAAGAGGCCCATGTGGAACAGCCAGCCGAACAGCCAGATCCACAGATTGCCCTTGAACAGGCTTTCGAAGAGAACGACCTCGCGGGCCATGCGCAGCACCACGCCGCTTTGAGTCGTCGGGGCCGGTGTTGTCGGAATCGACAGGGGCGCCGGTGTGCGGGCGAAGTCGTAGATCTTGTAGGCCAGGCCGACGATGAACAGGGTGCCGGCGAGGTAGAACAGGATCGCGAAAAACAGAGTCATGGACGATGCACCACAGCGAATGCAGCGAACGACGACGCAGCCAGCTTTACCGTCAAGCCTGTATCGGTTTGCCGATCGCGCCGCAAAAGTCGGCGCTGGCGGGACGGCATGCCTGTCGTCTCAACAGGGAGCTGCCCGCCCGCGCCCTCCGGGTGTCAGACGCAGCCGGTCGGCTTCGGCAGGCCGGCGATCTTGCACGCCTGCTTGGCCGGGCCATAGGGGAACAGTTCGTAAAGGTACTGGCTGTTGCCCTTTTCGGCGCCGAGCTTCTTGCCGATCGCCTTGGTCAGCACGCGCACGGCCGGGGCGATCTGGAATTCGTTGTAGTAGTCGCGCAGGAAGTTGACGACTTCCCAATGCTGTTCCGTCAGGTTGACGCCTTCCTGCTGGGCGATGAACGCCGCAACATCCTCGTTCCACTCGGTGAGGTTGATCAGGTAGCCTTCCTCGTCGGTTTCGTAGCTCTTGCCATTGACTTCGATAGCAGCCATGTGTTGTCTCCTAGTTGAATGATCGTGATTCGGTTATCGCCAATCCGTTACAGCCAGCGCATTACAGCCAGGATTGACAGGTCTTGTTTTGCGCGACGAGATCGACGAAACCAGCGTAATCGACGACAGTAATGCCGTCCATCACACGGTCGGCGATACCGCGCGCATCAAGGTCGACATTCAGGGCATAGAACTTGAATTTGCCCTGCGCGCCTTTGACCTTGCTTTCTTCTGCACCACCCTTGACGGCAGCGTAGACACCATCCTCGATAAACAGGATCGAGCCTTCGCCGGTGGCGAGTGCCGAATCGAGAGCGGGACGGTCGTATGGGGACTTGTTGATGATATGCAGCATGTTGGTTTCCTCAGAACGACAACAGAACGTCCTGCTCTTCCATCAGCTTGCCGATGTCGGCACGGGAGAGCACTTCGACGGGTATGGCGAGGTCGTCGGCGGTCAGGCCGCGTTCGGCCAGCGACTCGCTGGCAACATACAACTTGGTGACGTCGTAATCCTCAAGCGCTCCCCAGGTCTTCTCGAATGCCTTGAGCTCGATGCCCTTGGTGTTATGGCCTTTCTTGAGCTGGAAGACGCCATCGTCGAGGAATGCCAGCGAGACATCCTGCTCGAAGGCGGCGGCGATCAACACCACTTCGAGGGCTTCCCAGGCGTAGATCGTGCCGTAGGGGGCCTTGCGGTTGACGAACATGAACTTCTTGGTAGCCATTGTGCGTCTCCCTCAATCACCGAACACGACCAGGCGGTCGGACTGGATGCCGGCCTCGATCAACTGACCGAGACCGGAGATGCGGAAGCCCGGCGCCAGGTTGGTGGCGTCCTTGCCGTTGCGCTTCATTTCGCCTTCATCGACGATGCCGCGGCGTTGCGCAGCGGCGACGCAGACGACCAGGTCGAGATTGTTCTCCGCCGCCAGTTTGGACCAGCGGTTGACGATGTTGCGGTCGTCTTGCGGCGGGGTGGTGAGGCGCGTGGCGTTATTGACGCCATCGTGATAGAAGAAGATGCGGAAGATCTCGTGGCCCTTCGACAACACCGCCTTGGCGAACTGATAGGCGGTGTCGGACGACTGGTGCGTGTAGGGACCTTCGCTGACCAGAATCGAAAACTTCATTATGTGATGATCCTCAGAAACGGACGTGGGCCGACGCGTTCAGGTTGTAGCGGCTGCCGCGCCAATCGTCGATCATGTACTTGGTGAAGGGCAGACCGGTCTTTTCGAAGAAGCGCGGCCAGCCGATGCGGTCGATCCAGTCGGCCATGCGTTCCCACGGACGGGCGTCGGCCTTGTAGGTGTCGAGGATCTTCTTGACGACGGCGTTGACCTCGGGCCAACGCGGCGGATGGTTGGGCAGGCCGGCGGCGACCATCTTGTGGAAGGTCGGCTTGCTGCGCGCGTTGGAGTTCTTGCCACCGACCCAAATGGCCAGCTTGGAGTGTTCCGGATCATTGATCTGCATCGGCGGGCAGGGGGGGTAGCAGGCGCCGCAGCAGATGCATTTCTTCTCATCGACTTCGAGGGTCGGCTTGCCATTGACCAGCGCCGGGCGGATCGCGGCGACCGGGCAACGCGCGACGACAGCCGGGCGTTCGCAGACGTTGGCAACCTGGTCGTGGTTGATCTTCGGCGGCTTGGTGTGCTGGATGACCACGGCAATGTCGGCCTGGCCGCCGCAGTTGATTTCGCAGCAGGAGGTCGAGAGGCGCACGCGGTTGGGCATCTCTTCCTTCTTGAAGTCGTCGAAGAGGGCGTCCATCATCGACTTGACCACGCCGGAAGCGTCGGTGCCGGGGATGTCGCAGTGCAGCCAGCCTTGGGTGTGAGCGACCATCGAAACGGAGTTGCCGGTGCCGCCAACCGGGAAGCCGTTCTTCTCAAGCTCGGCAATCAGCGGGGCGACCTTTTTCTCTTCAGAAACGATGTATTCGATGTTGGAGCGGATGGTGAAGCGGACGCGGCCATCGGAGAACTGGTCGGCGATGTCGCACAGCTTGCGGATGGTATAGACATCCATCTGGCGCTGGGTGCCGGCACGCACGGTCCAGACTTCGTCGCCGGTATTCGAAACGTGGTGAAGGACGCCGGGACGGGGCCGGTCGTGATATTTCCAGTTGCCGTAGTTGGCCGCCAGCTTGGGATGGAGGAACTTCTTGTTGTCCAGGAAATACTCGACCGGCTTACGCATTTGTGGTTGAGCCATGAATCGTCTCCGAGTAATTTAGTCGTGAATTGTCGTTATACGAATAGGGTTTTCTGCTCGGCCGCACCCCGCTCCGTGGGGGGAGCGGGGTGCGGCTCAGCTGGAAAACTTAGGCTGCGGCCTTTTGGGCCTTGATCTTGGCGACTTCCTCGTCCCAACCGTCGGTGCGCACGTAGGGGTTCATGCGCGGGTTGTTGACCATGTTGGCGTCGATGTCGATGCCGACGCCCTCAAGGAAGTTGACCAGCCCGATGCGTTCGATCATCTCGCCGGTGCGTTCGTGCTCGAGCGCGTTCTCGGCGAAGAAGTCGATCATGTTCTGGCCGAGCTCGACGAGCTTTTCGTAGTCCTCTTCCTTCTTCAGGGAAATGAACGGAACAACGACGGTGCCCATCGTGGCGCCAATCTTCAGGTGGCTATGGCCGCCAACGAGAATCGTGGCGCCCTTGTCCTTGCCCGGGCCGAGGGCGCCGGTCATGACGTTGATGCAATGCATGCAGCGCACGCAGTCCTTGTTGTCGATTTCGAGCGACTGGCTGTCGTTGACGGCGACCGCTGAAACGTGGGCATCCTTGCGGACGTCCTTGGTTGTCTTGAGCTGGATCGCGCGGGTCGGGCACATGCTGACCACGTCGTTGATCAGCTCATTCAGGCCGTGCTTGGCGAACCACTTCTTGGCGAGCGCCTCGTCGGTGCTCATGTTGTCGCGCCAGGTGCCGATGACGGCCATGTCGGCACGCTGGATCGAGTTCATGCAGTCGTTCGGACAGCCGGAGAACTTGAACTTGAACTTGTAGGGCAGGGCGGGGCGATGAATGTCGTCGAGGAACTGGTTGATCACCTTCTGGTGGGCCAGCGCTTCGTCATAGCAGGACTGCTCGCAGCGCGCTGCGCCGACGCAAGACATCGAGGTGCGCACGGCCGGGCCGGCGCCACCCATGTCGAAGCCCATCTCGTTGATCTCATCCCAGGCCTTTTGCACATTCTCGGTCGTGCAGCCTTGCAGCATGATGTCGCCGGACTGGCCGTGCAGGGCGATCAGGCCGGAACCATACTTTTCCCAGACGTCGCAGAACTTGCGCAGGGTGGCGGTATCGTAGTGCATGCCGGGGGCGGGCATGATGCGGATGGTGTGGAATTCCGCGGCATCCTTGAATTGCGGTTCGCCCTTCTCGTTCTTGATTTCGGTGAAGCGCGGGATGACGCCACCACCATAACCGAAGACGCCCACCGTGCCGCCCTTCCAGTAACCCTTGCGGGTCTTGTAGGAATGCTCCAGGTGGCCGAGCAGATCGACAACGTAATCCTTGTCCTTCGCCAGACGCTTCAGGCCGGTGACGAAGCTGGGCCACGGGCCGGATTCGAGTTGGTCAAGCAAAGGGGTTGCGTGAGGCTGTTTGGCCATGTTATCTCCTCGTCTAGGTGACTATCGGAACAGTCGCGTGGCCCGCGACGAATTCCAGGTTGCAGCAATTATGTTCTTCGGTTTTGTCCGGACGCCATACCTCTGGCAGGTAGACTACCTGCTGCCGAAGGGTTAGGGGAACCTACCCGGATGGGTTAGTTCTCTATCCCCGAAGCGGTGATGGCTTGCGAACCCGGACGATGCCATATTCGCATCTGGTTATAGGATATCGTATTTCAGCGCGTTCTCACACCATGGATGAGATTACCACCCTCGACAAATTTCGCGTGCCGGTCGGCAACCAGGAGATCGAGCTGCAGCAGGTCAGCTTCGCTGCCGGCGGGGTGCCGCTGCTGCGCCTGCGTATCCGCGAGCACCGCCGCTACACCATTTTCGATGTCGATGCGGTTACCGCCGCGCGTTGGGGCCAGACGATGGCCGACTGGGCGCAGGCACAGCTGGCCGGTGAGACCCCGCCCGCCCCATGAGCGCACCTGAATCCGCGGAGGCGGTCGATCTGTTCTTTGCCCTGCAAGGCCGGGCGCTGCCACTCGACTACGCCGCGCCGCTGCGTGCCGAGTTGGCGCGGGTGCTGCCTGCCCTGCTTGCCGAACCGCAGATCGGCATCCATCCGATCTACGGCTTGAGCCCGGGGAAGGGCGAATGGTATCTGTCGCGCCGCTCGCGGCTTGGCCTGCGTCTGCCGCTGGCGCGCGTCGCCGCGGCGCAGGCCTTGGCCGCCGCGCGGCTGGCGCTGGCGGGCGAGACGCTTGCGCTGGGTGCAACGAGCGTCCGGGAACTGCAGCCGACGCCGGTGCTGTATGCGCGCTGCGTCGCCTTTGCCGAAGCGCAGGCGTCTGCGCCGCTGCCGCCCGAGGCGGGGTTCTTTGCGGCCTGCCAGGCCGCGTTGGCGGCTGCGGGGATGGCGCCGCGCACTTTGGTCTGCGGCCGTCGGCAGCGCATCGCCACTGCCGAGGGCGTGTTGCACGGCTTCAGTCTGATGGTCGGCGGACTCGACGACGATGCCAACCTGCGGCTTCAGCGGCAGGGGCTGGGCGTGGCGCGCCAGCATGGCTGCGGCGTGTTCGTTCCGCACAAGGCGACTGCGGCAGTGACAGCCTTCGAATGAGGGATTCAAGGTATCAATCAACTTCAACTCAAGGAGGAAACCATGGGTATTGTCATCAACGGTGTGGAAAAAGATGTGGACGATTATGGTTATCTGCTGGAACCCGACTACAGCGAGGAGGCCGTGCAGGCGTTCGCTGCGGCCGAGGGCCTCGAGCTGACTGACCAGCACTGGAAAATCATCAACTATCTGCGCCAGAAATATCAGGAGGAAGGCCACACGCCCAACGCCCGCAACCTGGTCAAGGGCCTGCAGGACGAGGCCGACATGCCGGAAGCCGACAACAAGCTGATGTTCGACCTGTTTCCGGATGGCGGCGCGGCCAAACAGGGCTGCCGCATCGCCGGCCTGCCCCAGCCGAAGGGCAAGGGTGGCTATTGATCCCGCAAAGTCGGCGCTGGCGGGACGGCACTGAATAATGGCCATCCGCCTGAAGACCAAATTCCATACCGTAGGCCAGCGCTCCCC
>Ga0172368_10006670_pt1 | contig 12345 bp, 4 predicted proteins | sample Lak11m_FD_114540 | JGI IMG/M metagenome (GOLD analysis project Ga0172368, IMG submission 114540) | Freshwater microbial communities from Kabuno Bay, South-Kivu, Congo - kab_022012_11m | ecosystem: Environmental > Aquatic > Freshwater > Lake | place: Democratic Republic of the Congo: South-Kivu...
AATCAAAATTGGGATTGTAATTCGATCCTGAATTATCATAATATGTAATCCTACCGTTAAAATTTCCTATAAAAAAATCAAAATCGCTATCAGCGTCGATGTCGCATAATTCAGGATAAGACTCGCTTTCACCACCACCCCAGGTTGAAAATATTTGCCAGCCTTCTATTTCCAGCGGTATGGAATCCGGCTCGAAGACAAAATTATAATCCTGTGCAAATAAGAATATAGGTATTAGTATTAATATAATTAAACTTTTCATTTCCCACCTCACTTCAATAATAATAGTTTGTTAACCGCGTCATACTTTCCCCCCCGCTCCAATCCATCCGCCGCGACCCGGCAGAAATATACTCCCGAAGCCAGATTTCCCGCATGGTATTTAATCTTAGGCCAGCCGGCGTTTTCAATGCCTTCGTAAACCCCGCCCACCAGCCGTCCTTGTATGTTATAAAGCTGAATTTTAACTTTTGACCGTTCCGGCAGTTCCAAAGGGATGATGGTGGTATGGTTGAAAGGATTAGGATAGCAGGGCTGCAAGCTAAAAGTCGAAGGTGAAATACCGGAAAAAGGCGGCGGCGCCGCCCAAGTCGAATCTCCCCAATTGCGGAAAAACATGACGCCGCCATTACCTTCACCGGCGAATAAATCCAAATCGCCGTCCGCGTCAATGTCATACAAATCCATATCCCAGATACCAACACTGAATCCGGCAATCAAATCGCCTTCAAAATGCATCACCGCGTTTTGAGCCGTTCCCACATTGCGATATAAACCAATATTAGCATTGCCTCCCGCCGAAACTACTTCACTTATCAACAAATCCAAATCGCCATCTTCATCCAAATCAAAGAAACAAAATCCCCGCCAATTGTCGCTGGGATAACTAAAATGAATACCTTGCCACTGATTAGTTATGTAGGTAAAAATAGCCGATTGCGCAGTTCCGTTGTTTTGATAAAAGTAAAAATTGCCGTTAGTTGAAGTCACAAATAAATCAAAATCACCATCTGCGTCAATATCTGCCATACCAGGATAAACATTGACAAAAAATTCCGGATTGGAAATGTAATGCGTATTCTGCAGAACTAAATCCGGCTCCTGCGCCGTGCCCTGATTTATATACAAAGCTATATCCGGCGGCCCCGGGATCACGCTTTCACCCGCCAACAAATCGTAATCTCCATCCCCATCGATATCCACAAAACAGGGATAATCATAGGCGGAAGAAATATTCTGAAAATTATCCGTAACGAATTGAAAAACCGGAACTTCCGCCGTCCCCACATTCGCCAAATAAGTCAAGCCGCTGCCCTCGCCGATCAACAAATCCGCTAAGCTGTCCCCATCGATATCCACCAGCTGCGGCAAACACAAAGAACCTAAATCCATAGTCAAATATTGATGAGTAATATACTGAAAATCCGGGATTTCCACCGTCCCGATATTCTCATAGAAATACAGATCCCCCGCGCCGCCGTCTTTCCCCACAAATAAATCGTAATCCCCGTCGCCGTCGATATCGGCGAACTCCGGCGAACTGTAACTCCCCACATCGATGCTTTCATAATAGTTGGTCACATAGGTGAAATTGTAATTGACGCTGTCCCCGTCGTTCCGGTAATACCAAATCGAACCTCCTTCACAGCCGATAAATAAATCGTAATCGTGGTCGGAATCGAGGTCGACAAAATCAGGTGACGCCCAGCCTTGAACATTGATTCCTGAAAAAATTCCGCTTTCAAGTTGAAATGAAAAACTATCAGGGGTACCTATATTCCGATAAAAAGTAATATTTTCGAATCCGCCATATAAATCATAATCTCCGTCATCGTCAATATCTATTAGTTCGGGAGCACAGCACCAAGGAGGTCCTTGAGGAACAATATTGCTGCTTTCATGAATATAAACTGGAGATTGAAGCGTTCCAATATTCCGATATAGATGAACATTGGAATCTATATCCCCGATAATTATATCCAAATCTCCATCATTATCAATATCACGAAAACAGGGATTATTTCGGCTTTCTTCAACATATATCGAATCATAATAAGATGTTATGAAGTTATACTGCGCAATATTCATATCCCCGTCATTGTGAAAATATTTAAGATTCCCCGGAAATTCTCCCACAAAAAAATCCAAAACGCCATCGCCGTCGATGTCTACAATTGCAGGATTTGATTCACTTGTTCCCCCCGCCCAGGGGCAATACGGCTGCCAGCCCTCTATCTCCAATGGTATGGAATCCGGCTCGAAAACAAAATTGAAACCCTGAGCGTAAAGAATCAATGGGAATATCAATATTAAGATTGTCTTAAACATCGTAACCTCATTTTAGTAACAGAAGTTTGCTGACTGCGCTGTACCTTCCCCCGCGTTCCAATCCATCCGCCGTTACCCGGCAGAAATAAATCCCCGAAGCCAGATTTCCCGCATGGTATCTTATCTTAGGCCAGCCGGCGTTTTCGATTCCTTCATATATCTTTCCCACCAGCCGCCCTTGAATGTTATAAAGCTGGATTTTTATTCGGGAACGCTCCGGCAATTCCAGCGGAATAATGGTAGTACTATTGAAAGGATTGGGGTAATTTGCGCCTAATTTGAATTCCGTTGGCAGCTGCACATAGGATTGAATTCCATTATAAAAACTGCGCAAAGCATACATTCCCGCGCCGAAACCGGAATGTGTGGGCGCGATGCGGTCGTCCGGTTCCGCAGTATTGATGACGGTGGGCGGCGTGAAAATCAGTTCCTGATTTTCCGAAACATCGTACCAGACAAAGGTCATAGGTTGTCCGGCGGTGTATCCGTCCACCGAGTCCGGGGTGGCGATATCGTCCTTCCAGCAGGCGATTACCAGCGGAAAGGCTCCTTCATAATTGCCGGCGCCGACGCATTTCAATCCGTTGAACACGCCGATTTCATCGCCCGGCGACATCGCGGTAACGGTCAAATCCACCGTGTCGATCACCACCGGATATGACCAATGAGTGTATTTATTATATTGAAAATGCCCGGCGGAAGTTATTACCGCATTGGGAGAATTCTTACCCGGGCCGATAGCAATATTATCCCCGCCGGGATAATCGCTCCAACCATTGAAGGAAATTGAGGTAGTATCAAGGTTGAAACCCAAGAAATAACCCCGCCCCGGTTCCAAAAAGCCGATTTCATCGGTCTGATACGGCGGATGGGACAAATTGACATCTACCGGTATATAGACTTTTCCCTCATCGTTCTTGACAATGATCAAATATTGCGAAGCGGGACCTATATGACTGTAAGGCGTAGTATTCGACCACATCAGCCAATGGAAGGGCCCGAGATATTCACAGTCGTCAGGATCGCCGCTCGGATTAGCCGGATTGTTGAAGATAGTGGCTAATTTGCTGTAGCCGCTGCCCGGATAACCCATAAAATACCACCCTGAAGCGTAGCTGTCTTCACCGAAATATTCGCAATAATCATCCCAAGCGGTGTCCGGGTCGATAGTGAAGGCGTTGAGCGTCACCGCCGGACGGTCGCTGAAGCCCCAATCGTAGGTATTGCGGATATAGAGATAGTACGCTTGATGCAAATCCCAGACCCAATTCCAAGTATTTACTGTTGATGTGTCAGGATAATAAACATTGAAATATTCTTTATTATACACTTGCCCATCATACAGCGAATCGTGGAACCACATATGCGCGCTGTCGGCGGGGAGAATTTCACTCATTTCAATTGACGGGCCAACATTATCTAGTGGTACAATATTCCAAGACAGCAGATTCCATCCCGGCCGTATCTGCAGGGATTGGTCACAACCGGTCTGCGCCAGCATATTGAATTCATCGACGATGAGCATCCCCGGGCCTAATTCATAGGGTTGGAACACGATATAATCCGCCGCGCCGTTGTTCACCACCGTTTTCTGAAATTCGGAACCGTCGGGATTGTAACAATCCACCCTGGCGCCGCTTTCCAAGTAATTAAGCTTGAGGGTAAAGTTGTAAGTGGTATCGACATATTGGTCGTCGAGAAACAGCTCTTCGTCCCGCTGGTGCGTTTTCAGAAAATGCAAATAACCGGTGGTGTTGTCGGTTATGATTCCGGTTTCGGTCTCATATTTGTAAGTATAACAATGCAGAGTATCATCGCCGCCGATGATAAATTGCTGATATTGATCGAAATCGATATCGAATTTATCATTCATCAGCGGAGCTATGGTCTGAAAAGCGGTCTGGCATTGCGGCCAGCGGTCGGGAAAGCATTCCACCAAACGCTTGGTCTTATTGGGATCGTCAGGGTAAACATCCGCACTGAACATTTCGGCAATCCGCGCCGCATTCCAATGCGTTGTCGGAATATTCTCATTAGCTGACATATTTCCGAACCAGTTTTCCATTATCACATCGAAGATGAAAAAGGGCTTTTCATAGGTCGTATCGGTCATTATCGGAGCGTAATCACTAATTTCTCCCGAGCTAATAGCGCTGTCAGCGGCTAAATATTCTCCAATGCCCGGGGTATAATAACTCCATAGTTTTTGTTCAAATCCCAGTCTTTTACCGTTATAATAATCCGGAGTATAATTATCGATATAACGGCAGAACTCATCGTTATGAGGATTTTTACCGCCGTAAATCTGAGTGGCGATATAATCGCAATAATACCACAATAATTGCTCATGCTGTGCGCCGTAGAGACTTTTCCAAGGCGTCTCGCCATTATTATGCAATTGATTCAAATAAGGCAGGGGCGGAGTCATATGGACATCGATATTGGTGTTGTGGGTATCGAATCTGTCGGGCCCCCAGTTGGGCGAGACTAATTTGATTTTTGACTGATCGCCGTAGGCGTCGTTGGCGATCCATTTCATTATTTGAAATTGCAGGTAGGTTTTACCGGCAATATCTTTGCGCGCTTCATCATATCCACCATAACCGCAAGTCGCATAATTTGGTTCATTTTCAAATTGGTAGATTTGCGCTCCCCATCCGGTCGAGCCGGTACCCCAGCCATATCCGTTGTCAGTATTGCAGGAGCCAATCACCCCTCCGGGGCGGTAACGATTGACTAAATTTCTCACCGCCAGCGTATTCAGCGCCATTCGGCTGGAACGCTTTTTACTATCATTATTGCTCGATGTAATAGCATAATTTCCGCGTGCCCACATGGGATCAACCCACATCACGATGTGGGAGATGCCGTTATTATTCTGCACCGCATCCAAATTTTTATCAAGATAATCCCAGAAATAATGCCCTTGAAATATTTCCAGCTTGTTCCAGGAGTATTGTATTCCGATCCTTTTTAAATCAGGATAAGTGGAAATGTAAGGAGTAATATCTATCGGATTATAGACTTCTCCCGTAAATCCGATGCTTTGTGTACTCATTAGATCGACATTATTTCCATACAAGCTTGCCGGCTTGGAATATATGCGTTCCGAACTGCCGCCGGCCGGCACATTTTCCAAATCCACGCTTTTCGAACTAATTGAACTACCCGCCCCGCCGTTCCAAAAATAAACCACATTAGGACCATCGTTCCCCACCACTAAATCGTAATGATTGCTCCAGTAATAATCAACTTTAATTTGCGGACTATTTGAGCTCCCTAAATGGCTATTCAGATAGTCAAGGTCAATTGACACCCAACCATTCAACGGATCGGCACTCCATTTGCTTATTCCCAACATTACCCAATTGGTCTCTGTCGAATCATGTTTATGATAAACCGCCAATATCCTGAAAAAAGGATATTTATCAACATAGAAAAGCCCTTTGATATTTGAAGTGTCGATATTGAATATCTCTGATATTAAACAAGAATCAGGATTGTCGATATCTCCCAGCGCCAAACTGGTCGATAAATCATGCCCATTATTCCAGCAATTGCTCGTAAAATATTCATTGGAAGAGATGAAAAAAAGTGAATCGGGATTCATATGGATGATTTCTTTGCCGCGATCCCAGGCGAAATCGGAATTCGATATTCCGGTACCGGTCTTTTTATATACCGGATACGAAACCGCAACAATATCTAAGGTGTCATTTCCGTCCAAATCGACCCATTGAATATCCGATACTAATTGAGCCTGCTTGGTAGTAACACTTTCATCAATAACGGATTTGGCAACATGATCCAGATTGACTCCGTTGAAGATATAAATGTCGTTTCCGCAGGCAGACTTGGAAATGTCTGAGCCCTGCTGAAAATTCATTGAGCCCGTGACCAGAGCAAGGTATGTTGAATCTCCACGTCGATAATGTCCGAAAGACGCGCAGAAATTATCGTCCAGGATTTGCTCACTGGCCGCAAGTATCCATTCGTCACCATTATAATATGGAGATACACCCGTATTTTCAAAGATCTGCATACTTGAACGATCCACATAATCACCATAGATATTTACATTTAAAAACATGTCTAATAAACCATCACCGTTCATATCCCCGAATTCAATGGTTGTCCCATCCACTGGTAAATCGAGTGAAACGCTGCTGAGTCCGTCATAATCAGAAGATGAGGATTTGATATGCGGTGAAGGAGGTTTATAAAAGTTCATAACTGAAATTTGTTTATTAAGATTCCCTGTAACGTTGGTGTAAATATGAACCTTTCCAGGGACTTCCAACGCAACAAGATCCAGATCTCCATCATTATCCACATCTGCCCATCTGACACAATGACAATCGTAGGATTCATTGGGCTGCCAATTACCAATTTCACTAAAATAAGAATTTAATGGTAAATATGCAGCCATACCTATTCTGTGATTTTTAAATACGATTACCCCCCCGTCACCGCCCTTTCCCACAACAAGTCCAGCAGCGATATCCAAATCGCCGTCTTTATCATAGTCCGCGACGGCAATACAATCGATGCAGTACTTATTTGAAATCAAATTTACCGGATTAATGTACTGGTTAGTATCCCATCTGTATGCGCATAAGTATGCGCCAATTTCATTTAATTGTAAATTAGCCGGTTGAACTACATCAGTCCCAACCTCTGGTATTTGATAAGGATATTTGTAATTGCCAGCGATTAAATCCAAATCATTGTCATTATCCAAATCAGCTAATGCAACACTCATGGTAAATTCAGAATCGGTGGAAATCCAATTAGGTGATGCACTCCAAGGATTACCTGAGGTAGAATTATGACCAAGGATAATCATAACTGTTAACAATTTCGAGATAATGATTATTCTACGCATCTTTACTCCTAGCGTTTTTTTTAAAAGGCCACAGAGGATAATTAAAAAGGTCTTTGTGTTCAGAAGAAGTTACCACCCAATTACTCTCATTTCTTCGTTTATTAACACGGGTAAATAATAGCAAATTATTAGACTATTGTCAAGAAAAATCTCAAGAATTTTTTCACTAACAATTTCTGTAGCTTCCGATAGCTTTTTCACTTCGGATATTTACCTTTAACCTTATTAATTGCTTCCCACGTGCTACCCCTCAATCGGCAAATCCCACGCCCCCCTCCTCCATTTCCATGTATACTCATTTTCCACATTTAAGATGACTTCGTCATCGACATATTCCGATAGAATGGAGGTCATCCGCCTGTCGCCATACAGGACGAACCTGTCGCTGTCGCTTTCGAAGGTTGCGATTGCTATCGAACCGTGGCAGCGCAACGCGACTAATCTTGCACAAAACTCGGTCATTTATTCTCCTTTGGTGAAGATTGATTTTCGTGCTGTAACCTAAGGTTTTGGGGGGAGAAATGCAAGCGGGGGCGGGGGAAGCGGGGAAGAAGTGAAAGTTATGAGAAATATTGACATTAAGTATTTAATTTTGTATAATTGTATATGTTCTTTGGGATGGTGGTTCTTTCCCAATTCAAATCAAGTTAAACTCCAGCCCGCAGAATGCTAAATTGCTTTTTTCCATAAGATTTCGTATTATTGAATGTTTTAAATTGACATAACAGTTTGGAGCATAAATTGCCTCGGATTTTCGATAATATTGAACAGAAATTCTTACCAGCGCTTTGTGATACTCTTGCGGTATCTCAGCACTCGGATTTTTGCATAGGATACTTCAACCTGCGAGGATGGAGAAAAATAGATTCCTATGTCGAAAAATGGGCCGGAGGTACAGAAAACTGTTGCCGTTTATTAATCGGTATGCAGACACTACCACAAGATGAATTGCGGAGAGCAATAAGTGTTGTAGAAAAAGATAGCATAATCGATAATCAGACTGTAATAAAACTGAAAAGAAAACTGGCGCAAGAGTTTCGGGACCAGTTGGTTATTGGAGTTCCAACCGATGTAGATGAAGCGGGATTAAGGCGGTTAGCGAAGCAGATAAAAAATAAGAAAGTAATTGTAAAACTGTTTCTGAAACATTCCCTACATGCCAAACTTTATCTCTTATTTCGTAATGATCCGGTAAATCCGATTATAGGATACCTTGGCAGCAGTAACCTAACTATGGCAGGTCTTTCCGAACAGGGTGAATTAAATATCGATGTTCTTGACGGGGATGCTTGTAATAAACTGGCAAAATGGTTTGAAGACAGATGGAATGACCGCTGGTGCATCGACATTTCAGAGGAATTAGCGAAAATTATTAATGAAAGCTGGGCGCGGGAAGAAATTATCCCGCCTTTTCACATTTATGTCAAGATGGCGTACCACCTTTCACAGGAAGCGCGTGAAGGATTAACAGAGTTTCATATTCCTAATGATTTCAAGAGCAAGCTCTTTAAATTCCAAGAAGCCGCAGTCCAAATGGCGGCGAAGAAACTTAATGTCCGAGGAGGGGTTGTAATCGGTGATGTTGTAGGATTGGGCAAAACGCTAATGGCTTCGGCTTTAGCGAGGATATTCGAAGACGACCATGATTTGGAAACCTTGATACTATGCCCTAAAAACTTAGAGAAAATGTGGGAGGATTATAAAGATAAATATAGACTTAGAGCTAAAGTCCTTTCAATAAGTAGAGCCACTCGCGAATTGCCCCGACTGCGCCGTTACCGCATCGTGATAATAGATGAAAGCCATAATCTTCGAAATAGGGAAGGCAAAAGGTATCGAGCTATTCAGGAATACATTAAGGAGAATGAAAGCCGATGTATTTTACTATCCGCGACGCCATACAATAAAAACTACCTCGATTTATCTAACCAAGTCCGCCTTTTTGTCCCGGAAGATAAAAATTTAGGGATTAGGCCTGAAAAATTAATAAGAGAGCTGACCGAAACAGAATTCATAAGACGGCATCAATGTTCTGTTCATTCTCTAGCGGCCTTTGAAAAAAGCGAATATCCGGATGATTGGCGGGAGTTGATTCGTCTTTATATGGTAAGGCGTACCCGCAGTTTTATCAAAGAAAATTATGCTGATTATGATAATGAAACCGGTCGAAAATATTTAACTTTTGAAGACGGCAGCAGGTCATATTTCCCTACCCGTATTCCTAAGACAGCAAAGTTTAAAATTGGTAAGGGTGAAGAAGCTGACCAATACAGTAAATTGTACTCGGAAAATATTGTCGATATTATCAATGCGCTTAATCTTCCCCGTTATGGGCTGGGAAACTATATCCAGCCAACCACAAACCTACCACCAACGCAGGATGAAGAGAGGATAATTCGTGATTTATCCCGCGCAGGCAGAAGATTGATGGGATTCTGCCGAACCAACTTATTTAAGCGCTTGGAAAGCTGCGGACAGGTATTTTTACAGTCCATTGAAAGACATATTCTTAGAAATTATATTTACATCTACGCCATCGAAAATGGTTTAAAGTTGCCTTTAGGAATGCAAGGCGCCGAATTGCTTGACACTCGTAGCAGTGACGGTGACGAGCAGTTGGGCACGTTATCGGAATTTGTCAGTGATGACGACAACGAAATAACCGATATTATCGATGAGCCGCAAGAAAAAGATTTATCCGATTTCAAACAGCGAGCATCGAAAATATACACTTTGTATGATAAAAAATATAAAAGCCGTTTTAAATGGCTGCGAGGCGGCCTATTCATTGAACAATTAGCAAAAGATTTGGAAAAGGACGCTCAGTCACTCCTGCAAATACTTAAAGACTACGGGAAGTGGGATGCTTCTAAAGATACGAAAATTAACGCTCTTTATAATATTGTTGCCAAGAAACATCCAAAAGAGAAAATTGTCGTATTCACACAATATGCGGATACTGTAAATTACCTGGTAGAACAGTTAAGAAAACGAGGCGTTACTAAGATAGAAGGCGCTACCGGCGACTCTTCAGACCCTACTCAAATTGCCTGGCGTTTCAGCCCGGTCAGTAATGAAAAGAGGGAACAGATTAGACCCGAAGATGAATTACGCGTCTTAATCGCCACCGATGTTTTAAGCGAAGGACAAAACCTACAGGATTGCTACATTGTTGTTAATTACGATTTACCGTGGGCAATTATCCGTTTGGTGCAGAGAGCGGGGCGCGTCGACCGTATCGGGCAAAAAGCGGAAAATATCTTCTGCTATTCCTTTTTACCGGCAGAGGGCGTTGAAGAGATAATTCACCTGCGTTCCCGCGTTCGGCATAGACTGCAGGAGAACCGGGAAGTAGTCGGCAGCGATGAGGCTTTTTTTGAAGACGACCGCAACGATACCGTTGTGAGGGATTTATATACGGAAAAATCCGGCATTCTTGACGATGAAAAAGATTCGGAAGTAGATTTGGCTTCATTGGCTTATCAAATATGGAAAAATGCCATCACCAACGACCCGGAACTGGAAAAAGTCATCTCAGAATTGCCGCCGGTGGTGTATTCCACAAAGCCGCATATTCCCGTTGAAAATGAACCGGAAGGGGCTTTGGTCTATCTTCGCACTGCGGAAGGGAACGATTCCCTTGCTTGGATCGATAGAGAAGGCAACAGCGTTACCGAATCGCAATATACTATTTTAAAAGCCGCTGAATGCACGCCGGATACACTGGGTTTGCCGCGTCTGCGGAATCACCACGAATTGGTGAAAAAGGGGGTGGAAATGATTATATCGGAAGAAAAACAAGTCGGCGGGCAATTAGGCAGACCTTCAGGCGCACGCTTCCGAACTTATGAACGGTTGAAACACTATGCCGAGGAGAACCGGGGAACCGTTTTCGACAAACCGGAACTCCACAATGCTATCGAGGAAATCTATAAATATCCGCTGAGGCAAGCCGCCATCGACACTTTAAACCGCCAGCTCAGAAGCGGAATATCCGATGAGATTTTATCCGAATTGGTGATAACACTGCGCAGTGAAGACCGGTTGTGCATTATTTCCGAAGAAGAAAGAAGCCAGGAACCGACCATTATTTGTTCAATGGGATTGGTAAAACAATAAAGAGGATTGCTATGTCGAATAAAAACCAGATTAGAAATTTATTGCAGAAATTCGAATTCAAAAAGCTATTTCTTGAAGAATTGGGATGGGATAATTATTCTGCCTCAGTGAATATTTGCTTAGATGGGAAAGAAATTTCATTACAAGGGATGGCGGAAAAACGCGGGATGGTAGTTCTACTCTTCCCCCCTCAGGTGGATGGCAGAATTCCCGATTACAATTATCGTAGAAAAGTTGAAAGATTAGTCTTAAAGTCCGCGCATGAGCACATATTGATATTTACAGATTGCCAAAAGACGACTCAGATTTGGCAATGGGTTAAAAGGGAAATCGGTAAACCGACTGCCTGCCGGGAACATTATTATCATATTAGGCAATCCGGGGAACTGCTTGCGCAAAAACTTCAGGCTCTGGCATTCAGTTTGGACGAAGAGGAGAATCTTAGTCTGCCTTTGGTTACCGGGAGGGCTCGAACCGCTTTCGATGTCGAAAAAGTGACCAAGAAGTTCTATGACAGGTTTAAAACTGAGCACGATGCTTTCCTGAAATTCATTGAAGGTATTCCCGATGAGACTATGGGGAAATGGTACGCTTCGGTGATGCTCAATCGGCTGATGTTCATCTATTTCATTCAGAAAAAGGGCTTTCTGAATGGAGATATTTACTATCTGCGGAATAAACTGAGTGAAATTAAGCGCCAGAAAAAAGACTGCTATTACCGCGAGTTTCTCTGCCCATTGTTCTTTGAAGGATTCGCTAAGCAGGATAAGGATAGAACTGAAACTTTTAAAAATCTGTTGGGGAAAATCCCCTATCTTAATGGTGGTATATTCCAAAAGCACCAAATTGAAGAGCACTGTGGTACAGCGATTCAAATCCCGGATTCCGCCTTTGAGAAGCTTTTCGCCTTTTTCGAACAATATAACTGGCATTTGGACGAAAGACCACTGCGCGCCGATAATGAAATCAATCCCGATGTCTTAGGCTATATCTTTGAAAAATACATCAACCAG
>Ga0172368_10006675_pt1 | contig 12337 bp, 11 predicted proteins | sample Lak11m_FD_114540 | JGI IMG/M metagenome (GOLD analysis project Ga0172368, IMG submission 114540) | Freshwater microbial communities from Kabuno Bay, South-Kivu, Congo - kab_022012_11m | ecosystem: Environmental > Aquatic > Freshwater > Lake | place: Democratic Republic of the Congo: South-Kivu...
AATTTTTTATTTACATCATCCCAAGTACAAAATGCAGGGTCGTTAATATCACTGGCAATCTGTGCAAGTGTAATGTCACCTGTGCCTGTAAATGAGATACTATTTCCAGATTTTACTGCTGTTGCCATTAAGTCACCACTATGTTTATTATATTACCATTGCCATCATAACTATAAGTGTAGATGGTTACATCTGCTCCAATTGTCTCAGTCACCGTATTAACAGTCTCATCAACGTTATAAGTTATTAGAATAGTCTTAACAACTACGGACGATAGATAATAAGTAATTGTTTCAAGTAAGTTTGTCGTTACGTTGTAGGTTAAATCAGCAACATCATAATCTACACCCTCCGTACCGGTTAAACCTTGTATCCCCTGTATCCCTTGCTCTCCCTGCAGTCCTTGCAGTCCTTGCAGTCCTTGAATGCCTTGTATCCCTTGATCTCCCTGCAATCCTTGAATGCCTTGTATCCCTTGATCTCCCTGCAATCCTTGAATGCCATCAAGACCCACCAAACTATCAAGCCACTCCTGCTCTGTACCGACAAAGCCTTCTGCAACTGCGACATCGTAAGCACTAAGTCCGGGTAAACCTTGTGCCCCTTGTGGCAGCGTTATTATATCAATGCTCTGCTCCTTAACGACAATTACATCACTATTGCCAATAGTGATTACCTCTGTAACAGGCTCTTTAACAAGTATAACGTCGCTCAAGGGACTAACTCCTTTTTAAGCGTAAAGCTGCCTTTAATTTTTCTTGCAATTTTACCGGAGGGATTTATAATTTCAAATTCATAATTACCAAATTGGAAATCATATCTTCCCGCTGCCGTTTCAACATCAATTAAAAAAATACCATCTGTCGGGTTGGGGATGGTTATTCCGCTGCCAACAGTAAGCACAACCGTTGTGCCCAATCCTGATGGTTTAACCTGGAATTTAGCAGTATAGCCCGTTATATCAACCGGCGTGTAATTTGTACGTGTGTCGGTGTTATAATCAATAGGGAGGGTGTAATCAGTCTTTTCCTCGACCTCGATGTTATAGATTGCGCTCATCGATAAAATTCGGTGTAAAATGTTTCGTTAATGGCGCTGTACATTTTATTTCTTTTCATCATTTTGCTCCAATATTATTACCATTAGTTCCGGCTCCAATTGCAGGGCTGCCGGCAAAATATTGTGTCGCCTCTGCAGAATATGTTATACCATCATCTGCAAAAAGAGTTAGCAAGTTACTTTGTGCGTTTATTGTCATAAAAGAAATTAAGATCAAAAATATTATTCTCATCTTTGTATTCTCCAAGAAAAGTTAGTGTTTGCTGATACGGTCGCGGAAGTTCTTATCGTAAATGTTGTGCTGGTTATCTCCGCAGGGTCAACATAAAAACTCTTTCCACCTAAATCTGATTGGGGGGTTACAAAAATCTGTTCAATAAATGGTGTTGTAGGCTGTCCGTGTGTAACAATAACAGAATCATCACTTGCATTGATTGTCACAGTTCCAGAATTATAAGGTGTTCTTATTGAAACATCGTCAATATAAAACCTTGTCCTATATGTCCCAGACATACCACCATCAACAATAGAAATCCTGTCCATACCGGTAGAATCTGCGGTTACTTTAAAGCTAACTTTATTCCATTGGTTAGGAGTTAAAGCTGAAAGAGTGGTATCAATCTGCCATTGGTTAAATATATCTTGTATCTTGATTGCACTATCTTGTGTAACAGGATAAATCCACATATTAACTTCATAAACTTTATTTGAATCCAAATAAATATCTGAACTATAAATTCCTTCAAATGGTGCATTATTAGAAACATACCACGAATAGCCGCCACTATATTTTATTGTGCTACTTTGTTGAACTGTATCGCCTGTTTCTGAATTAGCGGCATACCATCCACCGTTTATTTCCATATCACCATTGTATAATATTTCTTCAAGTCCACTAAAATTCCCAAACTTAATGTTAGTACCTTCTTCAACATCAAGTATTCTCCCGCTATGTTCGGTAATCCCGCCGCCAGTTATCTTTATTTCTTGATTAGCTCCAAGTGCATTAACAACATAAATAGCAGTTCCCGAACAACCCTGTATATTAAGGTTTGTGATATTAAGTCTGTGTATGTTATTACCAATTTGTAAAACTGCAGGATCATTAAACCCATTGCCACCCACAACCCCTTGTAAAGTAACATTAGATATATTCACATCTCTTGCATCATAAGCAGATGTAATGGCAAGTGGATCGTTCATTAATAGATTGGAAAGATTTGCATTTTTAGCTGTGATAGAAATACCATAATCGTCATTATCGAATGTCTTTATATTGTTTGCATTAAGATATTGGTTGCGATCTGAGTTCCAAGCAAATCCATATCTGCCGTTGTTTCTTGAAGTTAGATTGTCCACGAAACAATTTGTGTCGAATGAATAGAATATTAGTCCATCTTCCCAAGTTGCAGAATCAGTAATGCAATTAGTAACCCAAACACCATCAGAATATCTTATTAAAATATTCTTATCATGCCCATTTACTGCTTTTACGTTATTTAATTTGATATTTTTATTAAGATTAGTCGGTGTTGTCTCATCGCCAGTGATTGTAAGGTTATGCAATAAACCGTTTCTAAATTCAACCCCATCAATAGTAAAGTTAGAAACATTCCTTGCCGTAAGTCCGCATCCGGCTCTCATTTCTTCCGAGCCGTCTTCCATAAATCCCCAAATTTGTTTTTGATTATCTCTATTCGCATCAATTAAACCATTACCAGTTATTGTGATATTATCAACATCTTGTGCAATAAAAACATTTTGGTTGTAACTTAGCATAGCATTTTTAGAAACAAGATAATCTTTAACCACTGAATAAGTAGGGTCTGCTAAAGTTATCTGGTTCCCATTTATAGATTCAATCTTAGAAGTGTGACCTCTCCAAGCCTCTCTTATGTAAATCCAAGATGCAATTGTCCCAGTATCAGAAACAGCAACCCATTGTCCAACAGTAAATTTAGTCCCGTCAGCAACGGTTAAAACGCTATCACCAGCAAGAAGGTCTGCTGTTAATGAAGAAGAATCACCATCCACTAACTTAACAGTACCGTTTATTATGTAGTTTGAATTACTTTTTAGATAAAGGGGTTGAGAAACCAAATAAACATCATTTCTGTTCTTGCCAATTGTTACGTTACTATTTGCATCTATACAACCCTGTATTGCTTGGAAGTCATCAGTCACACCATCACCAACTGCACCATAAGATTCGACCGGTAAACCGTTACCCCCTCCGTTATTTATAACCTCGCTCGAATCATTATAGAGTTCAAGCAGCTTTGTAGAGATCGAGGTATTTTCAAGCTCATATTGACCGTCAAATTTTACACTTGCAAACACACTGTCATCAGTCATTACCCCGCGTATATGTTTAGATGTAAATTTAGGTTGTCCGTTAAATTTAAATACTAACCCATCCTTTAATCGAATGAAGTTAGAATCAAGATCGTAAACTCCGGGAGCGAATACCACCACCGGTTTGGTAGAATCTGATTCGTACGCAAAAGCTTTATCAATTGCAGATTGAATCCCTGCGGCAGTCGGCGCATACTTGCCTATTTGCCAACCAATATGAAATTCATTGGGTTCCGTAGGGGATCTTTTAAAATCCTGACAGTAATTGATATAATTAATTAGTATCACACAAACAAATACTAAAAAACAATTCGATTTTTTCATAAAACAATCCTTAAATTAAAAAAATGTCACCCGACAATCCACGTTGCCCCACTAGATACTACGGTAAGAAACCCTGGAGTGGTAGTAATTATAATATCCCCAATGGATGTATTTTTTAATACTGCTGTGCCGGCACCAATTAAATAAACATGATATATCTTAACCCCCCCAGTAATAATAGATGCATCAGGAAAAGTACAATTAATCTCTTCTCCAACCCCAGGATTTAAAAAAATGTAATCGTCAAAATATCCTAAAGTGGCATCCCCAGTAAGGGTTAAACTATTATCACCATTTCCCCACACTGTAGTAGGAGTTATTGGTACTGTAACTGTCCCCTCTGAAACTAATTGGGGCCTTAATGTAACGGTTCCCCTAAATAATCTCCTTGCTGATCCACCAGAAGGAGTTATTTCAAATTCATATGGTGCTTGTACAAAGTCGTATTGGACGGTATCTGTATTGGGGACATATACATGAAATTTGCCATCCGCGGGAAGAGGAATAGTTATAATACCATTTGCGGTAGACCACTCAATTGGAGTGGTTAAAAGTATTTGTAACCTTGCCGTGTATCCTGTTATATCTATTGGGGTATAACTTGAAATAGGCCCGGAATTATATCCAAATACCACCTGATATTCCCCTCCTTGTTCAATCTCAAAATTATAAATGGGTATCATATTTTTATCCTCCTAAACCTAATCTTGTACCTCGTAATCCTTTTGTGAGAGAACGTGGCATGGAAACCATCCCACTCCAAAGTCCCTTCGGATGAACCCTTTCTAGTGCAATTGTCTTTCTTAGCAAGGGCAAAACAGCATTCATCCAAGTTAAAATACCAGATCCTATATTTTGGTAATCCGCCTGCTTTGCCCTTTCAATACTAATCCCATTATCATTATACCTAAAATGTTTTCCAGCTTCAAACCACTGTAATCTTAATCCTGAATAAAACATGGCACAGTTAATTGCGGCACTTATTAATATTGAAAGGACATTTTCATTTTCAGGAACTTGTGGGTCCCCCCCGTCTGCTTCCGCCTGAGAGGATGCAGAATATAAATCCTTAAAACTGTATGTAGTTATAATTGGAGGATAAGTATTGAAAAATGATAAACCATTTCTTAAGTCTTCCCACAATTCTATATCTCCCAGTTTTGATGAGAGTTGAAATGCGGAACCCACATCAGGAGTAATCCTCATTGATAGTTGACTTCGAAGTTGATTTATAAAAAATTTTTGAGCTATTGAAAATTGCATTGCTTTCCTAATTCTTTATATAAGTAAAATATAGGAAAAACTTTAGATTTTTCAAGAAGAAAGAAAGAGAGGGATTAATTATGGAAAAATACCACACATGCTTTATTTTTTGTACCCCCAAAATTCCAAATTTTTTATTAAAAACCCAATTGCGGCTTATTACAATTGGGTTTTTATGGAGGTTACTATATGGAAGGGTTATCCAGTGAAGGTTCCTTTTGCTACACCATTTGCATTCACGATGGTTTGACCAATCTCTTCATATCCAATATAACCTATTAAAGCCTCCTCTGGCTTGTCATTAGGCATAAGAATCATTTCAGTTCTAATTGGCATTACACCTACAAATCGAGGTTCTGCTAAACCATAAACTGTACCACTTGGAACTCTTCGAGAAACAATAATATCAATTCCCCAAATAGATCCGTAAAGACCAGTTTGAAGAATTTCTCTCATTGTTACCGGGTCTAATTCGGTTGTACTCCAACTCCGGATATCTTTGTAGGAAGAAAATCTCATTAAGAATCCATAACATGGTAAATCATGATCCATAATCACACTAGATAGATCGTTTAAGAAGTTTTTGTCACAACCACTGGTACCTGAAGTATTAGGGTTATTAACAAGATTCCCCGCCGAAGCAGTGTTCAATAGAGACAAAAACTGATCATCTTCCTGAATCTGTGTTTGTATTCTAATTTTTTCTTGCGCACGATCAAGAATATTAAATCTTCGCTGTTGAATCTGTGATAAACGAATAGATGCAGGAGAGAAAATTTCCCATGTGTTTGGTTCCACATATTCACCTTCTACAATCCACTCACGAACTTTACCTCTTTTTGCAACTACATACGAGGGTACACTTATATCTTTATCGTACCTTGCAATTTGTCCTTGGGCCAGAACATCAATTTCCAAGAATTTTCTTTGAACTCCCACGTAATCCAATTCGGTTCTAATAGGAACTGCCATCTGAGCACCCACTGCTTGACGTCCCGCCTCCGTAGTTAAGGCTTCCCAAATTTGATCATCATTTACAGTGGAGTTCTGATAGGTTCTAACCGGATCATTAATCCCAGGGGAATTTGCCACTTTATCAAGAGCAAAACCACCACCAGGATTACCTTTTTTTGTTCCAGGAATGATTATCATCTCATTCTCCTTATAAATTTGTTATAATTTAGTTAACTAATCCTACTCATATTATAAGTAAGATAAAAAACTTCTTAAAGAACTAAGAAGCTAAAATGTGGTAATTGATTATATCTTATATGCTACCACAACATATAAAAAATTTTTTATAAAATCTTTACTTCCAATGTGGTGTAAGAAAAATAATGAGGACTCTATTAAGAGTCCTCTTAAGAAAGATTCTTGTTAAAATCTAAGAATTACACCAAGACCGTAACTGTTATCAGCTGACGGAATTTGGAACAATTGACCTTTTACAGAACCTGATGCAGTTGTAGTCCATTTACCATCTCTACCCATGTACAAGAGTTGATTCATGGAAGCACTTTCAACATTAGATGCATAAGCTCTTGCAGCATTACTTGCTGCAACTTCTTCGCTATGATCAATAAGAAATTTAGTACCTGAACCATAAACTCCAGTTACAATAGAAGCTGAGGGTGGAGTTTTTACTTCATCTTCGTCATCAAGTGCAATAAACATTACATTGTCAACAGAACCAATTTCTGCATATTCTCCTGTTGATGTTAATTGCATTCCCTGCCCAGGCAACCATCCTGTAGTGATTGTAGCAGATGTAATGGGAAAGGTATCCTTTGCAAAGGCTTGAAATAAAATTACTTTTGACATTTAAAAAATCCCTTAAAAAATTAAAAAATATTTACAACGATTCCATTAGGACGATCTCTTCTAGAGAATTAAATTACATTCTGTAAGCAGGTTTACGTAACAAATTTGTACCTACCCCTTTTTCCGCTAATTTCTTTTGAGTAGTGGTAAAATAATCACTTAACTGTAAATTGGAATTATCCAAAGTAGTTATTTGTGGAACTAAATTAGCCTGTTTTGATATCTTGGCATCTCCTTTTACACCGTCATTTAAATCCTCCGTAGAAACTTTACTAACAGGATTAGAAACACCCGTACCGGAATTACCAACAATTCCTGTTTCCGTATCTGGTAAATGCCCTTCTTTTAATGCTGCAACATTAACAATAGGTATTTGTTTTAATGTAGCTTCAATGGTTAAAAAAGCACTGTCGTTTAATTGCATTAATTCATTAGCTTTAACCGCAATCCCCTGTTTGGTAAAGGGAATGGAACCAACCGCAGCAAATCTTCTAGCTAAACTTACGGCATTTCTGGCTCTGGCTCTTATAACCTCAAGATCAACCTTTCTGCCTTTTTGAGATGAAATTACCCCTGGACCATCTTTAGTGGTATCTTCCTTAGTATTGGGGGAATCAAATTCTGGTTCATATTCAATTGGTAATCTAGAAGGATTATCCTTAGATGTTAATTGTTTTGCATAATCTTTATCCCCATATGCATCAGCAAAATATTTTCTTACCTCTGTCATATCACCAGTTGAAGCAATTCTTTTTAATTTTTCAGGTATTTGTACAAATTTGCCATTTAACTGTGCTTTAACTACATCTAATCCTTCAGATGAAATTATTCTTTTCAATTTATTAGCATACATTTTACTTCCAAATGCAAGAAGACCCTTTTCTGTTTTTGGTCCTAAAACCTCTGGGGCATTGTTAAATGAAGCAACCACTCTTTTTCTATTTTTAATGTCAAAAATATCCCAATAAGAATTGAAAGGATTTTTTTTATTGAAGACAAATGAGGCATTAATAAATTCTGCATCATCCCCAAATCTATGATAATCAACATCAGTTAAACGATTATCAATTGCTGGATTGGGTCTTTTATCTTCAAAAATTTTGTCAGAATCAAATTTAGTTTGCCCCTTGCGCCAAGTATTTAATTCAATCTTTGCAGGGTTGCCTTTATCAGGCCATTTATCCCCTGTAAATTTTGCTCCTGTAGGGGGAACAGCCGTGGCATCTTTCTTAATAAAACCAATCCCCTCTAATAATTTGGTAAACCTTCCAACTTCTTTAAGAGTTTTTGCAGCTTGTTTAAGTTCTGGATTTGAAATAGATTTTTCAATAGATTTAGAAGAAAGTAAAAAAGACCAGTGAGCCATTGCTTCTTTTGCATCATCAATAGCTTTTGTGGCATTGGAAATTAACATATTCATGTTAGAAGCATATTTTTCATTCATTCTCTTTATTGATGCTTCTTTTACTTCCTCTTCCGCTTGTCCACAAATTGCATCAATATTGTCAGCTACATTTTGAAGGTCTTTTAAAGCTTCATTTAAAACTTTCTTAGCATCCTCCGGGGTTTTAATAACCTTTACCTTTTCTTGATCCCCAGATGAAACTTCATCAGAATTAAAATTTAATTCATCAGGAGAAACTTCTCCTAAATTATTTTTCATATTATCAACATCACCCTTAACTGATGTTAACTCTTCTTGCATTTCTCCAAGAGATTGAATAACAACTTTTGGATTTATCCCAGATATCATATTAAATTCTCCTTTTTAAAAAAATGTCTAACATTTTTTCTATATATAAAATATTTTCAAATTCACTAAAAATTATAGGTCATATTTCTAAAATTTCAAGGGTAAGAAAATTTTTTTAACATCAATTCTATGATTGCTACTCCACACAATCTTCCTGTGAAACATTATCTTGATTAATCGCTGTATTAATTACTGCCAATTCCCTCCTTAACTCCTGAGTATCAATAAAAGAAAATTGAAGAATTTTCTCTATCTCTTCCTTTCTAATTAAAAGAGATTCTTTTAAATTTACGTTAGGAATTTCTGTAAATTCAAAAAAACTTAATATAGTTTCATCAGGATTTCTTATAGAATTAATCTCCTTGTGAAAAAAATTGTTCCTCATCCCTTGCTTCCCGTATTAATATATCTACGTATTCCCTTTCAGTCTGTCCTAAAGACTTATACCATTTAGCAATTTCAATTTTTAATTTATTATTAATATGAGAGTCAAAGAAAAATAATCCTGAAACATTTATTGAATCATCTTCATTATGAGTTAACTCAGTTGAATCAGTTCCAATTCCCGCAAGGACATCAAATTTATTCTCCCAAACCGCGGAATTTATTACTTCTCTCCAATTATTAATTCTATTTGTTTTTCCAATTCTTTCACTATCTATTATTTTACCTTGTTTTTCAAGAACAATTCCGTAAGCTTCCTCGCACTCTTTTCCCTTTAACACTAAATTGCCCTTTTGTCTTATTACCCACTCTTTCTCAACTTTGGAATTACAACTATTTTTATTATCTAACCTCAAATTTGCTGAAACCCCCGGAGAAACTTTAATAATGGATGCCTCATCAGTAGAATTACTATCATTATTATTATCAAATGTTTCTTCCACATGTAACTCTGTTGTACCGTCAGATTTTTGCTTAAAATCTAATGTAGATAATGTATTTTTCCAAGAAGAGGTAACCTTTTCCGTACTTGGTTGCTCCACTGGTATTTCTTCGGCCCCCTGTAGAGTATTTGCCGCATTATTTTGAACTGGGGTTTCAAAATTTTGATTCATATCTACATTAGAAGGGGTACTTGATGCTGGAGGATATTCCACGGCAATTTCCACCGTACCATCAGGTTTTTGTTTGAATTGAACATCTGAAAATATTTTTCTCCACTCTATTTTTTTACTAATTGCCACAATATTAACCCCTTCTTCTTCCAACATGGTATCAAGATCCGTATTTTCTGTACTATCATGAATATCTACATATTCAAGAACGAAATTAATAACTTCATTAAAATCATAAGGATTTATATTGTTCTCTACAAGATCTTTATAATCTACGGAATAATGATCTACACTAAAACTATCATTATTTTCAATTGCAAATATATAACGAAATATATCTTGTGCCACAGCAAATTTCACTCCTCCCCTGCTAATACCCACCCCCCAATTACTGAGATTTATTCCCTGTAATTTATCATCGGAATTCTTAGGAAGCCTTCCCGTGCGTAAAGTATATTTTTGATCTAAACTAGAAAAATCATTATAAATTCTCCAAGAAAGACTAACCTTGTTACTCTTTGTTATTATATCCGCAATACTTTCCCCCCTTACATTTTTATTCATTAAAGAAGACCCTAAATTTGTTGTTTGTTCCTTCTCCTTGTCTTTCTCAAAGAGATGATTACTACTATGCCAAGAATTTAATTCTATCTTAGCGGAATCCCCAGTACCAGGAAAAATGTCTCCTGAAAATTCTGCCATGTTAGGTAATTTACTTTTGTTCCTTAAAATATAATTTTTAAACTTATTAGGATTAAAAACTTCTCTCCAATTTTTCATTTTGATACCTATTTTAATTTTATATAAATGATAAACTTGTACTAAATTTATTTAAATAACTACTAGAGGAGGCTGATGTTGAAAATTTACCTAATATCCCCCCAATTTTTCTCGTAATTTCGTGCCACGGACCATAATGACCAAAAGAGGATCCATTTACCATGGCTTCCTTAAAAGAATATTCTTTTTCTTTTTCTGCATTTAAAAGTCTATAATATGCATCCTTTGGCCATTCTACATTCATAACTGGATCAAATACAATATTGTCTTTTTCACACCAAGCATGATCAATGGTTTTACTTAAATCTCTTGTTGTGATGTAACCATGCACCAAATTCCAATTTGAATTATTCATTACAAACTGCCAAGATAATTGATAACATTTCCCCAACCTTTTTTGAAAAGTTTCATCTAAACCTGCCCACAACTCCAAATTTTCTCTCCCCTCCCAATCCGTGGTTTCTATTTCTTTTTTATTGCGTTCTAATTCTGGTAAAAAAAAGTCTGTATCATATATCTGTTGCATATCTAATGGACTTAACCCAGGAGTATTATCCGGTTCAAATTGATATAAATGATTTTCCCTATCCCTCAAATAGTCAAAACCAGGATCTTTACTTGCAGTTATGTTATTATCTCTTTTGTATTGTTCAAAATCTGCATCTGTAAAACCTTCACGACTTCTTCCAATAAGTTTACCATTCAACAACCAATATTTATCTTCATTAACACGTTCTATTGCAGGGCCATCTGTTCTATGCCATTTACCATTTTGATACCAATATTTATCTCCATTAGCATATTCTATTGCAGGATCACCTTCTCTGTGTAGTTTGTCGTTTTGATACCAATATTTATCTCCATTAGCATATTCTATTGCGGGACCATCTTCTCTATGTCTATTACCATTTTGATACCAATACTTATCTCCATTGGCATATTCTATTGCAGGACTATAAAGACTGTGAAATTCACCTTCTTTATTTCGTCTTTCAAGAGTACCATTCTCATTAGTTTCTTCTGTTGTAAAGTCATCATAAACTTTCCAACTAAATTTACTTGCAGTTATGTTATTATCTCTTTTGTATTGTTCAAAATCTGCATCTGTAAAACCACCACGACTTCTTCCAATAAGTTTACCATTCAACAACCAAGATTTAGATCCATTAGCAAGTTCCACCGCAGGACCATCTGTTCTGTGTAATTCGTCATTTTGATACCAACATTTATCTCCATTAGCATTTTCTATTGCAGGACCATCTGTTCTGTGTAATTCGTCATTTTGATACCAATATTTATCTCCATTAGCACGTTCTATTGCAGGGCCATCTGTTCTATGCCATTTACCATTTTGATACCATTCTTTAGATCCATTAGCACGTTCTATTGCAGGACTGTAAAGACTATGAAGTTGACCTTCTTTATTTCGTCTTTGAAGAGTACCAAATCCATCAGTTTCTTCTGTTGTGAAGTCATCTAAAATAAGCCAACTAAGTTTACTTGCAGTTATGTTATGATCTCTTTTGTATTGTTCAAAGTCTTCATCAGTAAAACCATCAGCACTGTCCCCAACAAAGTTACCATTCAACAACCAATATTTATCTCCATTAACACGTTCTATTGCAGGGCCATCTTCTCTATGTAGTTTATCATTTTGATACCATGCTTTAGATCCACTGGCATATTCTACCGCAGGACCATCTGTTCGGTGTTTATTACCATTTTGATACCAATATTTATCTCCATTAGCAAATTCCGCAGCAGGACTATAAAGACTATGGAGTTGACCTTTTTTATTTCGTCTTCGAAGGGTACCATCCTCATCAGTTTCTTCTGTTGTGAAGTCATCTAAAATAAGCCAACTAAGTTTACTTGCAGTTATGTTATGATCTCTTTTGTATTGTTCAAAGTCTGCATCAGTGAA
>Ga0172368_10006677_pt1 | contig 12336 bp, 3 predicted proteins | sample Lak11m_FD_114540 | JGI IMG/M metagenome (GOLD analysis project Ga0172368, IMG submission 114540) | Freshwater microbial communities from Kabuno Bay, South-Kivu, Congo - kab_022012_11m | ecosystem: Environmental > Aquatic > Freshwater > Lake | place: Democratic Republic of the Congo: South-Kivu...
ACGGAGGCTGGCATTCACCCTGATCATGATCCTGTACGCCTTGTCATTAAAGAGCCAGGTGAGATGGTCTGCTGATTTCAATTTGGGCCTGCCACTGAATATCCCAATGCCGGTTACCATCACCCAGAATTACCAGCCTGTGATCAGTCGTTTCGCAGTCTGGTCAGCTGAGCCGTTTGCCCGGCCCTATAACTGGATGTGGCGGGTTGGGAGGTGGAATTACGGAAGAGCCTGGGAATTTGAGACCATTCACCATAAAATGATCCTGGTAAACAGACCTGATGAAATTCAATGGATCGCGATAACACACGGATTCAATACCCTGACTCTAAACAGAGCCCGGGAGATCGGAAAGATACTGCTCAGGTACGGTGCCGGCGGGGTGCTGGCGCATCCGGAGAGTACCATCAGAAATCAGGTCTTCAATGAAAAATCAGGGATATTCAAAACCGGCTATTTCCTTACCGGACCGGTTGTCATGACGTCGGTTTCGCGCCCGCTCCGTATCGGCAACAGCTTTATGGTTAACCTTGAGGGATCGATTACGGCAGGGTATGCGAGAGTCCCGGTAGCTTCGGGATCCGCCAACCTGATGCACCTGGCTTTTCACCTGCACGCTGGGATTGGTGGAAGTGTGGGGACGAAAAGTTCCAAAGGAAAAGACCGGAAATCCGTAAAACCTCACTACGAGCTGTAGGTAGCGCCTTCGAATAATTCAGTTTTTAATCTGGCTGATCAGGTCAAGTGCTTTGGAAACTGTGCCGACATTGCCAAAACTGAGGGTGAGCTTTCCGTTCAGCTCCTTCATGTTGCAGCGTTTGGTATTAAACTGTACGAACTGCAGTACTGCAGAGAATCCGGGCGACTGATAAAACGGAGATTCGGGGTTGCTGATGAAATAGAGAACCATGCGGTCATTCTTTAGCTGAATCCTCTCGACCCCCAAATCCATGGCCTTCCATCTGAGTAAGACCACGTTAATAAGCTCGCGGGTCTGATCCGGCATTTCGCCAAAGCGGTCGACCAGCCGGCCGGCAAATTTCTCAAGAGCCTCCTCATTGGCCACCTCATCGAGTTCGCGGTAGAGACTGACCCTTTCGCGCGTGCTCTCAATATAATATTCGGGGAACAGAAGCTCAAGGTCAGAGTCCACAGTAGTGTCCGTCACATAGGCCGACGGGCGTCCGGCGACGGAATTCCTGAAGGGCATGGGCTGATGCTGGGGGGCAATTGATGTGTACTCCGGTGAGGCAGGCTCCTCGGCGGTTTCCACTTTCGAAAATCTTTCAGCCGCAAGTTCCTGCATCGCTTCATTAAGGATCTTCTGATAAGTTTCAAACCCGATATCGGCGATGAATCCGCTCTGTTCAGCACCCAGCAGGTTCCCTGCACCCCTGATATCCAGATCCTGAAGGGCGATGTTGAAACCGCTGCCCAGATCACTGAAATCGGCAATGGCTTTCAGCCTCCGGCGGGCTTCAGGAGTTTGCAGGTGCAAGGGTGGTGCGATCAGGTAGCAGAAGGCCCGTTTGTTAGATCTGCCCACGCGGCCCCTCAGCTGGTGCAGATCACTCAGCCCGAAATGGTGGGCATTGTTGATGATGATGGTGTTCGCATTGGGTATGTCGAGGCCGTTTTCAATGATGGAAGTGGCGATCAGGACATCGTAATCCCCGTTGATGAAACCGAGCATGCGGTCTTCAAGCACATGTCCCTCCATCTGACCGTGCGCCACAATGGTGCGGGCTTTCGGTACCACCCTGTTAACCAGGGCCTCCACCTCGCCGATGTTCTGCACCCGGTTGTGGATGATAAACACCTGTCCGTCGCGGTTCAGCTCATAATCGATCACATCCCTGATCAGCTCCTCATTGAGGGTGTGGAGTTCGGTAATGATCGGGTGCCGGTTAGGGGGCGGGGTGTTGATGATGGAAAGATCGCGGGCTCCCATCATGCTGAACTGAAGAGTTCTCGGAATCGGAGTGGCAGTCAGGGTAAGGGTGTCAACATTGGTCTTCATATGCCGCAGCTTTTCCTTCACTGCGACTCCGAACTTCTGCTCCTCATCGATGATCAGCAGTCCCAGATCCTTCCATTTGAGGTTTTTGCCGATCAGTTTATGGGTTCCGATGAGAATATCCACTTTCCCTTCTTCCAGCTCTTTCAGTATCCTGGTCTGATCCTTTGTTGCCCTGAGACGGCTGATGTACTCCACTTTGGCCGGGAAATCCTTCAGTCGCTCCCTGAAAGTCTTGTAATGCTGAAGTGCCAGAATGGTGGTGGGGACCAGCACGGCAACCTGTTTTGAATCTGTCACAGCCTTGAATGCCGCCCGGATGGCCACTTCAGTCTTGCCAAAGCCGACATCCCCGCATACCAGCCGGTCCATCGGATTTTCCGATTCCATATCGGCCTTCACATCGGTGGTGGCCTTATATTGATCAGGAGTATCCTCATAAATGAAGGATGCCTCGAGCTCGTGCTGGAGGTAGGTGTCGGGGGTGAAGGCAAAGCCCTGCGACCGCTTTCTTTGAGCATAGAGGACGATCAGCTCCTTGGCAATGTCCTTGATTCTGGATTTGGCTTTGGCCTTAAGCGCCTGCCAGGAGCCCGAACCCAGCTTGTATATCTTGGGGGTTTCCCCCTCCCTGCCTTTATATTTTGAGATCCGGTGCAGGGAGTGAATGCTGACGTACAGAACATCCTGGTCCCTGTAAACGAGCCTCACTGCTTCCTGTTTCCGGCCATTGATCTCCACTGTTTCCAACCCTCCGAACTGCCCGATGCCATGATCCACATGCACCACATAATCTCCCGGATGAAGGTCGGTCAGTTCCCTGATATTCAAGGCTTCCCTTTTGCCAAAGGTCGATTTGACCTTGTACCGGTGATATCGTTCGAAGATCTGATGATCTGTAAACAGAGCCAATCTGAGATCATGATCATAATACCCCTCATGCAGCGCAATCTCCACCCTCCCAACCTCAGTCCCCGTGCCCCTGTGCCCCTGTGCTCCCGTGCCCTCATCAGGGTTAATGATCGCCTCCAGCCGGTCGAGTTGTTTGGCATTTTCAGAAAGGAGAATAGTCTGATAACCTTCTGCAATATTGCCCTGGATCTTTTCCTTTAAAAGGTCGAAGTTCTTATTGAAGGCGGGCTGTGGTGCGGTTGAGAAAAAGAGGCTCTGGACGGAGGGAAAAAAATGTCTTTGTCCAAACTCAACTACCTGTACCCGTGTGATCCTGTCGAGCAGTTCCTTCGGATCCACCAGCTTTTTACGAAATTCCAGAGGACTCACCATTCCTTCCTCTTCATCGAGGGTAACGGCTTCGCTCAGCCGGTGCAGATCATCGGTGGCACTGATTTCAATCCCCTGGAGGATCTGGTCCATCCGGCTGATGCAGAAGGTCAGATCGCGGGTCCAGACCTGACTGTTCTCCGGAAGAAAATCGAACAGGGTCTGATTTGCATCTTTTGAAAGCTTTTCATTCAGGTTGGGGACAATCGAGATCTTATCGACCTTACCTGAGGAGAGCTGCGATTCGACGTCGAATACCCGGATGGACTCCACCTCATCCCCCATGAAATCGATCCTGAAGGGGTTTTCGGAGGAATAAGAGTAAACGTCTATGATTCCTCCCCGAACGGCAAACTGGCCTGGTTCCCAAACCAGGTCCGACCGGTGAAAACCATACTCCTGGAGTACCTCAACCACAAAGTCCATGTCGACCTTTTCGCCGGGTTTCAGCGACAGGGTGTGCAACTGCAGTTCCTGCCGGGAAACCACTCTTTCCAGAAGCGCTTCCGGATAGGTGACAATCAACGGTTTGGCGTTTCTGGTGGCCAGCTTGTTGAGCACCTCGGTTCGCATGAGGATATTATCCTTATCGAGCTGCTGCATGCGGATGGCCCGTTTATAGCTGGAAGGGAAGAAATAAACGTGATCTTCTCCGATCAGGTGGGCCAGATCGTTGTGGAAATAGGCTGCCTCTTCACGCTCGGCCAGGAGGATCAGCCTCGACTGCCGCAAATCCTGTCCGAGGGCGGCCAGGATCAGGGCGGGACTTGATCCGGTGAGCCCGTTCAGATGAAGTGTTTTATCAGCCGATTGCTTAAAGAAATCCCGCATCCGGATGATATTCGGATGAACTGTATACAGGCCGATGAGGTCGGCGGATTTCATGAGGCGCAAAAGTACATAAAAAAACCTGTCAGCTTTTTATCGCCGACAGGTTTAACCTTTAACCTTTAACCTTTATCCTTTTACCTTACAATCACTTTCTCTACGGTTACTTCGGCTCCGTTGTTTACGCGGACGAAATAAACGCCTTTAGCGAGCGGGGTGTCGATGATTTCGTTATGTGAGGTAACGTTTTCCACAACATTGTTGTAGATCACGCGGCCCTGCATGTCAACCAGTGAGATATTCAGGGTTGCCGGGGCTTTGGTTGTCAGGCTGATGCTGAACTGACCGCTGGTCGGGTTCGGATAAACCGAGAACGAGGAGGTCAGGGATTCAGTTGGAACGCCGGTGGTAACACCATTGTTGAACCTGTTGTTCAGGATGTTCCAGTAGCGGATGGTATAGTTCCTGTGCAGGTTACCGGTTGTTGGGTAGGCTTCTTCGATGCCATTGACGCGGTACTTGTATTCCAGGTTCTTGGCAACCGGAAGACCTTCAACAGTAACGGTGTAAATACCGTCTCCGTCAGCGTCGGTCATTTCGGCATTGCCGGTCCAGGTGGCAAATCCGACCACGTCAACCTTGTCGGTTCCGGGATGGAATTCACCGTTGGTTATATGAGCGTTCATGTCAACATTGAAGGTAACCGGGGCCTGTGTTGGTCCGCCGGTGGCATTAATGTTGATACCGATGAGGTTCATCTTACCGGTGTTGAACCAGCCGCCGCCGACTGACTGGAAGTTATAGGTGTAATTACTGGCATTGTTGTCCATATCCCATCCGATACTCATGCCGTTTGTGCCATCCGCATCACCCTCAACGTATCCCCACATTCTGACGCAGGCAACATAGGTGCCGGGTTCGAGGAATTCAGTTTCACCGTCACGGACGATGTCAAGGGTCTGCCAGGTCCAGCGCATTTCTGCGGTTGCATCGACAACATCGGAAGCAATCCATTCGATCAGGCCCTCATCTCCCATATCTTTCAGGAGAAGATACTGGAACTGCGGATTCTGAGTGGTGGTAACACCTGCTATCATTGCGGTGATCGATTTGATCTCGCAAGGTTTATAGATGTCATAGAATACACCCACCATGTCGCCGCCATTACCGCCGCCGACCCAACCGCCTGTGTTACTTGATGCTTCTGCACCAAAATCTGCACGGTGGAAGAGGGTGTCATTAACGGTGAAACCCTTGTTTACACTGTTGTTGATGGGAACTTCTTCATTATTGTCGGAGATCCCTTTGAACTGGAACTGATAATCGCCATAGTCATTGGCGAGGAAAACAGAGTTAACCGTCATGGTATCCCTTTCCAGAGGCCAGATAGTGGAAGGATCTGATACATCCTGCCAAACCTGGGTTCCGTTTTTAAGAACGGTCATCTGCAGCTTTGCATTTTCCTGATCGGCCATACCGTTGTTCAGGAAAGCGCCGGTAAACTGGTAGTCGCCGATATTTCCGCCCACATCGGTGGCCATGCCCATTTGTGAGAGAGGCCAGTAATTGATGTGTCCGATGCGCTCATCGAAACCGCCATTGAAATCCTGCCAGTAATCGGTTAGGATCAGGTCGTTCTGGTAAGCTTCCGATACGGTGAGGTCATCGATCATCCAGAAGTAATGTGAGTTTCCGCTCAGGGAGAACCTGATTTGAACATTCGGCAGTCCGGCGGCAACGTCTGAAACGTTGAATTCAACATTCTGGTAACGTAAATCGGTCACGCGGTTCATCGAAAGGCCAAAACGGCAATCGTATTCAGCCCAGTGAACACCGCCGTCATTGGTGACAAACATCTTCAGGTCGGCCGATGCACAGCAGAGCCTGAAAAGCTGCTTGAACTTGATAACCACTGAAGGCTTGCCTGAGCAGTTGATCGGCGGGGTCTGGATGTAAGTGTTCATCGGGTTCGAAGTGCCGACACCGTCGCGACGGTTGTACTCGTCTGCCGGAACCACGATGTATCCATCCAGCGGAGTGGCAAAGTTTGAAGAGGGGCCTTGCCAGGTGCAGCAGCCACCCAGTGTATCATAGGGTGAACGCCAAATCCAGGGGTTTCCAAGATCCGAAAGGTCTTTGATTTCCCATCCGGCTGGCAGTTCCCATGCTTTGGTCTCAACATTTCCCCAATTGAAGGTAGTGGACCAGAAAACATCCCCGCTGCCTTTGATTGGATTTTTTTCATACGTAAAACTCACCGGGTCCTGTTTGACCGGTGTCGGGACTCCTTGCTTCATCTGACCGAAGGCAATCCCGGTAAAACCTAATACTGCAATCAATAGTGTAAATCTTTTCATGATCCCGTCTTTTTTTGGTTTAAACTCCAAACCTATATAAAATGCTGCCTATAAAAAACGGCAAAAGCCAATTTTAACAAGTTTTAATGATTACCGGATCCAATAACCGAGGTTGAGGAACAGGATCGGTTTCCAGCTCCCCGACGCTGCCATCAGAGTGACTTCCACCGGTCCCACAGGACTCGAATATCCATAGGTGAATCCGGTTCCGAACAGGCTGGTCGATGTGTTTTTCAGTGCACTGAATTCATCGAACACTTTTCCGAAGTTATTCTTCCAGATGAGATAATGATTTCCCCGGATCCTGAACTGCAGATCAGCCCTTAATACCATGGCATGATCCGATGCCCTGGCCATATAGTCGGCACCCACAAAAGGGATCACGCTTTTGTAATAATAGCCCAGCCCACCGACGTATGACCGGTAGGGATACGGGATTGAGTCGCCGAATGCAAAGGAGGCGGTGAATCCCGGCTGAAAGCTGAACCTGGGTGAAATCTCAAAGGCTTTTTTATACCGGAGATCAAACACAAAGGCGGGTACTGCACCCTCTTTGGTGAAATTATTCACTTCTTTCAGCAGGATCTCAGCTTTTTCCCCTCGTGTCGGATAAGGGACCCTGTTAAAGTCATCCTTGATGAATTTTGCATAAACATTCACCATTCTTGAGTTTGAGGAGGAGAGCTGCCAGTCGCCAATCGTCGGGGAGTTCCAGGCAATTTCGCCCTGTGCCCCCAAAGTAATGGCAAACTTATCGCGGAAGGTTGATCGCATGACCAGATCAATCAATGCATCCTGATACACAAAACTTCCGATTTTCTTTCCCTGATTATATTCATATGCCTTAATTCTCTCAAATTCAGCCAGAACGCCGTATTGTTGCTTTTTATGGTACAGGAAGTAATAGGAGGCTTTCATCGTTGGGTTTTCCCCGAGGTTGAGGTCGATTCCCAGCTGATCGCCATGTTTCAGGAGATCTCTGAAGTCGCCCCTGGCAAGCAGGGATACCCTGAACAGATTGTCGTAATGAAACCCCACATGGACAAGATTCTTCTGCTTCTCCTCGGCCCGGATAGTCAGACGCGCCCCATCGGCAGCAGGGTCGAGCTGATAGGTGATTTTAGTGAATTCATTGGTGCCGTAAGCCCTTTGCAAAGCCCGGTAAATGTCATCGGCAGTGAGCCAGGCGGGGAACGGCAGGTTCATTTTTGACTGCAGGAAATCGGGACTCACCTGTTCGAGCCCGGTAAATGCCAACTCCCTGATATAAAGGGAGTCGATCTTTGGTAATGGTTTAACCTTGAATTCATCATTCCCCGTAAATCTTCTCAGGTTTTCCCCCAGTGCGTGCAGGGTTTCCCACTGTTGCCTGGCATATCTTTCTCCGTCCCTGACGATCGAATCCGCTATCCCGAAGGTCAGTGTGCTCGCGCCTGGCGTGTCGGGCCGGATGAGAATGTCGCACAACTGTCTGTTGCGGGCGTTAATATCCTCACGGGTGAGCGAACTGATCTGCTTCAGAATTGATATGACCGATTTCAGTTCGTTCTTTGGGAGCAAATCCCGCTGAACATCCACTCCTATGATGATATCGGCGCCCATTGCTTTCAGATGATCAGCAGGAAAATTATTGATGAATCCGCCATCGATCAGCAGATTTCCGTGAACCTCCACCGGGGTGAAGGCAGTGGGTATTGCCATGCTGGCCCGCAGGGCATCGGCCAGGATCCCGCTTTTAAGCACCACTTCCTGTCCGCTCACAACATCAGCACCGATGCACAGGAAAGGCCGGGGCAACTGGCTGAAATTGCGTATTTTATATGCCGACCAGGTGAGTCCGGTCAGCATATTGGAGATGTTGGTTCCGGCTACCAGGCCCGTGGGAAGTTGCACCCCCCCCCGCGTAAGTGGGAAATCATAGAAGAATTTTTCAAGCTGCTCCTTGTATTCCAGCGACATATCATTCCTCGGAACCATATCGGTAAGCAGACTTTCCCAGTCCATCCCCTTAACGATCTTCTCCATCTCCTCTCCAGTCAGGCCCATGGCATACATGGCACCCACAATGGAGCCCATGCTGGTGCCGGCCACATAATCGATGGGAATCCCAGCCTCCTCGATCACCTTGATCACCCCGATATGGCCGAGACCGGCTGCTCCGCCGCCGCTGAGGACCAGGCCGACTTTGGGACGATCCTGGGAGGATAAGGCGAGAGAAGAGAGGAGAAAGGCGAAAGAGAGAGTTAAGATTTTAAGATATCGTTGAATATTCATGAGATCGGGGTTGGGTAACAAAGATAGTTGAAATGGTTGAATTGGTTGAAAGGGTTGAATTGGTTGAAATGGTTTACATTTGGATCGAAAGTATTATTCCATGAAGTACAGACATTTGGCTTTTATTTCGGTGTGTTTGGTGTTCAGTGCTTTAGCATATGGACAAAACCGTTCAACCTTTTTCAAGACGGTACCGGTGTTGGATGAGTCGACTCCTGAATGGGCAAGGATGATGTACAGTCAGGATCCGAATGTGGCTGAGGTGGACTTTTTATATGAACAATATTTTGAAAGCCATCCTTTCGAAAAGAGTATTCATACTCAAAACTATAAGCACTGGCGCCGGCAGGTGGATCCGTTCATGGATATCAACGGCCGCATTGTGATTCCTTCACAGGAAGAACAACAGGCGCGGCTCGATCGGATGGAGAGGCGCTATTCGCTCAAATCCGGCAGGAACGGAGACTGGCGTTGTATCGGGCCCTTCACAACCATTGCCGTAAATGATATTCCCGACCTGGATGTTTCCTGGCAGGCCAACGTGTACTGCTTCGACCAGTCGGATTCCCGGCCTGATATCCTGTTTGCCGGCTGCGAGGCAGGAGGGCTGTTCAAATCAGTGGATAAAGGATTGAACTGGCGTCTGGTATCAGCCGCCGTTCCGGTTGCAACCATCACGGATGTCAAGATCGCAGCTACCAATCCCGATCTGGTCTTTTTCACCTCGAACCAGCGGATCTACCGGAGCACCGACGGCGGGGAAACCTGGGAACAGGTGTACATGATAGGTGACGACGGCTGGCAATTGCTGATCCACCCAACCAACCCCCAGATCATGTTTTGCGCTGCAAACAATGGCCTTCTGAAATCATCCGACGGCGGTACTACCTGGTCAAGGCTTTTCACCGGGACCTGCTGGGATATCAAATTTCATCCTGCCAATAATGATATTGTTTATCTGATTAAAACAAACAGCGCTGCTAAAAGGGCGGAATTCTTCAAGTCGACCGACGGGGGCGAGACTTTCACGATCCGGGATTCCGGATGGTTTGTGCCTTCAAATCCCGCGGCGGCCAAGGATGAGGGAGCTAAAATCGGCGTCACTCCGGCAGCTCCCGACCGGGTGTATGTTGCACTGATTGGCCAGGGTAAGGCAGGGGACAACGGATGGATCGGGCTATACCGCAGCATCAATGCAGGCGAAAGCTGGATGAACCCCAACCTGCCCGACGGGGGCCCTTACAACAGTTCGCATCCCAATCCCGCAACCTTTGATCCGGATGGGAAAGAGTTTCATCAGGGTTTCTACAATTTTGCCCTTGCTGTATCCCATACCGATCCCGAAAAACTCTGGCTGGGAACGGTTACCTTCAACAGGAGCACCAATGGCGGAGCATCCTGGACCCGCATCGGATCATATTATGCCCAGCAGGATATCGGCTGGATCCATCCTGATATTCAGGACCTTCATGTGAGGGGCAATGAAATATTCGTCTGCTCCGACGGCGGGATCAATTTCTCAACCGATGAGCTTAGATCCCACGAAGCACGGAATAATGGTCTGGCTGGTTCTGATTACTGGGGGTTCGGTCAGGGCTGGAACGAGGATGTGCTGGTTGGCGGGCGCTACCATAACGGCAACTCCGGTTATTACCAGACATACGGCACCGGTAATTCCCTTCGTCTCGGCGGGGCTGAATCGGCAACAGGCTATGTCAATCCGATGGATAACCGCAAAACCTATTTCTCAGATATCAGTTCGGCCCTTTTGCCCGAAATCTATGATGGCCAGGTGGTCTATTTCAGCAAGCTCGGAAAATATCCGAGGGAAACCTATGCCGAGTCTTATTCAAGTGAGATCGAATGGGATCCGCGATATGCTGATCATTTATACCTGGGCGAGGGAAGCAAGATCTGGAAATCGGAGGATGGCGGAAAATATTTCGAAGCCCTGTACAATTTCGGTACGGGAAAAGTGCTGGAGATCGAGGTCAGCCGCAGCAATCCGAAGGTGATTTACTGCGTCTTCCAGAACAAGGGTGGCGACTGGGATCCCTGCGGGCTGCGCAAAAGCACCGACGGTGGGAAAAACTGGAGCTCATTGACACTTGTACCCTCAAATGACCGTCTTCGACTGGAAATCGCACTGAATCCCGATGATGAGAACGATCTGTGGGTGATCAGCGTCAATGCCAGTGACGGCAGGAAGATCTACCGGACGATTGATGGGGGGAAGACCTGGCAATCAATGAATTCCGATATGTTTAACGGCGAAAGGCCAAGGGATATGGTGGTCCAGGCAGGGACCGGCGGCGTAACGTATTTTGCCACATCTGCCGGGGTGTATGTGTATGATCCCACCGCCGCAACCTGGTCGGAATTCATGAACGGACTGCCGGCTGATACAAAGGCACTCGAAATGAAGCCCTTCTATGCTGCCGGCAAACTGAGGCTTGCGACTACCGGCCGGGGGATCTGGGAAACGCCCCTATTTGCCCAGTCGGTGCCGGATGCCATGCCGATGACCCTCACCGATACCCTTTATTCGGTAAATGATACGGTACGATTTGAAAGTTATTCGGTAATCAATCTTGAAGGAGCGCAGTGGCAATGGACCATCACTCCGGAACCGCGATGGATCAGCTCAAAAGCGGCAAGAAACCCGAAAGTGGTATTCGGTTCCAAGGGAAGCTATGATGTTACCCTCAGTATCACCGACGCCTTGGGAAGGACGAGCTCAAGAACCATTCCCGCAATGGTGACCTTCGCCGACCCCGCTACGCCCGATGCATTGGCCGGCAAGGCAATGGATTGCACCAAATCAGGCGAATACGCCCAAACCGATGACCTGGGAATCACCACCAATGTGCTGACCATCACCGCCTGGGTGAAGCCCGACGGCATTCAGCCCGATTATTCGGCGATCGTGATGAATAACGTCACAGCCGCCGGATTCAACTTCCGCGGAGGTAACAATACGCTGGGGTACCACTGGCCGGGTGGTGCATGGTACTGGGACAGCCATCTGATCGTTCCCGCCGGCCAGTGGTCCTATGTGGCCATGGTGGCGAACGGCAGCTCGATGACCGTGTATGTTAACGGGATCGGAGCCAAACATACTGTCAACCTGCAGCAGGTGAACATCGGGACGATGAACATCGGCAACTACATGGGGTGGGGCGACCGGAACTTCAAAGGGCAGATCGATGAGGTTTGCATCTGGAAGAGAGCCCTGAGCCAGGAGGAGATCAGAGAAATGCAAAACCTGATCAAACCATCCGGTACCGGAGATCCGGATCTGACAGGATATTACCAGTTCAACGAATCTGGCGGAGCCGTATTCAACCGCGCGGATGACGGCATCGGCAGTCTGATGGGCGAAACCAAACGGGTGGCTTCCACTGCTCCCGTTGGGCCCGGCACGAGTTCCCGACTGTCGCTGAACAGCTCCGGAACCTACGATTTTGCAGGTACTGGCCTGACAATCAGTCTTCCTGGTGGCGGCTCGGTTTATCCGGGCGAGACCGTTGTAACCAGGATCAGCGCCCTGCCGGCGCTTCAGCCTGTGAATTATCCGAA
>Ga0172368_10006678_pt1 | contig 12333 bp, 9 predicted proteins | sample Lak11m_FD_114540 | JGI IMG/M metagenome (GOLD analysis project Ga0172368, IMG submission 114540) | Freshwater microbial communities from Kabuno Bay, South-Kivu, Congo - kab_022012_11m | ecosystem: Environmental > Aquatic > Freshwater > Lake | place: Democratic Republic of the Congo: South-Kivu...
GCTGCATGGGAAAGAGATCGAAATAACAGCGCGAGAAAAATAGTCTGGCAATTTACGACACCGGACGCTCGGCTCAAGCTGAAGCGTCTTTATCCGAAATTATAAGTGGTACGTGGTACTAGTGTCTGAACGGAAAATGCTCGGGGCTTTATTTTACAGAGGTCTGGTGTAAAATATTGTTGATGAAGAATGAAAAAACCCGAAGAATATTCTCCAATAAAGCATGAAGATATGATAGAACACCCCTGAATTTATTGGTTAAAACACGATATTTTGTGTGGGTTGGATGGAGAGGCTGCAAATCTTCGGGAGAAATAAAGATGAGAAAAGCAAAAGAAATGCAGATGAAGCTGGGAGAGGTAAACATAGCGGATATAGAATTTGATCTTCGCTCACGGGATGAAATCCCGAAGCTTCTTATGGGACTGCAGTATATTTGGTGCACCCCGGAGGTGCGGGAAAAAGTATTTAAGATATTAGAGAAAATAGTGCCGGCGGATACAAGAGCTGATACCGGCAGGCCGGGCATGGAACTGTGGAAGATACTGGTACTGGGGACCTTGCGGTTAAACTGCAACTGGGACTACGATAAGGTGCAGGAGATGGCAAACCAGCATAGTACGCTGCGGCAGATGATGGGGCACGCGTTTATGGATCAGAGTTATCAATATCCGATTCAGACCATAAAGGACAATGTGCGGCTGTTGACACCGGAGGTGCTTGATGAGATTAATCAGGTAGTGGTGAAGGCAGGGCATAGTCTTGTAAAAAAAACTGCGCAGTTGGCTTAAAAGGCAGGTGTGACAGTTTTGTGTGGGAAACCGATGTTCACTTTCCAACAGATATTAATTTACTGCTTGACGCAATGCGCAAGGTGATCGTGTTGACTGCCCGGCTTTGTTTAGCCTTTGGTGTAGAGGGATGGCGGCAGAGCAAACACAACCTGAAAAATATAAAGAAGCTGTACCGCAGAGCGCAGAAGCTGAAAAGATCCACCTCGCAGGATGAGGCAAAGAGGGCCACACAGCAGGAAGTTATTAAGGAGGCATACCGAGCCTATAGTGACTTGGCTCAAGAGTTTGTTGAGAGAGCACAGGCAAGTCTGATCGAACTTGGGCGCAAGGGGTGTCCGGCGGTGATACCGATGATGCACATAGAGGGGTATATAAAACATGCCCGACGACAAATTGCGCAGGTACGCCGAAGAATGCTGGAGGGGGAAGTAATCCCGCATCATGAAAAAGTGTTTTCAATATTTGAAGAGCATACGGAATGGATATGCAAAGGCAAGGCAGGGGTGCCCCAGGAACTTGGATTAAAGGTATGTATTGTGGAAGACCAGTATCAATTCATATTGTGCAGTACCGGGTTATGGGGCAGGAAACCGATGATCAGATTGCGGTGCTTATAACGCAGCAAGCAAAGCAGCGATTCAGCGATTTAAACGGCTGCAGTTATGACGAGGGATTTCACAGTGCGACAAACAGGCAACAGCTTGAAGCGATATTGGATAGCGTTATACTGCCAAAGAAGGGGAAGCATTCGGTACAGGACAAAGAGCGCGAACACAGCCCGGAGTTTGTACAAGCCAGATATAAGCATTCAGCGGTTGAATCAGCAATCAATGCCGTAGAGAATCATGGTCTTGACCGGTGTCTGGATCATGGGCTGGACGGATTCAAGAGGTATGTAGGGCTTGCAGTTGTTGCCCGAAACATTCAGACTTTAGGTCATATTTTACAGCAGCGGGAGTTGACACGACTCCAGAAGCGGCAGCGGCCGTATCGGCTTGCTGCCTGAGAAGAAAGCGCATCAGCAAAACTGTTTGATTTTAGCTTGATACAGGAGAGGTGTGCTTGGAGAAGCTAAAAATAATGTCGATTTGCTACACGGGGGAAATTTTTGCCAGATCGGGTTGAACTGCTACTCAAAAATTGAGCAAATCGGGGCCGGGTTGATGCGAAAACCAGGGTTTCCGTTCTGACACTAACTAGCATAAATTTCTTTACTCTTTTACTATGCCATTATTTTCTTTGAGCGTTATCCGCCACGTACCATTTTCTCCATTCCAAGTAATGCAATCAATTTATTCAGTAGCGTTGAATAAAAATTGATGCATCCTCAAAATCAGGCCATACAGTTTCTGACAGAAAATGTCGACTTTCAGGAGCATAGCGGATGAGGGTACGGTACCAAACATGGAAAATCTGCGATTATTGTAAGTACCCTAGGCTCTTAAGGTTCTGTTTGGTATCATCATCTTTCTCAAATGGTTTAGATGCTGCCACAGGCGTAAAAGAGGCAGACCAGTCATCCAATGAAGCATGCATTTTCTGAGCCCGCTCTGGCAACTGGCTTATGAGATTGTTCAACTCAAGAGGGTCCTGTTTAATATTGTACAACTCACTGTTTCCATTACTCTCCCATATATACTTAAACGAACCGTCATAGATCGTTTTTAAATTTCTGTTGAGATACTGTCCATATTGCAAAATGTATTTCCAGTAAATATTGCATTCAGAAATAATAGGGTGCCGCACATCAGGCAAAATATCACCCTGGACCCCTGCCGGTATTGGAAGTGATAGGACTGACATGATGCTGGGAAAGATATCAACCAGGGAAGCCGGCTTTTCAGAAATTCCCCGCACACGAGACAGAGGATATTTGATGAGCAACGGAATTTTGATTGCATCTTCATAAACGCAGAAGCTGTGTTCCATAAAATTATGCTCTCCAAAAGATTCCCCATGATCCGAGGTCATTATTATCATGGTGTTATCATAAACCTTTAACTCTTTGAGCTTTTGCAAAAAATTATGTATATGATAATCCAGATATCGAAACTCCCCATCATACTGAGATATAAGGATGTTACGCTCAGCTTGAGAAAGCGTGTGCTCTCGACGGAGAACGGCATCAATTATCTGTTTTTGTCCATTGATAAAGCTCGCATTTATTTCCTGGGAATCAAACTTTTTGATGACATCTTTATCTCCGCCGTCAAAAAGCTTATCATAAGGTCTGGGAGGGTAGTAGGGATAATGCACATCAAAAAAATTGCAAAAAAGAAAAAACGGCTGCTTATGATACTTATCAAGCCAATCAAATGCAACTGCGTTAACCTGCTCTGCCGTTTTCCCGGGTTTAGCAATGCCATACTGGGCCATTACATCGACGAGTGAAACAAAATGACTGATGATCCGGAGCAAAGTAAAATATGTTGCCTCATAAAACGGATTATAAAGGGTATTGTCATAAAAATCGAAACCCTGTCCAAGCCCTGTTAGCGAAGAGCATGCCGGACCCCCTATGACACCACAGGTTTTATACCTCTGTGCAGACAAAGTTTCAGCAAGGGTAACATTTTCTTCAGCCAGTATTTTAATCGATTTTTCTTCTGCTTTCGGCTCCTTTTCAATGCCTTTCAGTTCTCTCCCGTATTTTTTAATCAAGTATTGGTAATAAGCAGGGTCTTCACCACCGCCATGCTTGGAGGGATACATGCCGGTAAAAATGGAAGCATGGGCGGGAAAGGTCCAGGGTGCTGTCGAATACGCATTCTTAAAAAGCATGCAGTCTTTAGCAAAGGAATCAATAAATGGGGTGGTTTTTCTTTGATAGCCATAGCAGGACAAATGATCAGCGCGGGCTGTATCAAGGGTAATTAAAATGACGTTTGGTTTTTTTTCATCTCCGCTGCCAAAATCCCTGTCAGACCAACTAAACATTGATTGCACATATACTCCTGCCAGCACAATACAAAATCCGGCAGTAATCCATAAAATCCTCTTCCGTATTACATATGGCCTCAGCTTGAAAAAAAATAAAAGTACGGAGCGTAAGACAAAATACAAGGATACACCGATTAGCAAGATTGCAACATTTAAAACGACGCTTTTGAAAGTGGCGAATGGGAATTGACCTCGCAGGAAATGTTTATTACAATAAACACTGCCGAGCATCAATAGGTCAAGGGCACACGCCATTGCAATGAAAGAGACACAGCGCTGGAATAAACCATTTACTCTTCTCAAAACCTTATATGCAGACCACAACACAACAATCATTAACATCAAAAACCCAACAACACTACATAATATAAGCGCGGCAGAAGGGATAGCCATTAGAAGCGGTTTAACTTCCCACGTGCCATACACAATAATAACGACTACAAGCGATGATGCCATGAGGAGGGGTTGCACGCTGATATCACGTAGTCTGCCCCCTGCACTGAATGCAACAACGGTAAGCAACCCTCCCAGCACAGCATTTAGGAGCAATCCAAGTATGGCGGAGGCAATCAAAACCAGCACCGGTATGAACGGTGCAACCGGCATACTTTCCAGAGATCTGAATATGATTTCTGTCATTGAAAAGATGATCCAACAGAATCCCCCGATAAGACTGCCTTGCGCTATGTACGAAAAAAAGCTCTTGCTTTTATACTCACCTTGTCCTGTATTCATGTGCTGTGTTCCTCCTATAGGTTTAGTCAATAAAAATAATCCTCCACATACTGTTATCGTGATAGCCGACAAGCCATAGCCGGGCCCCCTCTTTATCAAGTAGTGCGGCTCCGGCCGTACTGGTAACCCGCTTCCCGTTAAGCAGTATCGCATCGCTGCCGCTGGCATGAATGGTAATCGTATGGTTGGTAACATTGCTCGCTGTCATTTTGAATTCGCGGCCGCTGGATTCAGACAAAGAAGGCAGGTTAATATGCAGGTTGCTGCTGCGCGCGTCCAGCAGAATAGGAGTAAAAGAATCCGCCAGCGTTAAGGTAAGGTCATACCAATAGTGAGCGACCGGAACAAACGGCTCCTGCTGCCACGCCTGATGAGGCGGTGATACCTGCGTAGGGCAAATAATATTATCATACAATTGCGAAAACGTTATAACCGCAGGGGGATTGTTATGTATTTGCTGCTTGCGGGCAATGTAGTCAATCATGTCCTCAACAAATGCCTGGCTGCGAGAACGCGCATATATTTTGTGAAGCGAATGAATAACCCGGCCTCCCTGCTTGCCGGTAATGTAGTCAATCAGGTTCTCTATAAATGCCTGAGTGCGAGAGCGCTTATTTATTTTGTGGGACAAAAGAACCAGCAGCCCTCCCTGATCGCAGACCCTGTCAATTGCCTTTTGTGTATTGCCGCCCTCAAATGCATCGTCATGTTCAACCGGCAGCACACCGAAATAATAGGGATTTATCAAAGGCAGGGGTGTTATGCCAAACGGCACCGCATGACTGCCAAGCGCATAATACTCAGGCACTAATTTATTTGCATAATGCGAGAAGGCGGAGGACGGACCATAGGTGTAAACAACAAACCGGGCGCCTTTATTGTGGCCGTGAATCAACAACTCGCGCTTTGATTGGCCGAGTTGAAAACGGACATCATTTTCCGTCCAGACTCCCTTCTGCGTAGGCGGCTCAGGCTGTTTACCACCCTGCTCATAAAGGTCGCCAAGGGGGGTATGATTATGGGTATGCGATACTATATCCCAGCCAGCATGCCGCATAACATCCAGCGTGCGCCATGTGACAAACTCATCATCTCCACAGTCGACACAAAATTCAGGGTTTGCCGTGGGAGATTCTGCCGCTTGATTGTTGTCGGTAACGACGCTGAGGACCCCCTTAAAACCATATTTGTCCATTATGGGTTTTGCAATTGTATAGGTAGATTGAAAGCTGTCATCAAACCGCAAAACAATATATGATTTTGGGTCAGAGGAAACAGCAATCAGCTTGTCAAAGGCAATTTCCGGGGCGGTCACAACACGCATATTCCCTGCTCCGGCATCAGCTATGTATGCTGGCGCGCCATTAGCAGTTTCCGAAAACCTGAATGTATGCGCAGCTACATCATGAGATATGGCATAATAGGTTGTCCCCTGCCGCAGCGGCGCGGGCAGGCTATTGCCGACAAACCGTACTGGAGCCCCTGTGTGAAAGACAGCATCCACCATGCAGCGATCATCCTTGATGGTAATGGTATTATCACTAACAGCAACATCCTTAGCGGAGAAGGGGATATCCTTGCCCTGAAATTTGATCGTAATACCGGTAACCGCCGACCAGTCAACACCACCGCTTACTTCAGAGCCGCCGTTCATAAATACGGACTCGGTAGAAAACGGCAGCATAAACCAGTCATCCATTTGATCGGCCGGGTCCAGCCGCAACATTGTTGATCCTGTTGCCGAGATGAATTTTACATAAAATTCCCATTTGAAATGAAAATAGGTGCTCAAATCAAAGCGGCTCTGCACATCGGAAAAAAGCCGTGAGCGCGGATGGTCGCGATTTAATGACGGTGCTTTATACCTCAGGCCAAAATGTCTCCTCCGCAAATCAAGGGGGGGATCAAACGTTTTGGCTAACTGGGCTGAGCCGCCCCAGGGTGCCCGTGCGGCGACATATCCCTTGTTATCATGTATCACGGTCGTGCCCTCGCCACAGGCCCAGTTTTCAGATCCATCGAAGTCGGCAAGGGTAATCGTATCGGCAATAAAACTGCTTTTTTGCAACAGTGCGGTTGCGGCAACGCGGTTAAACTGTGCATTCCCGCTCTGACCCGAATCTCCAACGGGCGGAGCTGTTGCCCGGATTTTCACAACGGCTATGACGGCGCATAGAAACAGACCGAGCAAAAAAGCAGTTTTTTTCATGGCGTGTTTACCCAACGGTTTTGGGCTGATTTTAGTATGGGGAAATGAGCTGCTTTGGCTTGTGAAACCGGGAATCCCCTAATGGCTTACCGGGGCTGCAATTTTTCAGGTGCGGCAGGGTGACGGCCCCATCAGGCAATCAGCTGTTCCCCCGGCCGTTTCTTTTATAAATATAGAGATTAGGGCCCGGCCGTGCTACACCCTGGAATCCTTTAAAGGGCACATAAAACGCATCCTGCAGATCATACCAGCGGTCGCTCCTGCTCATATCAACTGCTATAAACGTTTTTATGAGGCGATATGATGTCTTCAGTGCCTGCTGAATAGTGTCGGGAATAATACTGTGATATTTCAAGGGTGACAGCCCGATTATCATATAGTCCGGCAATGTCTTCTGCATTACATTATTATATAGCATATCATTTCCATCAAGGCTTGGTTCCCAGTTCTCATATCCAATCACCTTCCTGCGCTGCATATCTTCTATTTTGATTTTCAGGCACCGGTCATTAATGCCTCGGGCGACCTTTTGATTATACTCTTTTTCCATGTCCTTAAAAAGCCGTGGTAATTCAAGGGGGGGCAGACCGCGCTGATAAATAGACGTCCCTTCCGGGATATTTTTATTAACCCATTCATTTGCTATAAGCCTGTTGTCTTTTTGTGAGATGAGTCTGTCAAATTGAACAACCGAGTAGAGAGATGGTGAAATAACCAGGGCCGCCACAATAACTGTTACGCTGTTTTTTAACCGATGGTTTTTGTTTTTTCTGGTGAGCACATCACACGCCGCAACGACAAAGATAGCACCTGTTAAACAGAAAAAAGGAATGAGCGGGATCATGTAGCGCACCGTAACATACAGCCCCCTGCCTGCCGGTATGAAATAGAGGAGAGGAAATGCGCATAAGACCAATGCCTTTCTTACATCCAACTTCATAAGAATAGCAATGCCTGCTAAAGAAGCACAAAAGAGACTCCACCCCAGGCCGTAGGGCAGGGTGTATTTTGAGTGACGCAACCAGCCTCTTTCAAGAACGACTAAGGCTTCCACTCCTCCTTCCTTCAAGTGATTTACATCATACATTAAACCGCCGAGAAAGGCTGGATAGTCCAACAAGGCAAAAGGCGTTCCGGCCAGAAAGGCAATTATCATGCTTGTGCAAAATAAAACCACACGCCTATCAATAAGATTACTCCAGCGCACGGGGCGCTCATCTGCCATGTTGAAAATATGAACAAGCGCCATGGGGCCAAGAAGAATAATTCCCGCATATTTAGTTGAGGCGGCGAGCCCTGCAAATATTCCGGCAAAAACATAATTTTTTATTCCCGTACTATGCCGGCATTTTATTATATAAAGAAAAGAACACATAATGAAGAGGGTCATGGTGATATCGGTGATGGCAAAATGGGAATCTCGCACATGCAAAAAAGCCAAGCTTAAAAAAAATGCTGCGACTAAAGCAGTTTTTTCTTCAAACCAGCTTTTGGCTATCCTGTAGACAACAAAAATTGTAATTATGCCCGTGAACGCAGAAAGACACCGGTTAATGATATATAAAATTGAAGGATCCAGACAATATATAGCTAACAAATCGGACACTGATGTGAACTGTCCACTGATAAGCCCGAATATGAAGTAGATGATGTAAAGGCAAAAGCAAAGATACATATAAAGGGTGGGGTAAATGAAAAAATGGGGATTTAAGTCGCCGCTGCCGAATCTAAAGGAAATTGACAATAGCCACGATTCATCAGGCCGGCACATAGTATGGGGCAGACCAAAATCGATTCCCCACAATCGCGCCACTCCACCGATAAGCAGGATTATTAGCAGAACAGCATACCCACTTTTATTATTTTTTTTCTCTGGCATGGCGCACTATTCACTTTGTTTCAGATATAACAGGCTGTTAAAAAGCATATTCTGAAGATAAATAACCTGCGGCTGATTGCTGAGTAAGCAATCATCGCTTAACGATGGGGAATTCCCCCTCCCCATTCGGAGGGGCGGTAATAAATTTGACTGCAGGACTTTGCTGTTCTTCGGGAAATTCTCGATATCTATAGAACATCCTTTTTCAGGTATTGTAATAATATTTCCCTGGTGTATTTCACCGGGGACTTCATAAAGAGCAGGAGTTGCGTCTTTACTGTTTCCCGTAGCCATACCGCTTCGAGTTGCTTCGCGGTGAAATATTCTGTGTTTATCTGGGCATAGACCGGCGTAACTGAAATACCACTTGTATCAAAGCCGGGAACAAGCATCTTTTTGCTTTTTGCCAGTTCATAGAGATCTGATCCGGCATAGGGGGTTGCAATGAAATATTTAACACTGTTGACATTGAGCCTGCGTGAAAACTTAAAGGTCTTTTTCATTTCATCAGGACTTTCTCCTGGTAATCCGATAACGTAGAATGTATCTATGATAAAGCCAAGCTTAGCTGCTTCATCAATGATATATTTTACTTTTTCAAGGTTTAACGGCTTTTTGATAATCTTATTCAGGGTCGAAGGACTTCCCGATTCTACCGCCAAGGTTAAACGATAGAATCCGACTTTGCGCATCTTTGCAAGCAGGGTCTTGTTAAGCGTCCAGATAGCAATACCATTCGGGGTAGTGAAATGCAGGTCCAGATTATGTTCCAGTAACAGATCGCAAATCTTCTCAAATCTCCCGGCATCAAAGGTCATATTGTCATCTTCTATTTGTAATTCCTTTATCCCGTAGCGATTGTGCAGCTCGACAATTTCATCCACGACATTTTTCGGGGATCTGACGCGAAACGACCTTCCCCACACTGAATGTATTGCACAAAAAACACACTTGGCAGGACACCCCCGGGATGTGACTATCGAAGTATTCCTGTTGTGTTTTGAAATCGTACCATGCGGTCTGTTAATCTGGAAATATTTCTCCAGAGGAAAAACATCTCGTGCCGGGAACGGCAGAGAATCCAGATCTTCAATATAGTGTTTTTTTTCATTAACGATTATTCTGCCGGAAGCATCTTTAAAGGCAAGGCCATCTATTCTACCTATTGCCTCAGCACATCCTGTGCTTATCCCCTCCAGCAAGGCAACTACCGTCTGCTCACCTTCGCCAAGAACAACATAATCTACCCCGCGATCTGCTTCCAGAATTTCTCTTGAAACTGCTGAAGCATGGGCACCCCCCAGCATTACATGGACAGCATTATTCCGGGCCTTTATCATCTCTGCCAGGTCGAGAGCGTTTTTCAATTGCACGCCAAACATACATGAAATACCTACTACATCAGGCTTCTCCGCATCAATTATCCCCATTATTGATGAGGGAGGCAGCCCATATTCAATGAACTTCTTGTGTATTATATTGGTTTTCCCCCACCCCTCTACAACAGCATCGACAGCCCTCACGTGATGGCCTGCCTTTATCAAGACACCGGCAATATATGTTAAACCGAGAGGGATTTGAACTCTCTTGGGGAACACCCTGGGAATAGGATAGGAAGGGAAAACAAGTACTATTTTTTTAGCCACCGTAACTTCCAGACAATGAAAAAAGCCTCAAATATTATTTTTTTTGATATTTTGGACCTGCCTGCATATCGATCCGCAAATATTATTGGAATTTCTAAAATTTGAAACCCTGCTTTCCATGCTTTGTAGTGCATTTCAATTTGAAAAGAATATCCGTCGGAATGAATGCCGTCGAGGCAGATAGACCGTAATACGGCGCTTTTAAAACATTTAAACCCCGCAGTTGTATCACACACCGGCATTCCTGTAACAAATCTCACAAAGAAGCTTGCTGATTTACTCAGGATTTCACGCCAGATGGGCCAGTTGATAACACCGGCATTTTCAATATACCGGGAACCCACACACACATCGCAGCTATGCATATGGTCTATCAACCTGAAAAGGTCTTTGGGATTGTGAGAAAAATCAGCATCCATTTCACAAAGATAGTCGTAGTTCCTTGCCAATCCCCATTTGAACCCATCAATATAGGCCTTACCTAAACCCATTTTAGCAGGGCGGTGCAAGACATTGACCTGCCTGTGCAGCGTAGCAAGGCGATCAGCTTCTTCTCCTGTTCCATCCGGAGAATTGTCATCAACAATGAGGATATCTATTTCTCGTTCAAAAGACAGTATTTCGTGAATAAGGTTAGTAATATTCTCAATCTCATTATATGTCGGAATTATAACCAGCGACTTCGCCATGGGGACACACCACAAAATTCAGTTATTTGTCTTTAACGCATCATATTGTTTTTTAAAGGTATAACCACTACGACCGACTTTTGAAAAACCATACATAGAAAGATTACCACAGGTTTCGCAGAACAGATAAGCGATAAAAATTTTCCATTATACTGGGATATGCTTCGCAGGGAGTCCAACAGTTGGGGCATAGACCTTTTGTAATCCGTTTTCTCCCGTTCAGCCGCTCTGCAGAATTCCAAAGCGCCATAATATCATAACCGTGTTCTCGCACGTTCCCTATTTTATGGTCCCACATGGGACAGGGGAACATATTACCATATGGATCAATTGTCAGAGACGTTTGCAGCGCCCTGCAGGTGAGAATTCGCTTTGCTGGATCTTCGATATAGCCCACGCAATTCTGCAAATACACTCTTCTTAAAATTTTATCAGGAGATAGCCCCCGAACATGCTGGTTAAAATCATAAACAATCGCCTTTACCTCGGCGCTATTGCGGGAAGGTAACGCGGCCTCTTCCTCCTGGTTTTTATAAAACTGAGCATTATGCGCTATATTAACAACAACGCTGTGCTGCCCGGATACAAGCGTGCGAAGAAAATCATTGGCGTCCGCAACATTGTACTTTGACAGGGTAGTTTCAAAGCCGACATGAAAATTCTTGTTTCCCGAAACAATCTTTCTCACCTCGTTATACGTGTCCCAGGTTTTGGCATATCCATCTTTTATTCCACGGATAGAATCATGCACCCCGGGCGGCCCGTCAAGGCTGAAGCTTATATAGATTAATAATCTTGTCTGATCTTTGATTTGCTCAAGGCAGGAAACAACTTTATTTTTGTCTAATCCATTTGAAGGGATGGTCAGTAATTTAATTGATGCACAACTATTAATTACATATAATAAAATCTGTCCGAAATCTTTTCGCAAAAATGGTTCGCCCCCGGTAATGGCCAGCCAGGAAATAGGTAAATCCGGGCGGCCCAGAAGACGCTTGATTTCATCTTTGGTTAATTCGTCTTGAGCCCTCTCAGGATGTTTTCGATATGCTGTCCAAACATTGCATGTTCGGCATTGTGAGTTACACAGTGAAGTGATGTTAAAATTAAGTTTTGAAGGAACACCCCGTGCTCTATTACAAACAAGAGCTTTTATGAGAGAAACCTGTTTTAGTAACATAAAACACATTACCTGATGCGGTTTGAGTGTAGAGGCAATTCGCTTATATAAGCAAAAAATTCAGGCTATTGATATTGAGCGGCATTACAAGCCCTCTGAATCCAAACAACCTTTACTGCTCAGACGTTAATTGTACTGGGCTGGCTTTGGTATAAAAGCGTACACCCCCTGATGGGTCATATATTCAAATTAAAGGTACGCTCCATAACCAATGTTACCGTTTTTTTGAACTCTGAAAAAATGAATAACTTTTCCTTTTCA
>Ga0172368_10006679_pt1 | contig 12333 bp, 12 predicted proteins | sample Lak11m_FD_114540 | JGI IMG/M metagenome (GOLD analysis project Ga0172368, IMG submission 114540) | Freshwater microbial communities from Kabuno Bay, South-Kivu, Congo - kab_022012_11m | ecosystem: Environmental > Aquatic > Freshwater > Lake | place: Democratic Republic of the Congo: South-Kivu...
ACAAAATCTGTGTCACAAGCAAGTAGTATTATATTTTCTATATTTTGAATAAATGGTTCATTCATTAAGTCCATTGTAATTAAAGTATCTACTCCTTTTTGATTATATTCAATCGTTTGCTTTCCAGTAATGGGATCTATTTTTTTTAATTTTTGGCATCGACCTTCTCTAACAACAATTCCAATTTTAGTTAAAAAATTAGTAAACTTTTTGTAGTTACTAAATCTTTCAAAATCAGCTTTTGAGTTGGGTGCCTGATATGGTGGTGCATCATAGAAATATACTTTTTCACATCAAAAATCTAAGCTTTTACAAATAGTTATTGCAAATTGGTTAAAGTCGTATTTAATCTTGAACTCTTTTGCAATCTCTTTCAAGTATGCATTATCAATAAAAACTAGTGCCTTTCACAAGTGAATCAGAATTATAATAATCATCTAGTATTCCCGTAGGAACACTAGGGTTCATTGATATTAATATATAGTAAAGATAAATTTATAAACGCTCTGGTTGAAAAAATAAGTTAAAACATATTCTTCAATGCATCAACAGGCTTCTTCTTTGCTGCCTTGTATGCTGGAAACAGCCCTGCAATTATTCCAACAACAACAGCAAGCCCAAGTGCAAGAAGAACTATCTGTGGAGTCACAACAATACTAAATATGTCATAACTCTGTGATTTGGCATACCATTCTACAAGCTTGGCAATACCAATACCTAAAAACAATCCAATGATGCCACCAATCACCGAAAGGATTACAGACTCAGAAACAAACACAAAAATAATGTCAGATATCTTTGCCCCAATTGACTTTAAGATTCCAATCTCCTTAATTCTTTCCATGACAGAAGTATACACAGAGTTTGCAATTCCAATTCCGCCAACCACAATAGAGATGCATGCGATTGAAACAAGAATCACTTTCATGATGCTTAAAATTCTTTTGACCATATCAAGCATCTGCTCAGAAGTAATCACAGTAAATGTATCTTCTTCATGGTTTATTTTCATTTTCTTTTTAATCTTCTCCTGCACAGCATTTATATCAGTTCCTTGCTTTGTTTTTATAGAAATATAATTTATAACATCTCCAAACCCGCCAATTTCTTTAGCTACCTTGATTGAAATATAAACAGAGCTGTCATCATCAATATTTCCTATAGGTTCAAGAATTCCAACAACCTTGAAATCAGTATCATTTATCTTTATTGTATTTCCTGGCTTAATCTTTCCATCAAACAAATCATTGGCAATATAAGGACCAATAACAGCATAATGTCCTTCCTTTCCATCAAAACTTTTGCCTTCAGCAATATTCATTGAATATAAATCAAAAGCATCATCAACCTTGTCAGCAGGTGCAGCCATGCATTGCACATAAGCATCATCATTCTTGTAAGTTACCTTTGCAGAAAAGATTATGAATGGCACAATCTTGTCTATTTCAGGCAATTCAGATATAAGATCAACATCATTCATTGTCAAAGAAACATCTTGAGATACCCTTCCAAAAGTCCTTGGATCTTGATTGAAGTTAGTTGGCATCACAAAGGCCGTATTGCTACCCCATTTGCTAAACTGATCATTCATTGCGTTAAACAACCCATCACTAAGAAGAACAAGAGCAACAACAGAAGCAATTCCAATGACGACAGAAAGAATTGTAAGATAAGACCTTAAAGTCCTTCTCACAATATTCTTAAGTGTCAGCTTAGTAAGCTGTTTTTCCTTTTCTGCCACGCAAAAACCTTTTTTCAATCATTTTTTTTTCTTTGAAAACAGCCCAATCACATCTCTGTATGCAGGGCCAATTATCTTCTTGTAAAGGAACTTAACAACAATTATCAACACAGCAATCCCGACAATGAAAAGGATTATCTGAATGATAAATGAAAACACTTTTGTTGGGCTTCCATTCTGGCCAAGAGTGCTGTCAACATTGACAGTTATTGTTTCAGTCTTTATTTGTTCTTTAAGGTTATTATCTTTGTAGTGAACAGTTATTAACAATGGATAGTTTTCATTCTTAATTGCTTTTGTCTTAAACTCCAATGTTACACTGTCATAGTTGTCCTTCTCAATTGAACCTATGAAATATTTATTGAAGGAGTTTGAGATTTCACTATTTGCTTCTACATACACAGATTCAGCATCAATATTTCCTGTATTGTAAATCTCTAATTCTATCTTTTCATCAGAACTTGCCTTCAGCTTTCCGCTTTTGTCAGCACCAACAGAAAGAACACTAATAATCATGTTTGGATTGTCTTCAATCTCCAATCCAATTGATCTACTGGTGGTATAGTTGCCATCAGCATCTGAATATGTAATTGATATTGGAAGTGTGTAACTTTTGTTTGTAGCAGTCTTTGACACAATTGCCTTGTAGGATAATTCTTTTTCTTCATTAGGTGCCAATGATTCAACAAACAATGTCTTTAAGTTTATTACCTTAGCAATTCCATCAGATGAATCTGATAAAGTCACAAAGATATCTTTTGCTTTCTTTTGTCCAAGATTCTTGATAGTTAGTTTTATCTGTGACTCTGCCCCTATTGTTGTCTTTCCAAGATCAGAGCCAATCACATCTACAATTGCATTTCCTCCAGATATGTCTATGTTATATTTGCTTATGTTATAAGAACTGATTCCTGCCTTTTTATATTTGAATTCAAGCTCATGCACACCATCAACAGCATCAGAAGCTGTATTTATTGTATATTTTATTGTTGCTGTCTGGTATGGTGCTATTGCAAGGATTGTCTTTTCAGAATTGTTGAAGTCAGCAACACTAAATGGATATTCTGGATTTAGTTGATATGTCACATCAGTGGCTGTTGTATTACTGTTGTTGGTCAGTTGAATCCAAAGCTCAAAACTATCTCCTGCCGTTACAGGAGCAGGCGTATAACTGTATATGCTGGCATCAAGATTAACAGAATCAAAATCGCCAAGTGCATGCACAGGAAGAGCAAGCATAATCAATGTTGCCATAAAGGCAAATGTCAAAAGTTCATATTTTTTCATCATATTTTAATCACCTTTTTTTAAGTATATTTTTTTATAATTAAAATTATTCTTCTTTAAGCGCATCAACTGGTTCTTGTTTAGATGCTGACAATGCAGGCATCAATCCAGACAGCACTCCAAGTATAAAAGAAAAGCCCAAAGCTAATATAAATATATACGGATTTGTTGATATGCTAATATCTACAGCAAACTGTGCAGCCACCAAATGTATTGAATATGCCAAACCAAGTCCAAGAGCTAATCCAAATATTCCTCCTATCAATCCAATTATTCCAGATTCAAGAAGAAAAATATTAAGTATGTCGCTTCTCTTAGCTCCAATTGCCTTCATCACTCCAATTTCTTTTTTTCTTTCAAGAACTGAGGTATACATAGAGTTTGCAATCCCAATGCCACCAACTAATAGAGAAATGCATGCAATTCCAATAACTACAATTGAAACAACTCCAAGCATTTTTTTTCTGTCTTCACTTGCTTGATCAGGAGTTGTAACCTTAAAGTCATCAGCACCTCTGCTTTTCTCAAGCTTGTTTGATATTCTTTCGCCAATTGTTTTTACATCTTTTCCTTTCTTTGCAATTGCATAGATTATATCTACATTGTCTGCAGAATTTGTCAATTCCTGGAGATTGTCAATTGACATATAACCTATGGAATCAGTCATGTAATTGCCTGTTTTTGCAACAATGCCAATAACAGTATATTTCTTTCCATCAATCTCAATATCTTGCCCCACATCAATTGATTTCTTGAACAGGTTGTCAGCTTTATCAGAATTAGTAAAGTCAAACCCAAGCATGATTTCTTTAGTTGATTTATCAGATATCATTTTTCCCTTTAGTAATTTTAGATTATTTTGTTGGAACATCTCCTCAAAATCATCAGCATCATAAGAGGTTATGCTGAGAAGCATTGTTTTTCTGTTGTAAGTTGCTTCCATTGCACCACTAACACTTGGAATTGTCTTGTCAATATCACTTATTTTTTCAATTGTTTTGACATCATTTTCTGTCAACCCTATATTTCCTTTGGTTCCAAGAAAAGAAGAATATTTTGATGTAATAGTTATCTTTCTTGCACCCATGCTATCAAATTCTTTATCAATTGTTTCTTTGAGACCTTCAGAAAGAGATATCAAAGAAACGATTGCAAGTACGCCTACAATTATTCCAGCAATTGTAAGCCAGTTTCTTAATTTTCTCCGCTTTATGTTTCTAATTACAAATTTGAGTATATGTAGCATTTTTTATTTTCCTTTTTAATCATTGTTTCTTTCTATATGTATCACTCATGATTTTGCCATCTTTGAGAATTATGTTTCTATCAGTGTGATCTGCGACACTTTTGTTGTGTGTTATAATAATCACTGTTTTTCCTTGTCTATTTAATTCTTCAAGAAGAGAAATGATTTCATCATTTGATTTTGAATCCAATGCCCCTGTTGGTTCATCAGCAAGAATTATATCAGGATCATTCACCAAAGATCTTGCAATTGCAACCCTTTGTTGTTGTCCACCAGATAATTCGGTTGGCTTGTGATGTATTCTTTCCTTAAGCCCAACTTTTGTCAGAAGCTTAATGCAGTTTTGATCAAGATCTTCTCCATCATAATCTTGAAACAACATTGGCAATCTTACATTTTCCAGAGCGCTCAATGTTGGAATTAGATTGAACTCTTGAAAGATAAAACCTATTTTCTTTCCTCTTATTGTTGCAATATCATCTTCAGACAATTTTGAGAGGTCAGTTTCATCAATCAGAACCTTACCTTTGGTTGGGAGATCCAATGCTCCAATAATGTGCATCATTGTTGATTTTCCTGAACCGGATGGCCCCATGATTGAAACAAGCTCGCCATGATGTATTTTTAGTGAAATTCCATCAACAGCTTTTACAATTTCATTACCCATATGGTATATCTTATGAACATCTTTAAGTTCAACGACAGGTCTATTATCTTTTGTGTTTATCATAATAAATCATTTTTATGTCATCTTCTAAGATTTAGGATGAAATTATTTAAAAGAAGATTGGTTGCATATTATATAATTCTATTTAGATATTAGGATTAGATTTGATATGATATTGGATTATGTAATTTGGTCAAACACCCTTGGGGATTATCTCAAGTTTGCAATAATTGTTTTTATAGGTATTGTTGTAAGCAAACTGCTTGAGCTTGGAAGCGGATCATTCTTTAAGATGCTTGCAGCCAAGACAAAAACAAAGTTTGATGATATTTTAGTAAATATTATGCACAAGCCATTGCCATTCATGGCTGTAATAATAGTTATTTTTATTAACGCTGGATTGAAAACACTTAATACTTCTGAAGGTTTTCAAGCTGTCTTTAAGGATCTGTCTTTTATTGCCTATGCCTTCTGTGGCGCATGGTTTTTAATAAAATTTGTTGTTGCAATAATTGATGAATATATAACCAAATTTGCTGCAAGGACAAATTCAAAAATGGATGATCAAATGATCCCTCTTTTGAAGACACTAACAAAAATAATCATCTTGTTTTTAGCAGTTATTATCACTTTACATTATTTTGGGTATAACATAACAGCATGGGTTGCTGGATTGGGTATTGGAGGTATTGCAATAGCATATGCTGCTAAAGATATTTTAGAAAATTTTCTTAGTGGGATTGTAATATTTTCAGAAAAGCCATTTCATATTGGAGATTTTGTGAAAAGCGGAGATGCTGAGGGAGATGTTGAAGAGATTGGAATCAGATCAACTAAACTAAGGGCCACTGATGGCACTTTGATAGTTGTTCCAAACAGCAAGATAACCATGCAACATCTAGAAAATAGAACTAAAAGTGTTGCAAGAAGAGAAGTGGTAACGCTTGGATTGACATATGATATGAATGCAGATAAGCTTGAGCTTGCAAAGAAAGCTGTTAAGGAAATATTATCTAAGGAAAAAGATGTAAGAAATGACTTTGATATTTATTTTGATAAGTTTGATGATTATTCGCAGAATATTGTCGTAAGATATTGGATAACAAAAGTTTCATTTTCAGAATATGTGATTGTCAAGGACAAAATTAATTTTGAGATAAAGAAGAGATTTGAGAAAGAAAAGATAGAGTTTGCCTTCCCAACACAGACGATTTTTATCAAGAAATGATCTAACTCTAATAAGTATTTAAACTAAAAACAACTTAATTGCATTAACTATTTTGATCGCCAAAGATATTAGCCATTGCCTCTGCCGACTGCCTGAACTTGTCAAGTATTCCCTGTGAACTGTCAGTCATTGACTGGTTGATTGTATTGCTTAGATTCTCTTGTATATTGTAGATGTTTGTTGATAAGTTACTGTTCAAGTCCTGAACCTTGTAGTTTACATTGTTGATTTCTGTCATGATATTGTTGTCAACATAGCTCTGAAGATTGCTTACTGAGTAATTGACTTCATTAACATCGCTTTGCAAGCCGTTGATCCTGTTGTTGAGGTTTGTATCTATTGAGTTTAGCAAGGCAATTAAGCTTTCATATTGCTCTCTCTGTGATTTAGAAACCTCTACAATCAGGTTTAAACCTGTGGAAACATGAAAGGAAGAAGATATGTGCAGTTCTTGCAGATTGTTGTTCCTTATAACATTACACACAATATGTTCTTCATAGACACCTTCATAGTTGGGTGTCATGAAAGGATGATAATAATTTCCAGGAACTGAGGTTGGAATCATAGGTGCATCAACAAAAACAAATGACTTATCAGGGTACAGCAAAGAAACAACACAGTTAGCATCGGTTATTGAAATGTTTCTGCTATCCTGCAATCTAACTATTATCTGACCTGGCTCATTGCTGATATATTCAGTTCCGGACACCATTTTAATATCTGGAGTTGCAGTTACTTTTGACAGAAAGAGAATTACTGCAACAACAATTGCGATAAATATAATTATTCCACCAATAATAAACAATATTCGCTTCTTTTCAGGAGAGTGCATTCCAAAACCAAATCTGTTCATATAATAAGAACCCTTTACAAGTATTAATGTAATTAATATTAAAAAAAGAAAGAAATAAAAAGGAGCATTATATAGCCCCTTTTAAGAAATTATGCTTCCTCTTACTTCGCTCTGCATTTCATCTAATATTTGGTGTGTTGTTGCATTGATATCTGTGGTTTGTGCCTTGATGATGCCTACATCTGTAAGCAAGCTATCTATGTTTGTTGCAATGTCTCCGCTCAAAAGTTCCCATGTGTTTGTTGTTGTATTGTTGATTGTTTCTATGTATCCATTCTGCTCGTCATTCAATGTTCTCATGACTGATTCAATGTTGTATAGCTCAGTGCAGAGTTCATTTGAGTTTGTATCTGTTGAACACATGTTCAAGATGGCATTAAGATTTTGATCTACATTTGTAAATCTTGCATTAATCTCGTCTGCATTATCTTGGTTCATTGCATTAAGCACTAACCAGTTCGTGTCTGATCTTACATTGTTAAGCTGGTTTGTCAAGTCAGCAAGCATTTCATCCATCTGTGTTGACAATCCATTAACAACTTCTGTTTCTATAAGATTTGACAATGAAGTGTTTACATCAGATAGATTTGTATTTATTTCCTGACCTGTTGTTTCAATTAATCCTGTAAGTGAAATATTGACATTTGAAAGCTGTGTGATTAATGAGGAGTTTGTTTCTGAAAATTGATTAATCATCTGTGTATTCAGGTCATTTAATATTGTTGTGAGATTTGTGTTCATTCCAGAAATATTTGTCTGGATTGTTTGGCCTGTTTCTGCAATTTGTCCTGTTATCTGAACATTCACATCAGACAGGTTTGTTGTCAATGTATCAACCATTCCTGTTAATGTATTGATTTGCTCCAAGGCTGCATTTAAGTGGAAAGATTGGGATGTCTTTGTAACAAGTTGATTATTCTTTGTACAGGTTACTTCCTGTTCATATGTTCCTAATGGAGCATCTATCAATGAATCTGTTCTATACCAGTTTCCTGGGATGTTTGATTCAGCCATTGGCTGTGCATCAACAAAGACAGACTTGTCTGGCTTTAATATTGTAACTTTACATTCATCAACTGCATATGGATCTCCTTTATAGTTGGTTATCCTGATGATAGATGATGCATTATCATTTCTCCAGTATTCAGTGTGGGAGACCCAGTCGACTACTGGTTTTTCAGCGGTTGCCTTTCCAGATGTGTAAGCAACTGTAACAAAACCTACTAGCAAGATTGCAACTGCTATGATTGTTCCTGTAATTACTTTTTTGTTAAATTTTAACATGTAGCTTCCTCCTTTTATTTTTTAGACTCTTTTTCGATCATCGTCATTTTTTTGTTTTTGAAAAATTAAATTTACTTTTGTTTTAGTATATGTTCCTGATAACCTTTATAAACATTTCTCTTTGGCAACCATACGCTGTGGCTCGGAGATTGTTAGATTATCAAATCACTTGATTTTGCTTTTTCTTTAGTCTGTTTTAAAAAATCAATTAAATAGAAAACAAATCAATTAAATATCTTTCAATATATAAAATATCTATGAAAAAAGTAATAACTCCTGAACAGGAGTTTGAAGATCCAAATGATTTTTATACAGTTGAAGAGGCTGAAAGATATAATCAGAATTCAGCAATGAGAAAGATGCAGATAGAACTCACTGAAATTGCATTGCAGATTGCTGGAGTATCTCATCTTGAGCATAAAAAGATTATTGACGTTGGCTGTGGAACTGGCTTTTCTATGGAGTATCTGCAAAATAATGGATCTTCAGAAGTTATTGGTATAGATCCTTCAAAAGAAATGGTTAAAATTGCTGAAGGTAAAAAGCTTTGTGTGTGTGTGTGATTTTCTGAATTTAGAGTGTATATTTTCAAGATATAAAGATAATTATTTTGATGTTGTTCTTTCAATATCGGCTTTGCAATGGCCAATAGCAAATAAAGAAGGAATTGAACTTAAAAATATTGTGAAACAAATTGGAAAGTATATTCTGAAATTGCTTAGTTTAAATGGCGTGTGTGTAATTCAGTTTTATCCTGCATCTGATTCTGTGTTTGAGGATGTTTGTAGTGCATTTGAGAGAGTTGGATTTAAAGTTGAAGAATTCTTGTATAATGAGCAATCAATAAGAAAAAAGAAGTATTTTATTGTGCTTAGAAGGGAATAATCTAATTTAAACATAAGTTATGCCTAATTTATTTCTGAACTTGGTTATGCATCTTGCCTTTGCTTTCAGAATCAATTTGTTTTAAAAGCTGTTTAGACATATGTAGATGTGCTTATGTTGTTGCCAAACCCCATAAGCATTTTTTTATTTTAAGCAAAATATCTGAGAGAACAAAAACCTGTGGAATTAGTGATTGCCATGAAAGAGATAAGCAACTTTATGTTCATCCTTATTGTTCTTGTTACTATTTATGTCTTTATAGATACTTATTCTGCATCTGCTATTGAGCAAGGAAGTGCTTTCAATTCAGATCATAATCTCCTTACTTATGGCCCTTCACAAGAAAATATTTATATTGAGCATAATGCAAAGACAGCATTTATTTCATTGGCACCACAGAAGCTACTTGTTATTTTAGTTGGGTTGTTGGTTGTCATTGGAATTGTATATCTTTTAACAGGGCGATCAAAGAGCAAGTTATGATGACCGGTGGACTATCCCCTAGAAAACCTTATATTTATTAATTGTTATATATACATATTATTTTGTAGATGATTAAATATGGCAAAACCAATTAGAGCAACTCCTGTCTTAAAAGGAGAAGATGCAAAGAAATTTATTAAAGAATGGATAAAGGAATGTAAACATCCGTCTAAAGAACGAATTGAGTTTATTAAAGAAGCAGAGAAACATAAAGATTTCTATTTAAGCTTTCTAAAGAGGTAAATCATGCCAACTGATGCAGATATCAGGATAGAACCTATTTCTGAAGTTCATAGACATATAATATCTGATTTTTGCACATATGAACTAGATCTTAAGGAATATTTGATTGAAGATGCAATATCACATCAGAAAAATCTTGTTTCTAAAACATTTCTTATGTTTTTCAGTGGTTCGCTTGTTGGATATATTACTCTGTTATGTGACTCTTTAAGAGTTGAAGGAGATATGCAAGATTATTTTAGAAGCAAGAATATTCATTATAAAACATTACCAGCAATAAAAATTGGCAGATTGGCAGTTGATGATAGATATCTGAGAATGGGTTTTGGAACTAGATTAATTCATTTGGCTTATTCTTATGCGAAAGATGTTTCTGAAAATTATTCTGGCTGTAGATTTTTGATACTGGATGCAAAAAGAAACAAAGATAAAAATAAAGATTCATTGCATTTTTACAAGAAAATGAATTTCAAAATACTGAAAGAAAGGAGTAAGGGAACAATCCCAATGTATTTTGATTTAGTAATCAGCGGAATAAATAGTTAATAATCTTGTAGATATCTTTTTTTTCAATATATTGTCTATTATCACAAAAACATATATTTTCCCAATCTATATAAATATTTCTTTATTTATATTATATAGTGCGTTGATAAGAATATTAACTGCACAACTATAAAGATTAAAAATAGATTAATATGTTAAACTTTTCAGATATTGCAAAAAAATGGCAGGATAGATGGGAAAAGGAAAGAATAGGCGAAGTAGATATTGATAGCTCTAAACCTAAATTCTTTCTAATATGGGCCTATCTAACAGTTTCTGGTTTCCACCATATTGGGCATATGAGAGGGTTTTCCTATGCTGATGCTATCTGTAGATACAAGAGAATGCAAGGGTATAATGTTTTAATGCCTGCAGGTGGGCATGCCTCAGGAAATAGTGCTGTTTCAAAAGCCCAAAAGGTTGCAAATAAAGACAAGGAAACAATAGATTACTATAAATCTATGGGATTAACAGATAATGATCTTAAAAAAATTAGCACAACCGAAGGTTTCATAGATTTTTTTTCAAAAAGATATATTCAAGATTATAAAGAATATGGGTTTATTGGTGATTGGAGAAGATTTACAGTTACAACAAATAAAGATTATAATAAGTTTATTGAATGGCAATTTAAAAAGCTGAAAGAACTAAATTTATTGGTTCAAAAACCATATTATGCAACAGCGTGCACCAAATGTGGCCCTGTTGCAGTAGATCCTTCAGAAATGGATCTTTCGAAAGGTGGAAATGCTCAAAAGAATGAATATGTTATCCTGAAGCTTGAGTTTGAAAGGCCTGGACAATATATTGTTGTGGCTACATTGAGACCTGAAACAATCTTTGGTCAAACTAATATATGGTTAGATTATGATATTGAGTATGTAAAAATAATTGTTGGTAATGAAATTTGGATTGCTTCAAATGAGTTTGCAGAAAAGCTGATGTATCAGAAGGATGTGAAAATAGAAGTTGTTGGAAAGGTTGCTGGGAAAGAACTTGTTGGAAAATATGTTACTGCTCCAGTAATTAACAGAAAAATTATTATCTTGCCATCTAAATTTTGTGATCCAAAAATAGGAACAGGGATTGTGACTTCTGTACCATCTGATGCACCTGCAGATTGGATAGGTCTTTATGACCTTCAAAGATCTAAGCAGTTATGTGATCAATATAGTTTAAACTATGAAGAAATAAAAGAAATCAAACCAATTCCAATTATTAAATCAAAAGATTATGGAGAACTTCCTGCTATTGAAATCTGCAAAGAGTTAGATATTAGTTCTCAGAATGATATAGATAAGCTTGAAAAAGCAAAAAAGGAAATTTACAGCAAAGGTTTTCACACAGGAATAATGCTTGAAAATTCAGGGAAATATTCTGGAATGAAGGTTGAACAGGCAAAGGAACTGATAAAGAAAAACATGTTGGAAGACGGTGTTGCAGATATATTTTATGATCTTTCAGAGGAAGTTGTTTGCAGATGTGGAAATCCAGTGATTGTCAAGAAAATTGATAATCAATGGTTTATTAAGTATTCTGATAAGGCCTTGACTGAAAATACCATAAAGCATGCAAAAGAAATGCTTCTTCTGCCAGAACTTTATAAAAAAAATCTGCCAACAATTTTAGAATGGTTTGATGATAGAGCATGTGCAAGACAAGGCAGATGGGTTGGAACAAAGTTGCCTTTTGATGATAGTTATACTATTGAACCTATTGCAGATAGCACTTTGTATCCTATATTCTATTTAATTTCACTTTACACAAATTTAGAAAAAATAAAAGAAGAACAGTTAATAGAAGAGTTTTTTGATTATGTTTTTTTGGATAAAGGTAATTTAAAAGAAGTTTCTTCAAAAACAAAAATTGA
>Ga0172368_10006680_pt1 | contig 12332 bp, 6 predicted proteins | sample Lak11m_FD_114540 | JGI IMG/M metagenome (GOLD analysis project Ga0172368, IMG submission 114540) | Freshwater microbial communities from Kabuno Bay, South-Kivu, Congo - kab_022012_11m | ecosystem: Environmental > Aquatic > Freshwater > Lake | place: Democratic Republic of the Congo: South-Kivu...
CGGTGGCAAGTGTGGCCCGGTGTGCACGAACTGCGCGCCCGACCAGACGAGTTGCTGCGACGCGCAATGCACCGGCAAGGTCTGCGGCAGCGACGCGTGCGGCAAGTCGTGCGGCAGTTGCCCGGACGGCAAGGTCTGCAGCGCCGACCAGAAAGCCTGCGTCACGCCGCCGGGCGACACCTGCGCGAACGCCTTGGCGGTCGGAACCTTGCCCTTCACCGGCACCGGCAGCACCGCGGGCATGCTCGGCGACTACTCCGCGGTCTTGTGCCAGTTCGGCGGCTTGTGGGGCAAGGGCTCGCGCGACCAGGTCTGGGCCTTCGACCCGCCCGCCACGGGAGAGTACGCGATTTCGTTGACGACGGACTTCGATGCAGCGGTGTACGTGGTCGACGACTGCTCGGCCATGCCGCCCAAGTGTCAGGCGGGCACCATCCTGCCGATGGGCACGAGCGTCGAACCACTTGTCGTCAAGCTGACTTCGGGCAAGACGTGGCACATCATCGTCGATGGCATCGACAATGCGCCGCCGGGAGCGGCCGGCACCTACACCCTGAAGATCGCGAAAACCTGCACGGCCAACTGCAACTGCGGCAACGGGAAATGCGATGTCGGGGAAGACTCGACGGGTTGCCCCCAAGACTGCCTCAGCGCCGTTCCTGACGCCGGCAGCACGGACGGGGGATCGCCGGACGCGGGCGGTTTGCCCGATGCCGGGAGCGCGCCGGACGGCGTGGCCGACGTGCCTGCCGCGGCCCTGGAGGTCAACGAGTACGCCAACTGGCCGTTGCCGCCCGATTCGCCGCCTCAGAGCAACTTCGATGTCGCGACGAACACCGTGACGGACAAGACCACAGGCCTCGTGTGGCAGCGCGCACTACCGGGGCAGACGTACGATCGGGCTGGCGCGGTGGCGTATTGCGATGGCCTGACCCTGGAGGCGAGCAGCGACTGGCGCCTGCCCTCGCGCATCGAACTGCTGTCGATTGTCGATGCTGCAAAGGTTGCACCAGCGCTGGATACCACGCTGTTCCCAGGTGTTCCGCCCGGTGGCGCCTTTTCTCCCGTGTGGTTCTGGACCGCTTCGGTCAACGTGCAATCGCCGGACGCCAACGGCTGGTGCGTTGATTTCGCAACAGGCGCAGCAGGTTGGGGCAAGTTTGCCGACAGCGACTACGTCCGCTGCGTGCGCGGTGGCAAGGCTGGACCGGCGACGCGCTACACGATGAAATCCGACGTCGCCATCGACAACGCCACGGGTCTCGTGTGGCAACTGGGTCCGAGTGCGACCAAGTCCACCAAGACTGCGGCGGCAACGGCTTGTGCCGCCTTGAAGATCGGCGGCTACACGGCCGGCTGGCGTTTGCCGACGAAAAAGGAGTTCGAGAGCCTCGTCGATCCCGCGTCTTTTGCCCCGGCCGTGTCCCTCGACCTCTTGCCGGTCGCGGATTCGGTGGCGTGGTACTGGATCTCGACGTCGATCCCCGGTTGGCCCAACAGCGCATGGATCCTCGGCATGGGCTGGGGCGGCGCCATCTGGGGCGATGGCACGAAAAACACGATGGCGGCCTGGTGTGTCCATGCCCCGTGACCGGTCGCCCGCATGGCCAGGGCGGACCAGCCGTTGCGGCACTCGCGGGGTATCTGACGCCGGCAGTGGGCGGCGAGGTCCTGTGATGTTCCCCCCAAATGGACACTGGTTTTGGGTTCGTGCGTGCCTTTGTCTCGCGGCGCTGTCCGGCTGCACGGCGGCAAGGCAAGACAAGCCCGACACCGGAGTGACGGTGCGCATTGCGCCGACTGCGCCGCAGGCCATTCAGATCGCGGCGAAAGACTTGGTGAAGTACTTCACGGCGATGGGCCAGCCGGCGCGCTTGTCGAAGTCGACCGCGGCCCTGACGTGTCTGGACGGCGCCACGCACCTCCTGATGACGGGCGATGGTGTGCCGGTCGAGACCCTCGGCAACGCGGCCAACGATCAGACGTTTCGCATTCACGAGACCCGTTGCGGTACGGGGCGCCTCGTCGCACTGTCGGGTGGCGGGCTGCTGGGGCGTCAGTTCGCGGCGTACGACTTCCTGCGCCTGGTCGGCGTGCGCTTCTTCCATCCCGAACAGGAGTTCGTGCCGCCTGCGCCCACCTGGCCTGCGATCGCCATCGATCGCACCGTCACGCCCGCGTTTCGCGATCGCAGCGTGTCGCTGCACCTGACGCATCCGCTGGAGCTGGGCGACGCCTTCACGTTGCGCAAACCAGAGTTCGAGCAGGAAGGCGTGCGCTACATCGACTGGACCATCAAGAACCTCGGCAATTCCGGCCCTGGCGGCATCGGCACAGGTGCCTATGCGGACTACGGTTTTCGGCGCGGCTTTGCCCGCGGCGCAGGCATCACGTTGACCGAGACGCAGCAGGGCTCCGATCAGGTGCTCAACCCCGACGATCCGCGGCCTTGGCAGGAGCAACTGACCGACGCCATCGAACAGCGCATGGTGGGCGATGCCGCGACGCGCCCGCGCAGCTTCGGTATCCTGTTTGGAACCACCGAGTTCACGCCTGCGGACCCCGACGCGACGATGGCACAGCTCAATTTCATCGCCGACTACATGGCGCAGCACTACCCGGACGTGGAGCTGACGACCATCAACCACGGCGTCCACGGCGATCCGCTGCCAAATTATGGGGTCCGCTACTATGATCTGCCCAAATTCGCGCCGCCCAATCTCGGCGTTCGTGTGCACACGCTGATGTTCTATGACACCGAAAGACCGGCGCCGGTGTACGGCAATGACGATTTCCACTTCCTCTACGACTTCATGCAGAGCGAGTCCAAGAAGCGCAACCTCTGGTACTTCCCGGAATCGGCGTGGTGGCTGACCTTCGACAACCCGGTGCCCCTCTACCTGCCGCTGACCATCGAGGCGCGCGACCGCGATATTCAGCGCCTCAAACCGATGCTGGCGGGCAAGCTGGTCGGGCACCACACCTTCGGCAGCGGGCACGAGTGGGGCTATTGGCAGAACGAGTACTGTTCGCTGCGCCTGCCCCTGGAAACGGACATGCGTTGGCAGGACTGTTTCAAGGAAATCACGGGGATCTTCGGGCCGGCAGCGAAGGAGGCCGAGTCGGTGATCGAAGACTCGGTGGCCCTGGAAGCGACGTTCATGTTCGATGCCAAAATGTTGCGCTGGCTGGTCGGCTCAGACGACCAGACCGAAGCGGCGTCGTTTGTCGGTGTGATGTTCCATCCACTGCCGCCGACAGCTGGCGAAATCGGCGGTTGGTCGCAGCAGCAGTGCGACACCTTCCTGGCCGAGGACACGACGCGGCTGACAGCGATCGGCGATGCGTTCGCAAAACTGACGGATCGCATGAACGAAGTTCGCAATCAGGTGCCCGCGACCGCGCGGCCGTTCTTCGACGAGATCCGCGACGGGCTCGAAATCTTTGGCTATCGGGCGTTGCACCAGCAGAGGGCGTACCAGTCGATGGTCCAGCTGCGCGCGTCGCAGCTGCAGGCTTCGGCACCGCTTTTGCTGAAGGCCAAGCAATCGCTGGAAGACGCCAAGAAGTACACGGCGCTGGCTGCCCAGGTCGTCGAGCGGCGCGAGCAGGGCTACCGCTACCATCCGATTTCGCGCTCGATTGGCGGCGGTCCCAAAGGCGACGAGGACGTGAACTGGACGACGTACACCTTCCGCGTCCACAACCGCACGCATCACCTGTTTTATTGGACGCGAGTCGACCAGCAAGCTGCGGACGCTTTTGCCGGCGCCAACCAGGAGGTCGGCGTGCAAGACGCGCTGCTCGGACCGAATCAGGCCTTGAGTGTCCGCGTTTTTGACCCGGGTCTCGGCGACATTTCGGTCGATTTCGGCGACGGTGCCAAGGATGCGGGGCAGCCGCCTTTTGTGCATAGTTATGCGGCTGTAGGGCCGTATACGGTGACGGTGTCCGGCACGCTTGCGGGCGCGCAGTACAAGCAGGATCTACCGGTGGCGCGCTTGAGTACGCGCACGTTTACTGGCTTTTCTCCCACGGTTGTGGCGCCCAAGGGCGCCTCGCTGATCGCTGGCCTGTTGCCCGGACTGGTGTTTGGATCGATGCAGGGCGATACCGGCGCGCTCGGTTTCACCGCCAACCCCGATGGCACGGTGGCGCCCACGCTCTGGGCCCAGGCCGAGATCGATAGCAGCAATCCGCACTTTCACACCAAGCCCATCGACACCAATGTGCCGATTGTCAACAGCAAGGCGCATACCGTGTACTCGACCATCCTGGTGCATGGATTCGCGCTGGATTTCGATGCCGATCAGCATTTGGTGACCCTTGGCGGCGATCTCGACATCCATGGCATCGTCGCGGCTGTGGTCGTGGTGGGCAAGGGCGGGTTCGACGCCAAAGGCGCACGCGACATCGTGGCCTCGACGCTGGGCTATACGGTGTCGACGCTGCCGGAGACGGTGCCATTTCTGGTGCAGTACAAGTTGGCGAACTGACAGCCTGGGTTGTCGCCTACTTCGGCTCCTGCGTCAGCGCGTGGCCGAATTGCGCCGCATAGCGCTCGCGCAAGGCAGCAACTTCCGCAGGCCGATGTGCCGCTTGCAACGCCTTGGCCAGCAGGCGCCATCCCGTCTCGAAGCTGCGGTCCCCTTCCACCACGATCGTCGCGTGATCCACAGCTGCCACGGCGTGCCGTTGCGCCAGATCCAGCCCCGCGAGCAGCACATGTGCTTGCCAGGTCTCCGGCCAGGCCGCCAGCGCCGCCTGGCACAACTTGCGTCCCGCCGGATGCTGGCGCCTGCGCAGCGCTGCCTCGCACCGCAGCGCCAGTGTGCCCGGCACGCCTGCGAAATCGCGCTCCAACTCGGCCAGCGCGCGCGGCGCTGCCGCCGCCAGACCCGTCCGCGCGCTGTGATAGGCGCGCGCGAAGTCCGGCTCGCGCTCCGGCGTCAGCGCGCCAGGCGGCAAACCCAGCCAACTGCGCCGTACGGCGATCCGCTGGCGAATCGCCATGCCGTCCTCCAAGAGCCCAAGCTGCTGCGCCACCTGTTCCGCTTGCGCCAACCGATGCAGTTGCGCGAGCGTCGTCGCCAGATCCAGCGTCTCCTTCGGCCGTTCCGACCCATGCCCGCGCAGCCGATCTTGCGCCAGATCCAGCATCTCGCCGACCAGAGGCAACGGCACGCTTCCCACCCCTTGCACCGCCAGCACGCACGGCGTGGTCGAGGGGCCAAGCCGGCACGCCTGGCGGCATTGCGCCAGCGCCGACGCACTCTTCGCGTCGCGCGCCACCTCGACGCGGCAAGCCAGCTCCCGCACGAGGCCATGCTCGGGATGCGCGCGCGTCAACCGCTCGATGTCGCGCCGCGCCTCCTCGGGCTTGTCGGAATTGATCTGACTGATCACGCGGTTGGCGGCATCCACTTCGTCCGGCGTGAGTTGCGTCTGCGGCTGCACCTCGTTGGCGCTTTTCGCCCAACTGCGCACTTGCGCGCATCCATCCCCGGTGAACTCGCTCGATCGCTCGTCCACAGCCGCCAGCAGCGCCCGCTGCCAGGCCTTTTTGTCCACCGGCGTCTGCGGCTTGCGAAAACCCAGCGACACTCGGATCAGCGCCACCGAAGCTTGCGAAAACGAACGCTGTTGCGGCTCGTATTGCCCGCACATGATCGCTCCTGCCGTCGCGTCGTGCGGCACCCCCAGTGTGTGCGCCCATTCGTGCAGCAGCACGACCGTTTCCGAGTGCTTCTTGCCGGCCGCATAGAGGGCATCGCGCTCCGCTTGAGGCAGTGCGTCCAAATGGTCGATATGTTTGAGCATCGCCATCCGTTCAGAGCCGCGCAGCACGAGATGCCGGCCGCCCAGCCGCGCCATGCCCGCATCATGCCGGTCGTTGGTAAAGGCGCGCGCGCCGATGAAGCCAAAGACCCAATCGACCTCATCGCCGTGATCCTGGGCTTCGAGGGCTTGCAGCGAATCCTCGATGTGCGGACTGTCGCGGCTCGCACGTTCCCAAGGGTGCAATTCGACGAGCTGAAAGCGCACGCCGAACTCCGGGGCCAGCGCCTCCGAGGCGCGCTCGACCAGGGCGCGAATCCGCTCCTCCCAGCGCGTCGTTTGCGTGCGGTAGGTGGCATCGGCCCACGCGCGGACGCGGTACACCCGCACTTCTTCAGGCGCAGCAGGCCGTTGCAGCGGGTCTTGCGCACCCAACTTGCGCGGCGCCAACTCGTCGCGTGCGTAGTCGCGTTGGATATCGGCCCGTGAGCGGTAGCAGGCACTCAGCAGCAACACCGCGCAGACAAGAAGGTGTCGCACCGTTCGCTGCCGATTCCGCTCAGAATCGTGCCCCATCTGCGCTCTCCGTCGTAGGTTGGCGTCGTGAAATGCCCTGAAATGCCGGCACGACGCGCCGTGTAGCATCGGGCCGGCAGACTGGCTGTCAAGGGGCGAATTCGGGCGGGCGCGCACGTGGCCACAGCGCCGTCCTTGTTTGCGCAGGCGCCAGGTGGACGTTCAGGAAGTTCATCATCGTCCTTTGCCGAGGGTGGTGCTAGCGTGGCGGTGCTGGCGCTGGGTCGCCACCGTGTGCGGAGGGTGTGATGAAGCGCGCGCCATGGCCATGGCTGATGATTGGGGCGGCAGCCCTTGGCGCAACTGCCTGCGCAAAACCACCCGTTCCACAAGCAGTTGCCGATGCCGGCGCGGATGCACCTGTGTATTTCAACGCTGGCGACACGCTCGCGCCGCCCATCGACGCGGCTGCAGACGCCGCGGATGCAATGGCCGCGCCTGGCGACACGGCCGCGCCTGGTGACATCGCCGATGCCGCCAGCGATGTTGGCGATGCCGCCGCGGTTGCCGACGCAGCACAAGATGCAGGAACCGATGCGCCGCCCCTTGCACCTTTTCCTAAAGACGGCGCGTGGTTTCACGACCTCTGGTCGACACCGGCGACAGCGCCAGCGTCTGCCAGCAATGCGTATTGGGCAGCGCAGTACGAGTTCGTCCCGGACACGAGCGCCGATGTGCCGGTGGATCTGTCGGCGCAATCTGTCAACCTCAAGACCTTTTCAACATCGGAAGATCCGGCCGCGGCGGAAGGCGTCGTCGATCGCTGGGGCCAGAAAGTCTTCATGCGCAAGGACGGCTGCTGTGTGACCAACGCGGCGACCGCACTGGAGACGCATCCCAACTGGGCGGTGGCCAAGACCTTTACCGCGCAACAACCGGGCTGGTACCACCTGCGTGCCGAAGCGGTGGCGCACCTGCAATGCAACGCCGCGTCGATCAAGGCGGTGTTTGGCGATGGCGTACTGCTGGAAGTCTACGCCGTGCGCGCTGGCGCGACGGAGCGGATTTGGGCGGCGCTGCTGCCGTCGCGCAATTGCGATCCGGCCAACATCAGTCTGAATGAGTATCTGGCGGCGGGCGATCGGCTCGTGCTGCGCGGCGTGACGCATTCAGGCGATAGCCAACTCGATGGATTGGCGCTCGATCCGGTGGTGCGGCTCGTGCAGGCCGGCGGCACACCGAACCAGCCGCCGTGCAGCGTGCCACTGACGCCGACGGGAAACCTGGCGCCGCGGGAGGGCGACATCAACGCGGCGATCGGGCAAGCGAAAGCGCTGCTGGGTCCGGCCTGTCCGCGCGCGGAGGTCGTGCTGCAACCGGGCGATTATGCGCTGGCGGGCGCGCTGCAATTCGGCGGTGATTTTGCACACCTGACCCTGCGCGGCGACACGACGGGAACGCGGGCGCGTCTGCTGATGCGCAATCGGACGGCGCATATCCTGGAGATGGCTGGTCTTTCCAACGAGCTGCGCGGGCTCGAATTCGACTACGCGACGGTGGACGGCGTGTTGCAAGTGCCGTTCACGCAAGGCGTCATCGAGAAGACTGACACGGATGGTGCGGGGAAGGCGACCGCGGTGTATGTGCGCATCGACAAAGGCTTCGACAACGTGCTGGACAATGCGGCGCACAACACGCTGTGGCAAACGGGGCCGAGTGTGCAAGGTGTGGTGTTTGCGGCGGGCGGCGCGGCGAAAACGTATGCGTGGTTTGATGGGTCGGGGCGCACGTATGTCCTTGATGCGCAAGGGCGCTGGAAACTGGCGTTTGGTCCGCCGACGACAGCTGTGCAAATCGGCGATCACGCCGTCATCCTGGCGCGCGGCTTTGGCGGCACGTTCAATGTCGGCGGGCGCGAAAACCGCTTTACGGACGTGGGGATTCATGGCGCGGCCGAGCTCGTGGTGCGCAGCGATTTCGCAGCTGGATTTCATGCGCGCCGGCTCGCCATCACGCCGGGACCGGCCGTGGGCGGCATCGCGCGGTTGACCGCGGCCAATGCGGATGGTTTGCACCTCAAGAACATGCGGCGCGGCGCGACGATCGAGGATTGCGAATTGGCCGGGTTGCCCGAAGACGCCATCAACACACACGCCGACGGCCAATTCGCGGCGACCGCGACGTTTGCCGCGGGCGGCAACCAGGCGGATGACTGGTACTTCTGCTACGACAGCGCGACATTGCAGCCCGGCAACGGTGGCGCGCTGGTGCAGCCGCTGAGCGATCCGGCGACCAAGCTGGCGGCATTCGGCAACCGTTTTTTCAACATCTCCGCCAGTGGTGAAGGCACGTTGCTGCGCGACTGTCGCATCCACGAATTGCGCGGCAACGGCGTGGTGCTGCGCGGCGGCGTGGCACTGTTGACGCGCAACCAGTTCTGGAACATTTTCGGCGGTGCAGACGCGCAGGGCAACAACGCATGGGGCCGCGCCGTCAACCTCGAAACGATGCTCGCCTCGTGCGCTGGCGCAGCGTCGTGCGGCAATGATGAAGGGCCCTATGCCTATGCCACTTACATCAGGCACAATCAGCTGTTGAGCGGCAATCCGGTGACGGGGATGACCTGGTATGCGTCGTACACGCCCGCGATCCGCAATCAGCCAGGTGCGGAAGGGTGTTGGCCGTGGAATGGGGGTTTTGCGGCGATGTGCTATCCAGAGAATCAGGATCCGGCGAAGTCGGAGATTGTGGTGGGGCCGAATCCGTAGTCTGCGTGGCGCTGCGTCCGCCAGAGCTCCATCGGTGCTCGTTGTTTGGGGCATTCGCACGGGGCTTGAAACGACATGTGAAACAGCGTACCACGGATCACGGTTCGCGGTCACGGCTCGACCGCTGACCGCGGTACGACCACAGGTGTTTCTCAGTATGCTGATGCGAATGCTCCAGTTGCGAAACAAGAACCACCATGCTCGAACGAGCCGTTGACAGGAACCAACTCGTAGCGCGACGCGCGATCTGCCAGCGCCCGCGGTCGACAAGCCGGGCCGCAACGAGCCGCGCCCGTGTGGCAGCGGCAAGAAGTTCAAGCGGTGCTGCGGCGCCGGATCGGCTCACCCACAGTCAACCACAAGTCTTTGACACCGCATCGAATCCCTGGAGGCCAGCATGCCCGTCGTCTCGCTCGAAACCTCGACACTCCTGGTGCAAACCGCCTTGCTGATCGGCGCTGTCACCGACGGCCTCGCGGTGATTCCGATGCTGTCGCGCCGCGTCGGCACGGCGCTGTTCGGCGGCGATCCCTCCCGCGAGGATGCCGAGTACCGCTATGCCATGGGCATCGGCGCAGCGCTGATGGCCGGTTGGACGGTGCTGCTCCTCTGGGCGGCCGGGCAGCCGATCGAGAGGCGGGATGTGCTGTTGCTGACGCTGGTTCCGGTGACCGGCATCGTCGTTTCGACGGTGGTGGCCGTGCGTCGTCGTGTCGTGCTGCGGTCGCGGATGGTGCCGCTGTGGGTGCATCTCGGGTGTGTGAGCAGCTTCTACGTTGTCGCGTACGTGCTCGCAAGTCCGTTTGTGCGTTGAAGGACTGCGAATGTGGAGATGCCTACCGCGGCAGCACCTCAAAGCCCTGCTCGCCGAAATGCCGGTCGAAAGCGAACACGCGGCGCAAGCCAGGCCGACGCATCATCCGGAAACTGCAGCAATCCACGAAGCTCAGCGCGCGCCGATCCGGCGTGCAAAGCGTGGCAAGCGCGGCGTGGTGGTCTTCGGGCGTGGCGAATTCGACCGCCAGCGCGGGCAGCACGTCGTCGGTCGAGGCCCGCACGGCGGCCATGCCCAGGCGGCGTTGGACCAAACCAGGTGGCGGTGTTCGGCTGCCTGCTCGAGGCGGCGCAGGATGGCGAGACGCCGGCCGAGATGACGCCTCACGTCAAACACCTGGCGACGCTGCACGGCGGCTTCAAGGTCGCGCATGACGCGGACCTCGCGCAGCAAAAGGTCGTGGCCAGGACGGTGACGGAGATCGGCAAGGTGCGCACGACTTGCCTCGACGGCCAAGAATGGAGCAAAGCTGGTGGTGGCGCCAGTGGCGGAGCCGCTGGTCAAGGCGGCGGGGCCGGTCGCGAAGGTGGAAGAGGCTGGGGACGGGGCGGAGTAGCTGGCGGCGCCCGACAGCCAAGGCAGTTGCACGTGCTCAAACAGACGGCGAAGCAGTCCATGGCCTCGTCGAGGTGCTGTCGCCGGCCCGTCACAAGCGTTGGCGTGCCGCGCGGCGGGCAGAGATGGCAACGGCCACGACGACGACGAGCAACCAGAAGGCTCTGAATCGCAAACCATTGTGTGCAATGCCATAGACCAGGGCCGGCCCGAGGCTGGACAGGGCGAGCCAGCCATCCTCTGCCGCGAACGATGCCCAGGCCAACAGGGCGAGCGCGACGCCAATGAGGCCGTAGCAGAAGGCGAGGTAAAAGAACGAGGAGTGAATCTCGACGCGGGTCCACGGCGCCAGGTGCGGCTGCGATGCGAAACGCTCGTGGTAGCCGCCTCCCGATCCGAGCAGCAAGTGCTCCGGGTGGTCGACGAGACGCTGGTAGCCGCGGTTCTCGATCAACTGCGTGATGCGACTGCCGAGGTGTTCGTTGCGCACTTCGCTGGACGTCAGGACCGAATGCCGCACGGCGGGAACCGACAACACGACCGCACCCAAGACCAGGAACACGAGCAGCGCGCGGGGAAAGCGGGTGAATTCGACCAACATCAGCACGCAAAGTCCGGCCATGCCGGCGCGCGACGCCGACAAGAGCACGAGCGACGCAGCGGCAGGCCACACGAGCAGGTGCAAGGTGGGCGGCATCTGGCCCTGGTCGCGCAAGAGGCTCGAAATCGCGGCCATGCACAGCGCGAAGTAGGCAAGCTGATTCGGATCGGCAAACCAACTGGCCATGCGCAGCGAGGGGCCGCGGCTGGTGAGCAGGCAACCGGCGAGCACCACCAGCAGCCCCAGCGTCAGACCGCTCGCGACGCATCGGCCAAAACGCGCTACGCCCAGCACCTGCGCGGCACTGCCAAGAACCGCAAAGCAAAGCGCGCCATGGACGAAGGCAAAAGGTCCGAGCAGCAAGTCGCGCGTCCCGGTGGCGAGCAGCCAGGTGCCGTCGACCAGCAACGCCCAGCCCGCCAGCAGCACGAGCCAGCGCACCGTGGCCGTCAAGCCTGGACCGGCAAAGGCGATCGACGGCCGGCGCAGCAACAAGAGGAGCAAGACGAGAAGGACGGCATCGGCAGGCTGGACTCCGCCCTCGGATCCCGGCCGCACCGGCAAGAGGGCGACCCAAAGGAACAGCCAACCCGCAATCATATTCAAGTTTCTCGCTTCGCTCATGGCGCCCTGCGTCGCGAGGCCGGGTGCGTCGCGGTGAGGGCCAGCAGCCACGCCGCGAGCAGACCCAGCAGTGCGCCGGCCAGCGCCGCGGCCAGCGGCGGCGCCCCCCACGGCGTCGGCGTGGCCCGCCCGGCATCGAGCTGCACCTGCCCGGCCATGCCCGCGGAAATCAGCAACATGCGCTCGCGCCACAGGATCAGCGCCTGCCGTGCCTGTCGGCTGTCCGGGTCGGCAGAACCGGCCAGTTCGCCGAGCCGGGCATCGATGCGCCTGCTCGCCTCGTCCACGGGTTGCCGCAAGCTGGCCACGAGTCTGGCGCGCGCCTGCTGCGCCGCAAGCGGGGCGCCGCGCGCCAAGAGGCCGGCATCGCTGCCAGCCAGGCGCAGCTCGGCCCAGTCGCCCATGCTGAGCAGGTTGGCCTCGGCCACGCCCGTTGCCTTGAGCGCGATGCTGCCCCGCGCGATTTCGGTCGCCAGGTTGCGAACGGCGTGATCGAATGTGGCGCGTTGGCTGGACAAGGGCAAAGCGGGTTGCTGCGCCGGCACCAGCGCGGCAGCGGCCGGTCCACCGACGCCGTAGACGCCCGCGACAAAGCGGAGCTGGTAGCGCACTTCGTGGCCGCGGCCGGCCAGCAGCGCGAGGACCGCCGCGGCCA
>Ga0172368_10006681_pt1 | contig 12332 bp, 22 predicted proteins | sample Lak11m_FD_114540 | JGI IMG/M metagenome (GOLD analysis project Ga0172368, IMG submission 114540) | Freshwater microbial communities from Kabuno Bay, South-Kivu, Congo - kab_022012_11m | ecosystem: Environmental > Aquatic > Freshwater > Lake | place: Democratic Republic of the Congo: South-Kivu...
ATGCGCTTCTTGAGTTCCGGAATCCGGAACGCCTGCATCAACGACTCGAGCACTTCAGAGCACCTCCGCCGTTCCGCCGGCCGCCTTGATCTTCTGGATCGCGCGGTTGCTGAACCTGTGGGCCCGCACGGCGAGGCTCTTGGTCAGCTCGCCGTCGCCGAGGACCTTGACGCGCTCTTCGGCGTTCCTGAGCAGTCCCAGTTCGAACATGGTCTGTGGCGTGACTTCAGCGCCGGCGTCCACTGAGTCGAGGTCCGACACGTTCACCACCGCATACGTCACCCGGTTCACGGGCTTGAAGCCCCGCGCCTGGGGCAGACGGCGATGCAGAGGAGTGTGCCCGCCCTCGAAGCCCAGCGGCACCTTGTTGCGCGCCTTCTGTCCCTTGGAGCCCCGACCGGACGTCTTGCCCTTGCCGGAGCCGATGCCGCGGCCCAGGCGCGTCTTGCGATGGGTTGCGCCCTCAGCGGGGCTCAGATCATGAATCTGCATCTGGCGAGTCCTTGCTGTCGGTGGGGTCTGCAGGCTCGACCTGCAGGAGGTGGCTGATTGCCTTGACCATGCCGCGCGTTTGGTCGTTGTCCGGTTTGACGACTGACTGACGCATGCGGGTCAGGCCGAGTGCGCGGACGGTTCGCTTCTGGCGTTCAGCATAGCCGATGGGGCTCTTGACGAGGGTGATCTTCAGGCTAGACATCCTCGGCCTCCGGGATCGGCGCCTCGCGCTCGGCGAGCCACGGCACAAGCTCGCGAACCGTCTTGCCGCGCATGCGCCCTACTTCCTCCGGGCGCTTGAGCATTTGGAGCGCCCGCATGGTGGCCCAGGCGATGTTGATCGCGTTCGAGGAACCGAGGGACTTGCCGAGCACATCGCTGATGCCTGCGAGCTCCATGATGGTGCGCACGGAACTGCCTGCCACGATGCCGGTGCCAGGCGAGGCAGGCTTCAGGAGGACCTCGGCTGACCCGTGGTGAGCAAGTATTTCGTGGGGGATGGTGCTGCCCGTGATCGGCACCTCGATGATGTTCTTCTTCGCGTCCTCGACACCCTTGCGTATCGCGTCGGGAATGGCTCGAGCCTTGCCCAGGCCCGCGCCTACGTTGCCGTTGCGGTCGCCAACCACGACGAGGACGTTCCAACTCATGGTCCGGCCACCCTTATGGGTCTTCTGGACCTTGTTCGTTCGGACTACGCGCTCCTCGAGGTTCAGCGTATCCGCGACTACCTTGGCCATACTAGAACTCCAATCCGCCTTCTCGCGCCGCTTCGGCCAGTGACTTGATGCGACCGTGGTACCGGTAGCCACCGCGGTCGAAGACGACGCGGGCAATGCCCTTCTCCCGAGCGCGTGACGCGATGAGGGCGCCGACGCCCTTCGCGCCCTCGATATTGCCCCCGGACCTGGCGCGCAGAGCCGGATCGAGGCTCGAAGCGGACGCCAACGTCGTCCCGGCGTCATCATCAATCAGTTGTGCGTAGATGTGCTTGACGCTCCGAAACACGTTGAGGCGGGGCTTCTCGGCCGATCCCGATACCTTGGCCCTCACGCGGCGATGCCGCTTCATCCTGGACTCGAACTTCTTCTCCATTGAGCTCACTATCCTCATCGGGCAGATTTCCGACCTGCCCGGTCGTCAGTCTGTTCAGACGCGAACAATCAGTATACCGCCCGCCATGCACGAGGGAGGGGGAGACCCGCTACTTAGCGCCTGCCTTGCCTGCCTTACCCGCCTTGCGGCGTATCTGCTCGCCCCGGTAGCGCAGGCCCTTTCCCTTGTAGGGCTCGGGCTTGCGCAGACGGCGTATCTGCGCCGCGGTGGTGCCGACGAGCTCCTTGTCAATCCCACGCACGATGACGAATGGGGTGCGTGTTTGCTGCTCGACGCCGGCCTCGAACTGGATTCCCTCGGGTGGAGCGATCTCAATACCGTGCGAATAGCCCACGGCAAGGGAGAGGTGGTCACCAACCATGGCGGCGCGGTAGCCGACGCCGTGGACCTCGAGCGTCTTCGCATAGCCGTTGGTGACCCCCTCCACCATGTTCGCGATGAGCGTGCGCGTCAGGCCGTGGGCCGATCTCGATTCCTTGGTGTCATCCGGACGGCTCACCGTCAGGACACCGCCATCAACCTCGATGGCCATCCTGGGTGAGACGTCCCGGCTCAGGACGCCCTTCGGGCCCTTCACCGTCACCTTCCCGCCGCCCACGGTGACTTCGACGCCCTTGGGCACGGGTATGGGGCGCTTGCCGATTCGGGACATGCTCTACTCCTTACCACACGTAACAGAGGACTTCGCCGCCGATGCCCTTGGCGCGCGCTTCCTTGTCCGTCATAACGCCCTGCGATGTCGTGAGGATGGCGATGCCCAGCCCGCGCAGCACGCGCGGCAGCGTCTCGCGGTTGGCGTAGACGCGGAGCCCGGGCTTGCTGACGCGCTTGAGGTCTGTAATCACGTGTTCGCGCTTGGGCCCGTAGCGCAGGTAGACCTTGATCTTGTCCTGTTTGGGGTCCTTGGTTATGTCGAAGCCCTTGATGAATCCCTCGCGGTGCAGTATCTTCACGATCTCGAGCTTCAGGTGGCTCCCCGACACCTCGGTGGAATCGTGGTACGCCCGGTTCGCGTTGCGGATCCGCGTAAGGAGGTCGGCGACTGGATCGGTTGTGTGCGCCATGGAACTCCCCCTACCAGCTCGACTTGGTGACGCCGGGCAGCAGCCCGCGGAGCGCCATCTCGCGAATGCAGATCCTGCAGAGACCGAACTTCCGATGGACGCCGCGCGCGCGCCCACAGACGGAGCAGCGCGTGTAGGCGCGCACCGCGAACTTCGGCTTGCGCGCAGCTTTGTTAATGAGGCACGTCTTGGCCATATGTGCATTCCTCCCGTCGGGGCCGCGGTATCTGCGCGGCCGGTAACGATGCGGTTACGACTGTTCCTTGCTCTTCTGGTACTCGGCGATGATGTTCTGGGCGATGTGGGCCGGCACTTCCTCGTAGTGGGACATCTCCAGTTCGAATAGGCCGCGGCCCCGGGTGATGGAACGGAGGTCAATCGCGTATCGCAGCATCTCGGCTTGGGGGACGTTCGCGTTGACCCGCACCCGCCCGCCGGGCATGGGCTCGGTGCCGATGATGCGGCCGCGCTTGCCGGACAGGTCGCCCATCACGTCACCCATCATGCCCTCGGGGACGGTGACGGTCACCGTGACGATCGGCTCCAGGATCACGGGACTGGCCTTGGGCGCGACGTTGTTGAATGCGAGTATGCCCGCCATTCGAAACGCCTGCTCGGAGGAGTCCACATCGTGATAGGACCCATCGTAGCAGGTGCACTTCACGTCCACCACCGGGTTGCCTGACAGGATGCCCGTGGACATCGCCTCGACAACGCCCTTTTCGACTGCCGGCAGGTACTGACGCGGGATGGAGCCGCCGACGATCGCATCCACGAACTGGAAGCCGCCCCCGCGGGGCAGGGGCTCCAGCCGGACGTGGCAGTCGCCGTACTGGCCGCGGCCGCCCGTCTGCTTCTTGTGGCGTCCTTGTCCTTCGGCCTTGGCGAGGATCGTCTCCTTATAGGGCACCCTGAGCGGGATGATGTCCACGTTGGCGCCGAACTTGCGTAGCTTCTCCACGACTATGCTCAGGTGCGTCTCACCCATGCCGCTGAGAACAGTCTGGCCGGTGTCCGGATCTCTGCGGAATGTGAAGCTCGGGTCCTCGGAGACCACGCGCTGCAGGGCCGGTCCGAGCTTGTCCTCGTCCACCTTGGTCTTCGGGGTGACGGCTATCTCGTAGATGGGCCGTGCGAACTCGACCGGCGGAAGTACGATCGCCTTGCCGGCGTCGCAGAGCGTGTCGCCGGTATGTGTGGCGCTGAGTTTGGCGACCGCGCCGATGTCGCCGGCCCCTATCTCGGGCACCGCTTCCTGGGTCTTGCCGCGGACGAGGTAGATCTGTCCGATCCGTTCGTCCTTGCCGCTCGCTGAGTTCAGGATGTGCGAGTCGGAACGCACAGACCCCGAGAACACGCGGAAGTAGGTGAGCTGGCCGACGAACGGGTCGGCGAGAGTCTTGAAGACGAGGGCGCTGAGGGGCTGGTCGTCGCTCGGCTCGCGGGAGGCTTCCTTGCCGTCCGGCGTCTTGCCGGAGACCGTGCCCCGATCAACCGGGCTCGGGCACGCATCCACGAGCAGGTTCATCAGCGCGGCGGCGCCCTGGTTCTTGGTGGCGGCGCCGCAGACGACGGGAACGACCTTGCCCGACGCGATGCCCGCCCTGAGACCGCGCACGATCTCCTCGTTGGTTAGGTCCTCGGTCTCGAAGTACTTCTCAATGAGCTCGTCATCGCCCTCGGCCGCGGACTCGACGAGCATCGAGCGGTACTTCGAGACCGTATCTGCGATGTCGTCGGGGATGGCGACGTCCTTGAACTCAGGCCCTATGCCCTCGTAAGCCTTCATGTGGATCAGGTCCACGATGCCGTGATAGTGGTCGGCCTGTCCGATCGGCACGTGTACCGGGGCGATGGCGGTCCCGTGGAGCGCCCGCAGCTTCTCAATGACGGAGAAGTAGTCCGCGTTCTCGCGGTCCATGCGGGATACAAAGACGATGCGCGGACGCCCGGCTTCGACGGCGTGGCGCCAGGCGTTCTCGAAGCCGACCTCCACATCGCCCTGGGCGGGCGTTACCAGCACGGCTGCATCCACGACGCGCAGGGCAATACGCACCTCACCCTCGAAGTCGAGGTAGCCGGGAACATCGAGGACATTGATCTTGCAGTCGCGCCACTCGCACGGAGCGAGACCGATGTTGATACTGATATTGCGCCGGACCTCCTCAGGGTCGAAGTCGGTGGTCGCGGTCCCGTCGTCGGTTCTCCCCATCCGATCGATCGCGCCCGACGACATCAGCATGGCCTCGGCGAGCGAGGTCTTGCCGCTGCCCTGATGGCCGAACAGCCCGACGTTTCGTATGGATTGGGTGGCGTGCTTCCTCATGTGCTACCTGTCCTCGGTTTCGTTGTGCGGCGGAACCCCGGTACGTCCTACTTCTGCCGGAAGGGCATGCCGAGTCCCTTGAGGAGCGCCCGCGCCTCCTCGTCGGTTCGCGCGGACGTGCAGACAATGATGTCCATGCCGCGGACCTTGTCTATCTTGTCGTAGTCAATCTCGGGGAATATGAGCTGCTCCCGAACGCCCGTGGCGAAGTTGCCCCTTCCGTCGAACGCGCTGGGACTGATCCCCTGGAAGTCGCGCACTCTGGGCAGCGCCGTCGAGATGAAGCGATCCAGGAACTCGTACATCCGGTCGCCGCGGAGGGTGACCTTGCAGCCGATGCGCGCTCCCGCGCGGATCTTGAAGTTGGAGATGGACTTCTTTGCCCGTGTGACGCATGGCTTCTGGCCGGCCATGATGCCCATGTCTCGCATGGCATTGTCGAGCAGCTTGGGGTCGCCGCTGGTCTGCCCGGCCTGGCCGACGCCCATGTTCAGCACGACCTTGCGGAGGCGCGGAATCTGCATCACGTTGGCGTAGCCGAACTCCTTCGCGAGTGCGGGCGCGACCTGTTTCTGATATAGCTCTTTCAATCGAGGCATCGTTTATGGTTCCTTCCCGAAGGGGCCGGGCCTTCGGCGGTGGCGGTCTCGGTCTTCCTCGCTACTCGACCACCGCTAGTCGAGCGGCTTGGCGCAGTCCGGGTGCTTACAGACCCGGTACTTGCGGTGAGCAAGCTTCCCCTCGCCGGGATGGTATGCGTAGCCGACCCGCGTCGGCCTCTGGCACTGCGGACACACGATCATCACCTTGGCCGCAAAGAGCGGCGCGGGCTTCTCGATGCGCCCGCCTTCCTGAAGCTGCTGTACGCCGGATCGGCTGGTTCGCCCGCTCTGCTGCGCCTTCTGATGCTTGACGATGATGTTCAGGCCCTCGACGAGAACCTTGTTGACCTGCGGGTAGGCGTGCAGGACGCGGCCCCGCTTTCCCCTGTCCTTACCGGCGATCACCTGCACCTCGTCGCCGCGCTTGATCCGAAGCTTGACGGCATACTCACCCGGCTTGTACTTGGCAGGCATCAGAGCACCTCCGGGGCCAGCGATATGATCTTCATGAAGTTCCTCTCACGCAGTTCGCGTGCGACGGGACCGAAGACGCGCGTGCCTCTGGGCTCGCCCGCGTTGTCCAGGACAACGCAGGCATTGTCGTCGAAGCGGAGAACCGAGCCGTCGCCGCGCCGAACCGGTTGCTTCGTGCGGACGACAACGCACTTCACCACGTCGCTCTTCTTCACTTGCTGGCCTGGGGTCGCCGACTTGACCACGCCGACTATGATGTCGCCGATGCGCGCATCCTGGGCATTGGATCCCTTCAACACCCTGACGCACATGATCTCCCTGGCCCCGCTGTTGTCGGCCGCACGCAGCCGTGTGTATGGTCGTACCATGTCGCAGTCCTCTTCGCCTACTTGGCCTTCTCAAGGATGCGCACGACCCGCCAGCGCTTCTCCTTCGACATAGGCCTGGACTCCATGATCTCGACGCGGTCGCCGACGCCGCACTCGTCCTTGGGATCGTGCGCCTTGAACCGGGTCGTGCGGCGTATGATCTTGGAGTAGAGCGGGTGCCGCACGCGTGTCTCCACCGCCACCACGACGGTCTGCGTCATCCGATCGCTCACCACCGTGCCCGTGCGGACCTTGCGCCGGCCCCGCGGTTGCGCCGCGCTTGTGTCGCTGACTTCTGGCATGCTCTATCCGCCTCCCGCCGCGGCTTGGCGCTCAGTCATGAGCGTCAGTATCCGGGCGATCTCCTTCTTGGTCTGGGGGATCGCCGCCGTGTTTTCCAGCTGGCGCGTCACGTTTTCACGTCGCAACGTGAACAGCCGCTCACGCTGGCGCCTCAGTTCATCGGCCAGCTCCCGATCGCTCAGGTCCCTAAGCCTCTCCAGCTTCGCTCGGTGTTTCTCCTCCGGCATCGGGCTCCTCCTCTACGTCAGTGGTCCTCGTTACGAACTTCACGTCAATCGGCAGCTTGTGGGCAGCCAGCCGAAGCGCCTCACGCGCCAAATCCTCGGGCACGCCCTTCATCTCGAACAGGATGCGTCCGGGTTTGACGACGGCGACCCACCCCTCGGGAGCTCCCTTGCCGGAACCCATCCGGGTCTCGGCAGGCTTCTTGGTGTAGGGCTTATCAGGGAAGACACGGATCCACACCTGGCCAACCCTGCGCACGTGCCGCGTCATGGCTACTCGGGCTGCCTCGATCTGATTCGCGGTCATCCAGCACGACTCCAGCGCCTGCAGGCCGAAGTCGCCGAAGTGCAGTGCATTGCCGGAGTTGGCCTGACCGCGCCGGTTGCCGCGATGCTGCTTGCGAAACTTGACCCTCTTGGGCATCAACATCAGGCTTGCCCTCCGCTCCCGGAGCGGCCTCGCGAGCCTCGCCCGCGCCCGCCGGACCTCGGACCTGAACGTCCGCCGGGTCGGCCCGAGCGGTCGCCCCTGTCGCCACGCGATCCCCGGTCTGCTCGCAGGGCCTCACGCCGCGGCACGATCTCGGCCTCCGTCGGACGCGAGGATCCCGGAAGCACGTCGCCCTTGTAGATCCAGACCTTGATCCCGATATGGCCATATGTGGTCGGCCCCTCGGCGAACCCGTAGTCTATGTCGGCGCGCAGCGTGTGGAGCGGGATCTTGCCGTCGCGCATATGCTCGCGCCGCGCCATCTCGGAGCCGCCGAGCCGTCCCGCGCAAGCCACACGTATGCCGCGAACGCCGAGGCGCATGGCCCGCATGACCGCCTGACGCATGGCCCTCTTGTAAGCGATGCGCTTGGTGATCTGCTGGGCGATGGAATCGGCCACAAGCTGGGCGTCTATGTCAGGGTGTCGGATCTCCTGGATGTTGACGTGCACCTTGCTCTTTGTCAGCTTCTCGATAGCTGCCCGTACATCGTCAATGCCCTTGCCGCCCTTGCCGATAAGGATGCCGGGCTTGGCGGTGTGGACGGTGACTCGAGTGGTGTCGCCCTGGCGCTCGATCTCAACGCGGGCTACTGCGGCGGCGGCCAGGTTCTTGTGGATCCACGACCGCACTGCGTGGTCCTGGCGCACGCCCTCGGCGTAGCCCTTGTCGAGATACCACTTGCTCTCCCAGTCCCGGATGACCCCGATGCGGAAGCCGACCGGATGTACCTTCTGACCCAAATCGTGTCTCCTTCCTACGCGGCCGGCGCGGCAGCGTCGTCGCCGCTCTGGGAAGCATCTGCCGGAGCTGCCTGTGGAGCCTCGGCGGTTGGTTCGTTCTGTGCCGATGCCTCCGCAGCGACCGGGGCGCCTGCATTCGGCTCGACCTCTGTTGCGACTACCTCGGGTTCAGACGCGGCAGCGTTCTCGGCACGCTCGGGCTCCGGCCGGCGGGACGCGGTTTTCGCCGCCCCTGCTGCAGCAGTCGGAGGCACGGTGGTGCGTCCTGCGGCACGCGCCCGTCGGGAAGCGGCCGCGCGCCGCGCCTTGCGCGGCTTTGGCGCGACCTCCTCGACGACGATGTGGATGTGGCACATCCGCTTCACGATCCGGTAGGCGCGGCCCTGAGCGCACGGCTGGATCCGCTTGATCCGCGGACCCTCGTCTATCTGCCCGGAGACGAGCTTCAGGTTATCGGACACCAGCGGCGGCAGCGGACGGCCTTCGGCGTCGAAGGGTCGGCCGTTCTCCGCGTTGGCGACGGCGGACTTGAGGACCTTCTCGATCGCGCGGGCCGCGAAGTTCGGCACGAACTTCAACACGGCGAGAGCGTCGGATACGTACTTCCCTCGAACCGCGTCCATGACGAGGCGCGCCTTGCGAGGCGGCACACGGATGAACTTCGCCGTGGCGTCGGCCTGGTTGGTGCGAAGCTTCGTGGGCGTCTTCAGCTTTCCCATCTTCTCTGGCCTCCCCCTTACCGGACCTGCGTGCGGCGCTCGACCTGCTGGCCGGAATGACCACGGAACAGCCGGGTGAGGGCGAACTCGCCGAGCTTGTGGCCGACCATATTCTCGGTAACGAACACGGGAACGTGCTTCCGGCCGTCGTGGACGAGGAATGTGTGCCCGATAAACTCGGGGAATATAGTGGACCGGCGCGACCACGTCTTGATCGCCTTCTTCTCGCCGGTCTTGTTCATCAGCTCGACCTTGGCGAGCAGCTTGGGCTCTGCGTACGGTCCCTTCTTGAGTGAACGACCCATGGTTGCTCTCCCGCTTACTTCGCGCCGCGCCGGCGGACGATGTACTTCGTCGTGGACTTGTTGCGCCGGGTCTTGTACCCAAGCGCGGGCTTGCCCGTCGGCGTCGCCGGGCCCTTCTTTCGGCCCACGGGCGACTTGCCTTCGCCTCCGCCGTGCGGATGATCGCGGGGAGTCATTGCCACCCCGCGGACATGCGGGCGCTTGCCTGCCCAGCGCGTCTTGCCGGCCTTGCCGTGCGACTCGTTCTCATGCTCAACATTGCCAACCTGCCCGATGGTGGCCACGCATTCGATCAGGACCCGTCGCACTTCGCTCGACGGCAGGCGGACCTGGGCGTACTTGCCTTCCTTGGCCATCAGCTGCGCGAATGCTCCGGCGCTGCGCACCATCTGGCCACCGCGCCCGGGCGTCAGCTCGACGTTGTGGATAACGGTGCCGACAGGGATGTTGCGCAACGGCAGGCAGTTGCCGGGCTTGATATCGGCTGATGCGCCGGCCACGACGGTGTCGCCGGCCTTGAGCCCAACGGGCGCCAGGATATACCGCTTCTCGCCATCGGCGTAGTGGAGCAGGGCGATGCGGGCGGACCGGTTCGGGTCGTACTCGATGGACGCGACCTTTGCCGGCACCTCGAGCTTGTCGCGCTTGAAGTCCACGACGCGGTACTGGCGCTTGCTTCCTCCGCCCCTGAAACGGGCCGTGGTCTTGCCCTGGTTGTTGCGCCCGCCGCTGCGCCTGAGCGGCTCGAGCAACGAACGCTCGGGCTCGGTCGCCGTGATCTCCTCGAACGTTGAGACGGACCGGAACCGCCGGCTCGGCGTTGTCGGTCTGTAGGATCGGAGTGGCATATCACAGTCCCTCGAACATCGTGATGGCCTGGCCCTGTTTGAGCGTCACAATGGCCTTCTTCCAGTCGGACGTCCGGCCCTCGGGCATGCGGCCCATCCGACGCTTCTTGCCCCGAACGCGCAACGTGTTCACCTTCACGACGTCCACCTTGAAGATGCGCTCGATCGCCTGAGCGATCTCGATCTTGTTGGCTTCCAGAGCTACACGAAACGTGTACTTGCCGGCGTGGCTCTGGTCCATGCTCTTCTCGGTAAGCAGCGGGCGCTCGATGATCTGGTATGGGTCCTTCATCAGCCCAGCACCTCTTCGATCTTGGTGACGGCGTCCTGCGCCAACACCACTCGTCCGGCCTTCACCACGTCACGGACCGAGAAGTTCGGCGCGTAGCGCAGGGTGAGGTAGGGGAGGTTGCGGCACGAGCGCAGCAGAACCGTGTCGTACTCAGGCACGACGATCAGAACGTTGTGCGGGCGGGCCCTGGTGCCGTGGAGGAGCTTCACCTCGCCGGCGTCGTCACCTTCCTCAACGCGTTGCCAGTGCTTCGTCCGCACTTCCTTTGCCAGCGGCAGAGCCTTGACCATTTCGACTATGTCGCGCGTCCTGATCTGGTCGAGCGCGATGCGGTCCACCCCGATCACCTCGCCGTCGCGGACCTTTGCCGACAGCGCGGCGCGTAGAGCGCCACGGCGCATCTTCTTGGGAAGCGCCGCATTGTAGCTGCGCGGGTGCGGGCCGAACACGACGCCTCCGTGCGTCCAGTGCGGAGCGCGCGTGCTGCCCTGACGAGCGCGCCCGGTGCCCTTCTGGCGCCAGGGCTTGCGCCCTCCGCCGCGGACCTCGCCGCGCGTCTTCGTTGCCGCAGTGCCCTGACGCCCGTTGGCCTCCTCGGTTACGACCGCTTGATGCACAAGCGGATCGTTGGCGTCGGCCCCGAATACGGACTCAGGCAGCGGCAGGGCGCCGATGTGCTCCCCGGTCATGTTGTAGAGCGGTATCTCTGGCATCGGTGTCGCCCCCTATATCCGCGTGATCGCGAGCAAGCCGCCGTTGGCCCCGGGCACGGCCCCACGAACGAGCAGCAGGTTGCGGTCGGCGTCCACGCGTACGACGCGGAGCCCGCGCACGGAGACGGTTCGCGCGCCCATATGCCCGGGCTTCCTGGTCCCCTTGAAGGTGCGTGCCGCGTCGGTGGCGCCGCTCGACTGGGGCTTGCGATGAACCATGGAGCCGTGGGTCTTGTCGCCGCCGTGGAAGTGGAACCGCTTGACGACGCCCGCGAAGCCCTTGCCCTTTGAGACGCCCGTCACCTTGACGAGGTCCTCCTCGGTGAACACGTCGCTCACGCCAATGGCCTGTCCGACGGTGAATTCAGATACGTCATCGGTACGAACCTCGCGCAGGTTCTTGCGAGGCGGCACGCTCGGGTGCCTGGGCTCCTTGAGCCCGCCACGGAAGTGCCCCAGCAACGGCCGGCTCACCTTCTTGGGCCGGACCTCTCCGAAGCCGACCTGGACGGCGGTATACCCGTCCGTCTCAACACTCTTGAGCTGCGTGACAATGCAGGGGCCTGCCTCTATCACGGAGACCGGCGTCACCGACCCATCCTCATTGAAGATATGGGTCATGCCGATCTTCTTGCCCAGTATCGTGTCTATCAACTGATGTCTCCTTGCCCCGAGCCTTTCCCGGGCCGGGGGCTCATGCCACGCCCGAGGGCTTTCCTACAGCTTGATCTCGATGTCTACGCCGCTGGGCAGGTCAAGCCGCATCAGGGCGTCAATGGTCTTGGCACCCGGCTCAAGGATGTCTATGAGCCGCTTGTGGGTCCGCATCTCGAAGTGCTCCATCGACTCCTTGTCAATGGTGGTTCCACGGTTGACGCACACGATGTTCTTCTCGGTAGGGAGAAGAACCGGGCCGCTAATGCGCGCTCCCGTGCGTCGCGCGGTATCCACGATCTTCTCGACGGACTGATCGAGGAGCCGATGGTCGAACGCCCGGAGGCGGATGCGCACTTTGGTCTGTTGTGCTGCTGCCATATGTCTCTCCTGCCCGCGTCGCAGAAACCGGGCCTCCGATGGGCCCGGCTCTGTCCCGCACGCGTTACTCTATGACCTTGGTGACGACGCCGGCTCCGACGGTGTGCCCGCCCTCGCGGACCGCGAAGCGAAGGCCTTCCTGCATGGCGATCGGCTGGATCAGTTCTGCGGTGATGGTGATGTTGTCGCCAGGCATGACCATCTCGACGCCCTCG
>Ga0172368_10006684_pt1 | contig 12330 bp, 14 predicted proteins | sample Lak11m_FD_114540 | JGI IMG/M metagenome (GOLD analysis project Ga0172368, IMG submission 114540) | Freshwater microbial communities from Kabuno Bay, South-Kivu, Congo - kab_022012_11m | ecosystem: Environmental > Aquatic > Freshwater > Lake | place: Democratic Republic of the Congo: South-Kivu...
ACTTCATCAACTTCGACTTTGCTCTCGTATCCCTTGAACCATTCACGAAAACGCATCAACTCATCTGGCGATAATTTGATAATTGCTTGTTGAATTTCTTCAAGATTCATCTCACACTCCTTGCTGAAAACGACTGCGTTATTTTACCCGCTTTCATACAAAACCCCTCTCCCGTCTCCCCTAAAGGGGAGAAGCTAAAATCGCCCATGCACAGATGACTTGCTCTGCCAAAGTCCGCCCCAGCGGACAAGATAGAAGACTCGCCCATGCCCTTCCCTTCAGGGAAGGGGCAACTCAACACCGCGAACCACTACGCCAATCGGGGAAAGGTCCCACACCCCCATCCATCACCCCAATCACCGACAGATCCCTCCCCCGTTTGGATTTGACTTCTTCAACTTACGCAACATCCGCTATAATTAAGACATGGAAATCGAGAAACTTCTCCAAACTCGAAAGGAACAAATACTATCTCTTGCTCGCAAAAACGGAGCCTATGATGTGCGCGTATTTGGCTCGGTTGCGCGTGGCGAAGCGCGCCCAGACAGCGACATTGATTTCCTCGTAAAACTCGAAGCGGGACGCAGTTTGTTGGACTTGGCGCGTTTACTTCGTGAATTGCAGGCTTTGCTCGGTATGCCAGTGGACGTGGTTACAGAAGCAGGGTTACGCCCGCGGATCCGCCCACAGGTGTTGAAGGACGCGCGTCCTCTATGAGAAGTGAGCGCGAACGATTGCTTGACATTCTCGAAGCCATTGAGCGGATCGAGAAATACGCCGCTGAAGGTAAAGCCGCCTTTGAAGCGGACGAACTCATCCAAAACTGGATGGTCAATCATATTTCAGTTATCGGTGAAGCGTGTCGTTCACTTTCCCCTGAATTCCAAGCCTATCACTCAAACGTCCCTTGGGCGGACATTATCGGGATGCGTAACATTCTTGTCCATCATTACTTCGGCATTGACGAAGATGCAGTCTGGTCAGTTGTGGAGAAAGATATTCCTGAGTTGAAGTTCAATATTGAAGCGATTTTGAAAACCCTGGACGAATGAAGCCAGGGTTTTTCTTTTGGATCTTAGTGACAACGGAAAACCTCTTCACAAAAATTGCGTTGAGATTATTTCTCGTATCTTCCCCACCACCGCGGACAAGTCCCTCATCACCTCATCATTCCGAAACCTGACCACCCTCAACCCCAGCGCGGACAACACCTTCTCCCGCCGTTCATCTTCCTCTTTCTGCAAGTCGCTGTTGCCTCGTCTTACCATTTGAGTGCGGCACATTCCATACAGTAATATTTGCCCATATGCATGGTATATCCATCCGTACCCAGATTGATAATCTTCTTGCACTTTGCGCATCGCGTCGGTTTAAATTTGGGCGGATTTTCCAGCTTCTCAAAGTTGTATTCGTTCGTCCCGTAATAAACATACATCTCGGTCTCGAAGCCATCCCTGCATTTCTTACAGGTCTTCCAGTCGCCCGAATGCCCTTCGTTGAAATGGGAACCGCATAAGGTGTAGCGGTCGTGATTGCGGGAACAGCTATTGTGTGCGTACGAAAACAGGACGTATTTATGCTGGTCATCGCAAATCCAATTTCCGCAACATTCGGTTTTGGTCAGGTTTTTGGTTTTGCCGCAGAGTCCGCAACGCGGCTTATCGCTGTCTTTTGACTTGGTCACCTGCGAAGTTGGCTTCTGCGTCTTTACACCATTGACAGACAGAAACCCATGGCGCAATTCATCCACCATGTGCGGAATCATAACCTTCAAATTGTGCTCGTATGATTCGCCCCAATATTCTTTCAATTTTTCACGCGCATCCTCGTTGACATGAACCTTGTTCTTCCCATCAATCAACAGCATGGCAACATCGTTCGTGTGTTCGGTCACCGCGAAGAAATAATCGTCCTTGTCCTTCTTCTTGGACTTTAGAAACTCACCAACATGTTCTTCCAGTTCGAATTCAAAGAGTTTCTGCGCCATTGCCCCATCGCGGAGCAGGGCTTTGACAAGATTCTTTTCGATGGTCTTTTTGCTCATGGGTCACCTTTTGGCTGAGTATACCAAAACCGATTCTTCGATCTTCCCCACCACCGCGGACACGTCCATCACAACCTCATCATTCCCGAAGAGCAAGGATGAATTCTGAATGATGAAGGATGAATGTCTTGATCTTCCCCACCGCCGCGGACACGTCCATCACAATCTCATCATTCCCAAAGCGGACCACCCTCAACCCCAGCGCGGACAGCACCCTCTCTCGCCGTTCATCTTCCTCTTTCTGCAAGTCATGGATGTCGCCATCCACTTCAATGACCAGCCCCGCCAAAGAGCAAGTATGAATGATGAAGAATGAATAAAGCTCATTTGCAAGGGAATGCCCATCGCTGAGTCTCCCACGAATCCGACGATTCAAGCTCTCAATGTTCATCCCAAATTTTCATTGTCGTATTTGGGGGACGTGTGCCCTTTAGGGTAGATGTCCGAAGGACAGAGGGGGGCACCCCCAATCAGCGACAGATCCCTCCCCCGTTTGGATTGACAGATATATAATCCCAGACATGCCAGACAAAAAAGTAACGCTAAAACAAGTCATTGAGCAAGTCCTGTCCGAACTGAATGAACCAATTGCCGTTACAGATTTGGCAGATCGCGTCTATGCCATCTATCCCACCAGATCAAAAACCGCGATGTCAAGTTTTCGAAACTGCTTGCATTATGACGAGCAAGGTGTGAATCTTGTTTATCTTGATAAGTTCACTGTTTTACCCATGCCGATTGCCATTCAAGGGGTCCGCTTTCGTGTTCCAATAGACCGTCATGCAGAAAAAGAACACGAGATACCTGTTTTGTTTTTCAACTATTTTATTGACAAAGACGCGAAATCAGAAAAAGTCCATTTTATAGATCGTGTCGGAAACTTAATTCCCTTCAAAGTTAAATCAACAAAGAATATCTGGGAGACAAATTCCCTCTGGCGCATGGATTTTGTGGACGCTTTTGATTTTTCTGAATGGCTCAACAGTATCAAACCACAGCGGGGCGACAGTTTGCTGATCACCGTGCAAAACTGGGAAAGCCGCGAATTCCTTGTTGAATATGAACCTAAAAAACAGCGACGTTCCGTTGAAATCCAACGGTACAACCAAGAATTTGCGGATATTCTTTTCAAAATGCTGGAAGAATCAAGAGATGGTGATCTGTTCCTGCACCAAATTATTCCTGATGTATTTGTCAGGCTGTCCAATCCGCGCGGATACCCAGGCGATTATTGGGGTGAGATTATTCAAGCAGACAAGCGCATGTTCAATGATGGGAGAATTTTGAAGTATCCCGAAAATGTAATATCCCCATTTGACCATTTATTTTTGCCTGACGACGAACAATTGCCGTGGATAAAAGATAACTATACAAAGGAACAGTCAAAAAACGTCTACCGCTTTAAAGTTTCGCTTGGATTTGACTCCCCTATCTGGCGCGTAATTGAAATTAAGGCAGGGCAAACCTTTGCAGATTTCGATGTCGCGATCCGTGAAGCCTTTGGACATGACAGATACGACCACATGGGTGGATTCTGGAAGTTAATCCCCCGTGGCAATAGCAAAAAGAAGTTCCGTGAAATCGAGATCGGTGATATCAATCCACTTGAAGCAGGTACTGCTGCAGATTTGCATATTGGCGGAATGGATTATAAGCCTGGCGATCTGCTAAAGTATGTGTATGATTTTGGCGACTGGGTCGAACATGAGGTCAGGCTTGAGGAAATCACCGCAGTCGAAACGGGAAAATCCTACCCTGCAGTTGTGAAAAAAAACAACCCGAAATATCAGTATTGCGTTATTTGCGAATCGAAGGGAAAGGAAACGATTGCCACGCTGGTTTGTTTACAGTGTTCAACCCAGAAGCGGGTAATCTTTTTGTGTGAAGAATGCGCGGACAAAAAACATCAAGAACATTATTTGGAAGAAGTTATCTATTGATTGAGATCAAATCCCTAATCATCCCCACCACCGCGGACAGACTCTCCATCACCTCATCATTCCCAAAGCGGACCACCCTCAGCCCCAGCGCGGACAACACCTTCTCCCGCCGTTCATCTTCCTCTTTCTGCAAGTCGTGAATGTCGCCATCTACTTCAACCACCAGCCCCGCCTTATGACAATAAAAATCGACAATGAATCCCTGAATGACCTGCTGCCTCCGAAAGTGGACTCCCAGCTTATTTGCCCGCAATTCTTCCCACAAGAGTTTCTCGGCGCAACTCTTTGGCGCGTTGAAGTTTTTCTTTGGTGACTCGTTAACCTGGAATAATGTTCTTGACTGGCATAACGAGATTTTACCCCTCTCCCCTCTCCCCCAAGGGGGAGAGGGCTAAAACCATCCTAAAACGACGCCTTGCTCTGGAAACCCAACACGCCATCGGGCAGAAAAGAAGTTAAGCCCATACCCTCTCCATTTGGAGAGGGGCAAACGGACACGCCGATCAATCACGTTAATCAGGGAGAGGTCCCCCCACACCCCAATCACCGACAGTTCCCTCCCCCGTTTGGATTTGACGCCCAGCACAACAATGTACTCCGAGATTTCCTCGGAGTTCATTTTCTATCCTGCCAATGGTGAGACTTGATACTCAATTTTGCTCGGCACACTGACTCGCCGTGAAGCATCTAGTATTTCCAGTGACACTAAATTACCTTTCTCGTCGTAATCCAAAATCACACCTGACTTATCTTCATCGCTCTCAGCGACAAGGGTATCTGTGAAAATTATTGTCAGGATATCGGTTTTGCTGTCGTAATTGACTTTCATCGATTGTTCAAATTCTTTCTCGGTGATGCTTATTGTGCCACGCTATGCAATTCCTCGCGCACAACCCGCCGCAGCAATTCTTCCAACGGCTGTTGTTGCTGATTCAGATATTCGCGCAACGCCTCGTTGATCAGAGTCTGGTAATTTCCACCACCCGCCGCCTCTACTTCACCGCGAAACCAATCCAAAATATCATCGTCAATACGGATGGTGATTCGGGTTTTGCCTTTCGGCGCAGGGACAACCGCACCTCGCTTGCCTTTGCTGAAATTATATTCTTTCTTCATTTTGTTCCTCATATATCTTTCGTTCGCGGGCTGTGGCTTTTCGCGCGGAAATGATACGGATAACGATATCGCGAAAGGTATAAACCACAACCAATATTCGACTCAGGAAATCCCTGCCAATCGTGATGTAACGATCCTCGCGTTCATGCTCATCTTGAATGGTAATGGCATTTTCATCTTCAAACACGCCAACGGCGTCTGCAAAACTGACGCCATGCTTCTTATGATTCGACTTGGCTTTGTTGGGATCCCATTCGTAGCTCATTAAACTTGATTATATGCACAATTGTACACAGGCGCAAGGCTTTTTCTTATGCAATCAATTCCCTGATCATCCCCACCACCGCGGACAAGTTCCTCACAACCTCATCATTCCCAAAGGGCAATGATGAATGATGAATGCAGAAGGATGAATTTTGCCGCGTTTGCAGAAAATGCCCATCGCGGAGTCTCCCCCAAATCCGACGATTCAAACTCTCAATTTTCATTCCAAATTTCCATTGTCGTATTTGGGGGAGATGTCCGAAGGACAGAGGGGGTTCCCGCCGTTGACCTTCCTCTTGTTGCAGATCGTGGACATCCCCATCCACTTCAATGACCAGCCCCGCCGAAGAGCAAGGATGAAGGATGAATGCTGAAGGATGAATTTTTGTCCCATTTGCAGGGACAATGCCCATCGCGGAGTCTCCCCCAAATCCGACGGTACAAACTCTCAATTTTCATCCCAAATTTTCATTGTCGCATTTGGGGGAGATGTCCGAAGGACAGAGGGGGTTCTTTCCCTCCCTCCCCCGTTTGGAGTGACTTGATTACCACGTGCCATTTATAGAACTTCTTTGCTATAATTCAACTATTGATCAGTCAGCAAAGGTGAAAAATGGTTGCACGGCTAGATTCTCCAACACAAAAAAAACAAGACAATCTAGTTGAATTAGTAAATTCTTTTCAGGCTGCAACTAAAGCCGACAAGAATATTTTCTCGTCGCCCAAAAATGACCGCAGGGGATATGCTCATTCATTGTTTCAATACCCAGCAATGATGGTTCCTGAAGTTCAGAAGCAAATTATTCAACTTATTAAACAAAATGACGCTTCTGTAAAAGAAGTTCTCGACCCCTATGTTGGCGCAGGGACAAGCATTACTGCCTCTATGCGGTGCGGTCTTAATGCTACAGGGCAAGATATAAACCCTTTGGCAGTATTGGTTTCTAAAGCCAAAACAGATTTGTCTTGGTCAGAAGAAGAATTGCTGGCATCATTTGACAATGTGGTTGCACGCGCAAAAGCTGATAAAAGCCTTGACGTAGACGTAGAGTTTCCAAATAGAACTAAATGGTTCAAGCTATCTGTATCGCGTGAACTCTCAAAACTTAGGCGTGCCATTCAAAAGCAACCGAACAGAGCAATCCGCCAGGTACTTTGGGTCGCGCTGGCTGAAACTATCCGCTTAACCAGCAATGATAGAACATCAACTTACAAACTTCATGCACGACCAAAAGATGAAATTGCTTCTCGCAAACCATCTCCTATACAAGTATTTCAAGATATTGCCAGAAATTATGTTGTCGATTTGACCAATTACAAACAAACCTTAGAAACAGAAGGTCTGATCAAAAACGGCAAATATGCTGGCAAGGTCAATATTCTTTTTTCAGACACTGCAAAAGGAATCGACTCAAAGAAAAAATTTGATCTCATAATTACCTCACCTCCATACGGGGATAATCTAACAACGATCACTTATGGTCAACATGCATATCTGCCACTCCAATGGATTGACCATAACGACATTGACGAGAATATAGACGCTCAGGTTTTGCGCAGCACTCAAGAAATTGATCGCAGAAGCATTGGCGGTAAATCCGCTACACGAGACGAGATTGAGAAGAAAATCAAAGAGTTAAGTTCTCGTTCTGCTACCTTGAAACGCACGTTTGACAAGTTGAAAGATAAGCCTGTAGACCGTATTGCAAAAGTGATCGGTTTCTTTGAAGATTTTTTTGTTGCGCTGGACAAAATCACTGATTCTCTTGCAGACAATGGTTACATGGTTTGGACAATTGGCAATCGCAGAGTAAATGACATTGAAATTCCAAACGACAAAATATTGATTGATGCTTTGAAAAGCCAAACCGTCAATTTGATTATTGAAGAAACTCGAGAAATTCACAACAAGCGTATGCCCCGAAAAAATCAAACATCGCGTTTGATGCGATCTGAAAAAATCCTGATTTTCAAGAAGAGTTAATCTGATATGAGTAAGCCACACTTTGAGGTTCATCCTTCTGTAGTTTACCAACTTGGTGAAAGCCTAGTCAGTGATGCTGTACAGGCTTTGATTGAGCTAGTCAAGAATTGCTACGACGCAGATGCTACTTATGCAAAAGTAACAATTGACACGAAAGATCTTACTAATATTGAAGGAAGTATATATCCAGCCGCCAAAGGAAAAATCATTATTGAGGACGACGGATATGGAATGGGGCTAGAAGATGTCGAAACAGGGTGGTTAACTATTTCGAATCGAAAAAAATTCGAAATGAAGCAAGCAAAAAAGACAACGCCTGGGGGTCGTACTCCACTGGGTGATAAAGGACTTGGGCGATTAGGAGTACAACGGCTTGGCGAAAATTTAGAAATTTTCACTAAATCGAAAAAGGAAAACGGGTTTCACTTTGGCTTTTCATGGATCGATTTCCAAACAGCACCAAACCTTGCAGATGTTGACATACATCTCGCGGAAATACAATTTCCTCGTAAGCACGGCACAAAGGTAGTCGTATCTGGTCTTAAGGAACCAGATATTTGGCACAGCCAGTTGAAACGCCTCGAGCAAGAACTTTCTCGCATGATTTCTCCATACAAACAAATTCGAGACTTTTCAGTAATTGTCGAAGTTGATGGAAAGGTACTTGAGTTGGTAGAAATAAGCAACCGAGTACGTGATATTGCGCCTATAAGATACGTTTTGACATTTGATGGTGAGAAGATCATAATACACGGGCGCGCCAAACTTGATTTCTTTCGTTCATCAAGCAAAAAGGATGCCGATGAATTTTCTTTGATTGCTGAATCTGATAATGGGCAAGCTCTTTTCGATTTCTTGAGCTCTCAAAAGACAGCGCAAACTATTAAACTGACTCGAGCGAAATCAAAGAATTGGTTTGTTGATTTCAAGTGGGAGAAAAAATTAACGGATGTAGACCAAGTTCAACGCACCCCAGACAACAATCATGTAGCTAATCCTGGAGCATTTACAGGCGAAATAGATGCATTTGACCTAGGAGCTACCGCTTACCAAAATCAAACCGTATTTAATAGTATTAATGAATATCGCAATCATGTCAAAGACCTGAGCGGAATTCGAGTGTATCGAGATGGTTTTGCAATTAGAGTTGACCATGATTGGCTCAAACTTGGTGCGCAATGGACATCTGCAGGGTCTTATTATGGGTTGAAACCCGATACCACATTAGGATATATCGCTCTTTCAGCTCTCGACAATATGCAGCTTGAAGAAACGACTGATCGAGAAGGATTTAAGGATTCGCCTTACTATCGAAACTTCTATTTGCTATTAGGAGAATTTAAAAATCTCACAACAATTGCTCATGATTTCTTTGGTCGTTCGTGGGCAGAATTTCGCAAGATGCGCAATGAAATACGGGCACAAGTGGATTCGCGTAAGACAGTTGAAGATATATCAGCAACTATCAAGAAAGGTTTAAAAGAAGCTCCTCAGTATAAAAAGAACTTACTTGTTTTTAAAGTAAGATTAGATGTCAGTGTCTCAGCATCAAAAAACGTAATTTCTAAATTGCAATCTGCAAAAGAAGTATCATCAGAACTCCGCGAAAAAGTCACTGATGTTCTATCCGACCTAGAGCCATTACTAAAAGAAGCACAGGAAATTATTGATCGCCTTACTGGCTATTTTGAAAGATTAGAGGCTCTTCAAGATATGGGGCAGGTTCTCGAAGATCGGGTTGATGGGCTAAAGCGACAAATGGATGATATGTATGAAGCTGTTGCACTAGGGTTAACTGCCGAAGCACTTTCTCATGAAGTCTATAATGTCGCCGATCAGCTTGCTCAGAGAGCAAAAGCAACACAGCTAACTCTCCGTAAAAAAGAAATAAACGATCGCACAATAATTGCTTTTATTGAATATGTTCAATCATCAGTTTTGTCTTTGCGTAAACAAATGTCGTTTTTATCTCCATCACTAAGATATGTTCGAGAACGACGAGATAATATTGACATTACAGTATTCGTGAAAGAACTTGTTGATTTTTACAGCGAACGATTAGAAAACAATAAGGTTGAGATGGAGATTTTGAAGTCTGACAACTTGCCTTTTGTAGTTCAAATAAATCAAGGCAAGTTGACACAGATCATTGATAATCTAATTCTAAATAGCGAATACTGGTTGAAAGAAGATATTTCGCAAAAGCGAATAAAGTCAGGAAAAATCTTTGTGGAACTTTCGCAACCTTTTATACGGATATATGATAATGGAAGCGGAATTGACCCAAACATTGAATATTCAATTTTCGAGCCGTTTGTAACCGCAAAAGCTAAGGGACAAGGTCGTGGACTTGGCTTGTTCATAGTCAAGCAATTATTAGACTCTGAGGGCTGTAATATCGGCTTACTTCCAGAGCGCAATAGTCGACAACGATTATTCAAATTTCAAATCGATTTACGGGGTGCTCTTTATGAATGACCAAAGTGCAACAGAAAAAGCACAAGAGACTATTGAGAGTATCATAAACGCTCTTGGAATTATTCGCGTTGTTTATGTTGACGATGCTCACAAGATAGAGGTGGCAGATGTTATAGCAGCTGTAGCAAGCCTCGATCAAGCACAATTGCACAATGTATTTCCTGAATTTGGTGATACAAAGCCAGATGATCCAGACATTCTCTCAAATAGGGTAAGAACTATATGGAATCAAATTGACTCAAAGACACAGCTGCGAAGGGGTCAAGCAATCCTTGTCGCCGCTAAACAACAAGATGGGGAAGATGCGAATGACATTGCATATGCATCCATTGTGAGCGACCTTGTTGCAGACACAATGTTACTTAACATCACGCCTGAACAGTGGGAGTCTCAAAGGGAACAGCTTTTGCAAGAAAGCCAAACTCAACGAACTCTATTCCTTTTTGATCGCGCCTTTAATGGTACAGACCCTGAAGGCGGGATAAAAATTATTGCATCATTACTAACTAGAGCTGACGTGCATGGGCTTATTTGCGGTCTTCTGACACATACTGTAGCACCTGATAACCAGCTTGAAAAATGGGTTGAATTAAGTAACACATACCATATTTCAAAAGACCAATTTATGGTAATTCCTAAACTTCACCTCAGAGAGAATCCTATTCTTTTTGCGCGGATGTTGAAGTTTGTCGCATTGTCACCCGATTTTGACAAACTTAAACGAAAAACCAAAGAGATTATTGAGGAAGCTGCTAAGGAAGCTGCTAAGCATGTGGACAATGTAGGTATTCACGACCTTGATTTCATTGTATTTCAAGTGTCTAATGATGAGGGTATTTGGGAGCCAGATATGTTGTTTCGCCTCCATGCTTTGTATCATCGCATCGAAGCAAGAAAACTTGCGCATGAAGGCGGAGTTTTAGAGCAACTTGCGGCAAATCTACGGCGTGTCAGTGAAATTCCTATTATTGACGAACAGACAATTCCTCTTGCTAGTACATGGGCTCTTCAGCGTGATGAATTTTACGAACCTAGTGATTATATAAATCAAAACTATTTGCCACTTGAGCTTGGCGATATTTTTGAAAAAGTAGGTTCAAACAGTACAAAAAAGTATATACTACTTGCCCAGCCCTGTGACTTAATGGTTCGCAGCAATGGTAAACGCTCTCCTGAATTAGAGCGTGTTCCAGTAGCCGAAATCATACTTAACGACAAAGAGCTAAAATACACAGAAGAATTACCCTACTTTGATGAACTTCCAAGCAAGAAATGGTTAGTGAATTTTAAGCGCATTCATTTTGTGCGCCTGTGCGTTCTTGATTTATGTGTATTTAACCATGATGGTGTAGCAAAAATTAACAACTCAAATAACATGCATCCAAATATTCGTCCTTCGTTAAAAAATCGCCACCGCATTTTATCGCGCACCTATGGTCAAATATTCCGTAAAGCTGAAAGAGTTACTCCTACAGATGGTGAACATCAAATCAGTAGGCAAGTAAAACAACAATTAGCTGGAGAGTTCAATGAACTACTTCTTAATGATGATTTATTTAAAGGTAACTTTGTAGAGAATAATGGGAATCGTGAGGTCGTCTACAACTGTAAACGCATTGGTCGATTGACTCGCGCTAGGGCATTAGGTTTACTCATGTCTTACACCTCTACGCTTGGGAGACCAGCATACGACCGCGAATTTCGCAAAGAAGACCAATGACAGTTTTACACAAAGCTCCTCGAAGCAGCGACCAACCTCCCCCGCAGCCCGAAGCGGGGGTTTTTCATCCCAAAAAGAATCAATCAGCGTCCGTCTGCGTTTATCAGCGTCCCATTAAACCTTCGCGCCCTTAGCGGTTAAAAAATTCATCCCTCATTCTTCATCATTCATCCTTCTCTCTGATACAATACGCCCGATTTCGACACGCTCAATCTAAACTTCCAACCTCGAATATCGAATCATCCAATCTCAATTTATCTACTATCGGAACCCCTATGGCAAACGAAACCACACAAGTAATCTATTCAATGAACAAGGTCGGCAGAATCGTCCCGCCCAACAAGCAAATTCTGCGCGACATCTCGCTCGGCTTCTACCTCGGCGCAAAGATCGGCGTGCTCGGTCTCAACGGCGCGGGCAAATCCACCTTACTGCGCATCATGGCAGGCGTGGATAAAGACTACATCGGCGAGATCTCTCGCGGAGCATCCAAAGGCTACACCGTCGGCTTGCTCGAGCAGGAACCCAAACTCGACGAAAGCAAGACCGTGATGGAAGTCGTCAAAGAAGCGGTGGCGCCTATCGTCGAAATGCTCGCGCGCTTCGATGAGGTCAACGCCAAATTCGCCGAACCCGACGCCGACTTCGACGCCCTCGTCGCCGAGCAAGCCAAATTGCAGGAGCAACTCGACAAGCACGACGCCTGGAACCTCGACAGCCGCCTCGAACTCGCCATGGACGCCCTGCGCTGTCCGCCGTCGGATACGCCCATCAACGTCTGCTC
>Ga0172368_10006686_pt1 | contig 12328 bp, 6 predicted proteins | sample Lak11m_FD_114540 | JGI IMG/M metagenome (GOLD analysis project Ga0172368, IMG submission 114540) | Freshwater microbial communities from Kabuno Bay, South-Kivu, Congo - kab_022012_11m | ecosystem: Environmental > Aquatic > Freshwater > Lake | place: Democratic Republic of the Congo: South-Kivu...
GCAACGTCGCCCAGCGGGCGCCCCGTGATCATCGGCTCCATCACCCGGCGCACGCGCTCGTCGCGCAGCCGGTCCTCCAGCGACGCGATGTTCGTGCGCCGCTCGCGCACGATGCGGTCACGGCCCGCGTCCACGTGCTCGCCCGTGATCGGCACCCGGCGATCCGTCACGTCGATGCTCGTGGACTCGTAGGCCAGCGCGTTCACGAGCCACGGATGCCCCTCGGACAGCTCCTGCACGCGCGCCACCGCATCGGGCAGGAACGCCTGGCCGGTCTGGGCGGTGTGCTGGGCCAGCAGCTCCGAAATGTCCTCCGGCGAGAATGTGCCGAGCGTCAGCCCCTCCGCCTCCACGTTGAAGGGCGAGGTCGAGCCGAGCCAGGCGATGGTGCGTCGGTCCTCGACCGAAAGTGCGTAGTCGCGCACGCGCCGCTGGCCCACCAGACCGATGCTCGCGGGGAACGGCGCGTCGGCGCGAGCGATGTAGCCGGCCCGCAGTTGGGACAGGAACGAAACCATGGCCTCGCCCACGAGGGCGTCCGCCTCGTCGAACATCAGCACGAGCGGCTTGCGGCTTTTCGCCGCGACCGCGCGCAGGAACTCCAGCAGCGCGCTGGTGGGGCTCTCGAGCCACCCGGCGACCGTCCGCGGCGCCGGCAGCCGCAGGCGCGGCAGGTAGAGCTGCAGGCTCTCGCGGAGGCGCGCCAGCACTTCGGTCATGACGAGCGCGACGTCGGGCTCTCCCCCCGCGGTCTGGAGATCCACCCACGCGGCGGCGTACCGGCCCGACTTGCGCAGGTCCGCGACCAGCCACCGCGCCAGCGTGGTCTTGCCGAACTGCCGCCCGGCGGCGAGCGTGAAGAAGCGATCCTGTTCGACCAGCGCACGGATGCGCCCCTCGCGCCGACCGGGATCGATCATGTAGTGCCTGCGCGGCTCGCAGGGCCCCGAGGTGTTGAAATAGCGCTCCATCGAGCGACCTCCCGCCGTCAGCAACGCGTCGCGCCCTCCCAACCGCCCCACGGGGGGCCGGGCGCAGGCGCACCTTCTCGGCGGGACTCTAGCCGGAGGTTCGCCGAAAAGGGGCGGAGTGGCGGCCTCGGGCCGCCCGGTCCCGCCGGCCCCGCTCATGGTGAGCCTGTCGAACCACGGCCGGAACCCGCGCTTCGGGGCGGCTGGAAGCCGCCGAGACCGGTCAGCCGGAGGCTGACACTCCGGCCCTCGTCTCCATTGCGACGACGCTCTAGCCGGACGTGCCCGTGGCCGCGACCGCCGGGGGCGCCTTCGCGTCGGCGGGGGCGGGGGCAGGCACGTCGGTTCCGGACCCGGCAGGCGGGGTTCCCGCGCCGGCATCGTCGGGCTTCGCCGCACGCGGCCGGGGCTTCGCCGTGCGCTCCTGGAAGCCCAGCTTCAAGAGCAGGCTGCGGTCGTTGCCCACCGCGGCCGGCAGCGCGATGTTGATGTCCGGCTGCAGCGCCTCGGCCCTCGCCCTCAGCTCGAATCTCTTCTTCTCGTCGGCGCTCTGGCCGATCTCGAGCTGGCGCAGAGCCTGGTCCGCGGCCTCGTGGGCGGCAAGCTGCTTCGCCACCGGCGCGGGGGCATGCGACGGCCACAGGTGCAGGTCGATCTTCTGGGCGGCGAAATGGACCTTGTTCTCCTCGACGCGCGCGCTCATGTTCCCGAGGTTCGCGGCCTGCTCGCCGGAGTCGCGGCCGATGCGCGGCTGGCACTTCTCCTCGACCTCGGGGTGGCGCACGGCCGCCGCCTGCAGCAGGAGGCTCATCTCGCTGGCGAGTCGCCAGGTCTCGGCCTGCACCGCGGTGCAGCGCTCCAGCTCGGCCGCATGCTGCTTGCGGCGCTCCTCCACGTTGGCCAGCGGCAGATACTCGGCGTAGATTCCCATCGCTCCCCGGACGATGTCCTCCCGCAGCAGATGCTTGAGCGCCACCTTTGCGCCGGGCTTCGCGCCGTAGCGCGTGTCGGGCACCTGGGTGTCGAGGTTCAGGAAGAGCGTCTCGATCGGTTGCAGGGCCTGCTTGTCCACATCGTATTTGATCGACATCCGGGATCCTCCGGGGGAAAAGCCGCTACCGGTGAGCGGGAATACACAACCCGGCCCGGAGTGTCAAGAAATACAACGTGCCGCTGCCGGCGGCGCGGACCGCAGTCCGAGCCGCTCGGCCCCGGGGAGGATCGCCTCCGGACGCATCCGGAGCCGAGGGTGCGCCGACAGGATCGCCTCCGGATGCGTCCGGAGCCGAGGGTGCGCAGACAGGGTCGCCTCCGGATACGTCCGGAGGCGATGGTGCGCCGACAGGGTCGCCTCCGGATGCGTCCGGAGCCGAGGGTGCGCCGACAGGATCGCCTCCGGATGCGTCCGGAGGCGAGGGTGCGCCGACAGGGTCGCCTCCGGAGGCGTCCGGAGCCGAGGGTGCGCAGACAGGGTCGCCTCCGGATGCGTCCGGAGGCGAGGGTGCGCCGACAGGATCGCCTCCGGAGGCGTCCGGAGGCGTTCTGCGCCTGAAGGGACGGCTGGCAAGGAGAATGCATACGCTGCCGGGACTTCGGCGGCAGCGACCGTTGACCCCTGGCGCTGGGGGTGGGAGAAGTCGGGACAACCAGGCGCGGGCCGGGGGCTCCGGGCGGTGGGCGCAGGGCCCCGGGAGGGGGCGGGTGGGCCGGGGCGGGGCGCCCCAGTGGGGCGCGGAGGGGCGCTCCGGGGCGCCGGGGGCGGGGCGGGCTCAACGCCCCGTGCCCGTCGGTCATGCAAGCACGTCGAGCAGTTCCGCCACGACGCGCGGGGGCCGGTCCGTTCCCGGCCGCAAGGGGATCGGCTGGAAGGTGCGGTTGTCGGGGCGAAGCTCGACGGAGACGACATGCCCCTGCGGGTCGCGGCCGGCAACCTTCCACCGCTTGAGCGTGTAGCTTCCGCCGAGTTCCGCGTCGAAGCCGGATGCCAGTTCCACGACCACCCTGCGCCCGTCCAAGGCGAGGGCCGACGGCTCGCTGCCGACCGGGAACCCGCGCAGCAGCACCCAGGATCGGTCCGGAACGCTCGGCTCCATGGACTTTCCGACGACCTGCGCCGCGAACACCGACGGGTCCAGCGGCCGGCGCGTGCGCACGCGCGCCCAGCCGACCGGGGCGGGCGCCTGGTACGGGCCGAACGCCCCCGCGCTCGCCTTCAGGTCGTAGACCGGCACCACGTCGGGTGGCCGCGCGCCGCCCGGCGGCGCGTCCGTCAGCGCGAACGGCAGCCCTGCGGTCAGCGGCTGCTCCGGATACAGCTCCAAGGACTCGTGGCGGCGAAGGACGTACTCGAGCCCCGTGGGCGCCCTGCCCTGCCACCACGAGATGTCCTGGCGCCCCAGGGGCACGTTCTCGACGAGCATGAGGTAGTGCCATGGCTCGCCGTCGAAGTCCGTGAGCTGCTCGCAGTAGCGCACGCCCCGGCGTGCCTTCGCCTTGTCGCGGTCGTCGAGGCGGCCCTTCACTTCCACGATGAAGTTGTGGACCACCTCCCCGAAGCGCGCCCGCGCGATGAAATCCGGGTGGTAGAAAGACGCGAAGCCCTGCCAGTCGTACTCGATGGAGAAGTTCACGCCGGAGCGGTGGTTGTAGATCCAGCCGTTCACGTCCGGGGCGCAGTCCAGGAGCGCCGCGACGCGCAGCTCGTCGTCGTTCTCCATCGCCTGTCGCTTGAACCCGGAGCGCGCCGGCGCCTCCAGCACGAAACGCTTGAGCGCCTGGTAGGCGGGGACCTCGGACGCCCGCCGAACGGCGAGCAGCGGCTCGGCGGCGCGCCGAGGGGCGGTCAGCGCGTCGTGCAGAGGCTTGCGAAGGGCGTCGCGCACCCGCCCCATGACGTCGGGCCGTGCGAGGTTGCCGATGGCGATGCGGGCGCCGGGGCCGTCCATCGCGCGGTCGAAGGACAGCGGCACGCCGGCGGGCAGCGCGAAGGTCTTCTCCTCCAGAAAGCGCTGCACGAGGCCCTTGACCGCGGTCTTGTGGTGGTAGCCGGCGCGCAGCTCCTGGAGCAGCGGCAGCGCGTACGCCGCCTCCAGCACGTGGTCGAAGTCGCGATACGACGGCTCCGCGGGCAGCACGAAGGTCTGGCCGTCTGTCTGCACGCCGCTCAGGGCCTTCACGAGCCAGGTGTGGATTTCGGTCTCGTCGATCTGCTCCGCCCAAGGCAGGCGCGGCGCGAGGTCCGGCACCAAGCGCAGGTCGAATGACCGCCGCCAGTCGTCGGGCGTCCCGGCGAGACCCTCGAACCGGACCAGGCGCACGTCGCGGGCGACGCGGTCCTTCTCCTCGGGCAGCGGCTCGATGGCGACGTACTCGCGCGAGTGGTCGATCTCGTCGGACTTCTTCTCTTCGACGAGGTCCTTGATCTGGTCGAGGATGCGCTCGAACGACGGGTGCTCGATGACGTAGAGCTCCTCGACCGGGTCGAGGGTCGCCGAGCCGTCCTCGTGCACCACGGGGGCGTGCATGCGCCGCAGGCCGCGGCCGAGCGTTTGCTCCGTGAGCGTGCGCGAGTCGCACGGGCGCAGCGGCACGATGACCTTCACGTTGCGGACGTCCCAGCCCTCCTTGAGCATCATCACGGAGACGACGACGTTGTATGGGTTGGGCTCCATCACCGGCCGGCCGTCGGCGTCGCTCACAGGCCGGCCATCGGCGTCCAGCGCGTGTACGAAGTCGTGGTCGACGGCGTTGACGGCCTGGCGGATCTTCTCCCAGTCTTCCTCGTCGGTCTGCTCCTTCTGGCCGACGTGGATCTCCACGACCGTGGGGCGGGCCGCGCCTCCCGCGCCCTCGACGAACAGCACCTCGCCGTCGGTCGGATCCGTGTACCCGGCGGGAGGCTCGTTGGAGAGGTCCTCGCGCACGGCGCGCCCGTGCAGCAGGTAGTTGGCGACCTCGCGCGCCTCGTTGCGGTCGTTGCACAGCAGGAACAGGATGGGCTTGCGCGGGTCGCCCTCGGCGCGGAGCTGGTCGCGCACCTTCTTCCAGCGTTCGATGCCGGTGACGAGCAGGTTGCGGTAGGTTTCCCACGCGTTGGGCTGTCCGGCCCGCACCAGCTCCTCGGGCTCGCCGGTGCGCCGGTTCCTGACCTCGACTTTCTCCAGGATGGGCTTCTTGACGATGCCGTCGACGATGGCTTCCGCGAGCCCGTAGTGTACGGCGGTGTGCCGGAAGAGGTTGGCCTCGCGGAACTCCACCTTCTCGCGGCCCGCGCGCTTGCCGGGGCGGCGCACGGCGCCCGTCTCCTCGAAGAGCGTCGCGGACAGGTCCACCTGCAGCGCGACGCGCCCGGCATGGTCCGCGCTGCCGTTGAGCCGCCGGATGGAGCGAATCCAGCCCCGTGCGACGGCCTCGTCCTCGCCGGCGCGCGCTCGCGCCGCCTGCTCGAACTGCGCATGCCCCGTCTCGTCCCAGACGTGGTGCGCCTCGTCGTTCAGGACGAGCAGGCCCTGCGAATCCGAGAAGCGATCGAGCAGCGGCGTGTCCACGGCCTCCAGCCGCTCGGGATCGCCGAGCTCGAACAGGCTCCGCTGGGCGTCGGCGGGATTGCGCATGGCCGCCTCGGCGGCCTCGTCGCGCTCGCGCAGAAGCTGGTGGAAGTTCGTGACGACGAGCGCCCCCTCGCGCGGGTCGAGCCGCCTCGGGCACGTCTGCGGGTCGTAGACCTTCAGGTCCCAGACCGAGTCGTACTCCGGAGGCACGACTGGGTCGGCGAAGAACACCGACGTGCCGGTGCGCGGGGAGAAATCCTGCAGCAGCCGGTCGCGCACGAAGAGCCCGGGGGCGATGACCAGCGCGTGCCGGCCGAACCCAAGCCGGTTGCCGTCGCCCTGCCACACCGCGTTCAGGTACGACCAGGCGATGACGAGGCTCATCATCTTGGTCTTGCCCGAGCCGGTGGCGAGCTGGCCGCCCAGCTTCGCCCACGGGTCGCGCTGGCGGCCGAGCGGCTCGACGCCCGCGAACGAGTAGAGATCCTCCGTGAGCCGGATGCCGCGAACCTCGTACAGGTACACGAACGTCTCGACGAGGCGGCGCTGGTGGGGCCAGTACTTGAAGGGCGTGCGCGCGGCGCCGGTGCAGTGCGGCTCGCGCCGGAACCAGTGCTGCAGGAGCGCCATCGAGACCGGCGACAGCGGCGAGTCGCCGCCGTGCAGCGGCTCGTAGCGCGGGGGCGCGTCGGGCACGGCGTCGCGCGCGCCGCCGAGGGCAAAGCCGCGCCACTCGTCGACGCGCCGGCGCACGAAGTCGATGACGGCGGCCTGGCCGCGAAGGTCCTCGCTCATGGCGACGCCTTTCGCGCCGCAGCCAGAGCCGAGACCCTCCGTGCGAGATCCTCGAAGTCCTGTCGGCACGATCGCATGAGATCGCCGAAGCTGCCGACCGCCCCGTCTGCCGCCTTGAGGTCGAACATCGGCTTGCGGCTCTCCTGGGCCATGGGCATGAGGCTTCGGTAGTTCCTCAGCGTGGCGAGGCACCAAGGGTCGGGTTCGCCGACGTGCGCAGCCTTCATTGCCAGCACCTCCGTGCGGAAGACCTCGGGCACGCGGGCGGCCCAGCGCGCGAAGTGCGCGGCCGGCCGGTCGAGTCGCACGGCGTGCTGCAAGACCACGTATCCCGCGGGCTGCATCGTTCCCGCGGGCATCTCGATCGTCGTCTTGGCCAGGCTGCGCACGGTTCCCCACTGCTGCCGCCAAGTGCGTGCGGTGGGTCCGAGGTTGCGCAGACCCTGGAGGGAAAAGAGGTCCGCCGCAAGGGGAACGACGAGGAAGTCGGCGGCCAGAAGCGCGGCGCGGTTGATCGCGCCCAGATTCGGCCCCACGTCGAGCAGTGCGAGCTCTGCGCCGCAGGCGGCGGCCGCCTTTTGGATGACCCGGTGAAAGGCGGTCGTCGCGCGCAGCGCGGCCGGGTCGTTGCCGAAGCAGCGCAGCCATGCGTCCGACAGCTTGTCCTCGAAACGGCTCAGGCCCAGATGTCCCGCGACCACGTGCAGGTCGTCGGCGACGGCGATGGGGCGCGCCGGGCGCACGTCGCCGAGTTCCTCGATGATCGGCTCCACGCAGCCCAGGATGGTCTCGCCGCCGTCCTGCCATAGCTCCTCGACGCGCTCTTCGTCGAAGAAGGCCGAGGTGAGGTTGGCCTGCGGGTCGAGGTCGACCGCCAGCGTGGGCACGCCGACGCGCGGAAGCATGTGCGCCAGGTGGAATGCGAGCGTCGTCTTGCCGACCTCGCCCTTGTTGTTGAAGAAGGCGATGGTTTTCATGCACGCCTCGGCTGGAGCGTCGCAAGGACGTAGGTCGGCTCGAACGTCCACTGCGGCTCCGGGTTGCCGTTCTGTCGGAGCGCGTCCCTCACGCGGCCGACGCCGACCCCGTAGCGTTCCACGAATCCGAGGCCTTTCATCGCCTCGGCGAGCACCCGGTTGCGGTAGTCGTTGCGCCGCCCGAACGTCTCGGGCGTCACCTCGCCGAAGAGCCCTCCGGGGTTCGAAATCTCGACCCGGTCCGCGAACCAGCTCACTCGCACCGGGTTGTTGCTGGTTTCGTAGTTCCTGTGCATGACCGCGTTGTGGGCAAGCTCCCGCAAAGCCGCCATCGGGTAGTCGGGCACCTGCGTGCTGCGCAGGTCGTCCACGCGCACCAAGGCGCTGCGAATCTGTGCCTGCATCACGGTCACAAGCGTCCGAAGCTGGGCGACGAGACTTCCGGTCACCTCCTTTGCGTCGACGACCGGGGCCGCCATGTCCAGGCCGTCGAAGCGCACGAACTGGATGTAGGCCCCGGGAACGAACTGCAGCGGGTCCCTGGCCAGTGCGAGCACGCCGCCGAACGTGGGCACTCCGGTCGCGGGATCAAGGAAGCGCAGCGACGCGAGCTGGTCCTCGACGGTGCGCTGGTTGGCGTCCAGCACTTCCTTCGCGATCACCGCCGGGAGATAGCTGCCTCGGAAGAGTTCCAGGTCGAGATCCTGGAGCTTCGCCATCCGGCACGGAGTCTGGTCGAACGTCCTTGCGTGCGAGACGCGGCGCTCGGTGAGACGACGTTCCTCGTCGAGCGTGGCGATGCCGCGCCGCGGGCCCGGCCTGACCCACACACGGCCGCGGACGCGCACGGGCGGCGCGTCGGCCGGATGCACCTCGACGACGACCACCGAGCCGCTCGTCGGGACGTCGATATTGTAGACGATCATGCTGGGGATGGGCTGGATCTTCCCATCGTCCCGCATCGCGGACAGGTCGCGCAGAAGCTCGTCGGTCGCGGGCAGCCCCGCAAGGCGCCCGTCGTCCTCGACGCCGACCAGCACGTAGCCCGGCCGTCCCGTGCCCGGCAGGTCGTTGGCGAAGGCGCAGATGGCCTCGCGGACGCGGTCGGGCTCGGACAGCGACCTCTTGCGCTCGACCCGGTGGCTCTCCAGATCCGTCGCGAGGGCTTTCAGTTCGTCGAAGGTCAGCATCACTTCACCTCCACGTTCACGGTGGCAATTCCGTCGTTGCCGAAGACGTCGGTGACGCGCGCGGCGACGCGGTAGGCGCCGGGCTGCTCGTAGCGGAACTCGGCGGCGAACACGAGCGGGCGGTCGTCGCTTCTCGTGCGGAAGCTCTGCCAGTCGGTTTCGAACACGGGCTTGTCGTCGGGGCCCACGCGCCGGCCGTAGTCCCAGTCCACGGCCCAGAAGTCCACGAACTTCTCCCAGGTCTTCGCCTTGGCGAGCCACTTCTCCAGCTCCGCGCGCCGGTCGGCCCACTTCTCCTGCGCGGCCTCGGCCTTCTTGCGCGCCGACTCGCTCATGCCCTCGGTCACGGCCTTGAGCACGGGACGCTGACTCGTGATGAAGCTGTCGATGTCGATGTCGCAGCGCTCCAGACGAAGGCTGACGTTGCGCCCGCTCGTGCGCGCGCCCAGCACGATGGACAGCGGCGCGTAGAACGCGGGCACCGCCATGGACTCGACGACGGCGTCGCCGGCGCGGGCGATTTCCAGGCGCCGGCGCACCTCGTCGATGGCGCTCGCCGGGATGACGCGGATGGTCACGTCGACGCCGGTGGACTGCTTGATCTGATCCTTCTCGCTGGCGGAGAGCGTGTCGAAGTCGGCGGACAGGACCGTGACGGACTTGGTGTCGGTGCGCTGGGCCTCGCGGGCGATGCTCCAGATCTGGTTGAACGACACGGGGCCGTCGAGCGGGCCGATGTGTACCCACGAGTGGCCCTTGCGCCCGTGCAGGAGCGGCGAGTGGTTCACGGGCTCGCCGCCGAAGACCTTGATCATCTCGTCGCGGTACTTGCTGCGCTGGGTCTGGAAGTCCTGCCATGCCTCGGCGCGCTGGTAGACGCCCATGTTCTCGACGGTGAACGGGCGCACCTGGAACGGGCCGGGACTGCGCTGCCGGCGCTCCTTGCGCTCGATGTTCCTGCACTTGTCGCACTCGACGTAGTCGTAGGCCGGCTTCTCGGGCGGCCGCGGCTGGCCGTGGAGCTGGATGAGCCGCTTGCGCGCGAGGTGGACCGCGTACTTGCCGTTGTCGATGCCGATCCAGTTGCGACCCAGGCGCTCCGCCGCCTCGCACGTCGTGCCGCTGCCCATGAAGCAGTCCAGCACGAGGCCGCCGGGGGGGCAGGAGGCGCGGATGATGCGCTCGAGTAGGGCGATGGGCTTCTGCGTGGGGTAGCCGAGACGCTCGGCCGACGTATTGCCAACCCGATCGATGTCTGCCCAGATGGTCGATAACGGGTTTCCGTTTGTCTCGTCGAGGTAGGTCTTCAACCCATCGAGCCGCGGGCACCCGTTCTTTTTCTTGAGAATGCGTCCCTCTCGCCACCACAGCTCGCGCTTCTCGAGCGACGAGCCCCACACACGGCCCTCAGGCGGACGGCTGCCTCGCCACTCCGCCGTTCTCTCGGAGGCTCCGTCGACCTTCCCAGTGAATGTGAGGTCGCGCCCGGTAAAGAATCGCCCCGTCTCGTCCCTTTCGTAGCGCCTAATTTGAGCGGGCCCGTATGGCTCGAATTGGTCCGCGAAGAAGAAACTCTGCCCCGCAGAGTAGATGAGTAGCGAATCATCGACTCGGGTGAAGCCAGCGGTAGCGATGTTGTGAGCGTTTGACCGCTTCCACGAGACCTGATTAACAAAGTTCTCGTAACCGAAGACTTCGTCCATGACGACCTTGGCGTAATGCACGGCGTGCCAATCGAGATGTACGTAGATGCTGCCCGTCGGCGCGAGCATCTCCTTCAGCAACAACAGCCGGGTACGCAGCATCGACAGAAACGTGTCCAGCCCCTGCCGCCAAGTGTCCTTGTACGCGAGCAGCTCGACGAGGGACGGCTCCTTCTTGGCCTGGACGCCGGCCTCGTCGTCCATCTCGATGTCGACGGAGTTGTCCGCGCGGAAGTCGTTGTTCACCATGAACGGCGGGTCGATGTAGACGAGGTCGACCTTGCCCCGGTAGCGGTAGTCGCGCGTGACGGGGTCGCGCTCGTCGAGCAGCGTGCGCAGGGCGACGAGGTTGTCGTTCGTCCAGATGAGCCGGTTCGGAGGCAACGCGAACGCATCGCGCGCCGACGCGGTGCGCGTGTCCATACCCGCAAGCTGCGAGCCGCGCTCGATGGCCCGGCCCGGACGAACGATCTCGACGACCTGCGTCGGGACGGATACCGCCACCTCCCGCCGGTCCATCCCCTGCCACGCGAGGCGCGGCTTGCGCGGCTCGACCTCCAGCGTGAGCGCGAAGTCGGGGCGGGCGACCGCAGGGCCGGGCATCGACGGTCCGGGCGTCGACATGCCCGGCACCAACGGAGATGAAGCCGGTCCGCCGGACGGGGGCGCGGGCTCGGGACGGGCCGCCGCTCTCGGCGTCAACGTACCCTGGTCCGCAGACACCGCGCGCCGCTTGGTCGCCATCCCCGGCCCTCCGTCCCGCCGCGGTGCGGCAGGCGCATCGCCTTCGCGCGACGCCCTATAGCATGGGGGACGGACATCGGGCTCCAGACCACGGGGGACGACGTGGGTTGAAACCGCGACGAGGCGTCCGTGCACTTGAGCGTGAAACCGTCGTCGTCCCCCAGGGACGAAGGGGGTTGAAACTGCGCCGACCGCCATTCGGGCTCCGCCAGCACGCGCCGCAGCGTCCCGTCCACGTCGTCGTCCCCGAACGCGCGGGGATGAACCGTCCGGCTCCCCGGCGCGCTTGAGCATGCCGGCGTCGTCGCTGCTGCCCGCGAGCGCGCCGCAGACATTGGCGGCTGCCGCCTGATACCCTGAACGCTTACGAAGCACTCAGCAGCTCGGCGTCGGTACGGCCACCGAACGCGCGTCGTCGTCCCCCCCCGGGGACGACGTGGGTTGAAACGTCTGCCGCGACGTCCGCGGGCTCGGGGCGCTGGTCGTCGTCCCCCCCGGGGACGACGCGGGTTGAAACCAGCGATACGACGGCGAACGCGGTGCCGCCGGTGCCGTCGTCGTCCCCCCCCGGGGACGACGTGGGTTGAAACTGCGGTGATCGCGACGGCGCGACGCGGTACCTGCCGTCGTCGTCCCCCCCGGGGACGACGTGGGTTGAAACCGGTTGCGGCGAAGAGCGCCGCGGGCGTCGCGAGCGTCGTACCGCACGCGCGGGGATGAACCGGGGAGACCTGAACGCGGCTGCCAACATCGGGCTGCGGGCTCTCCTGGACCGCGACTGGTCCGGGGCGTGGACATGGATTCCCGCGCTGCTCGGGGAGGACGGGCGCGCCCTGCCGAACGAAGAAAAGCTCAAGGGGAGCTCGCTTGCGGAGCGCTGGGAGCTTCGGGACGCCGACGGGATGACGGCAGCGTCCAAGAGCAAGGGCAGGAATGGCCGGAAGCCGAAAGGCGGGAGGATCAATGTCAACGCGTGGCGCGCCCCGGTTGACGCGCCCCTGACCGGGCCCGGCTGGAAGTTCACGTCGGCCTATCGCAAGGACGTCGAGGACCGCGTCGTCAAGCGACTTGCCGAAGAGGCGGGTATCGACCTTGAGAGCGCCGCAAGGGTGGTGCCATCCCTCGACGACTCGGAGGTCGTGGCCTGACGGCGTCGCGCGCACCGCCGAGCCGGAAGCCTCTCCGCTCGTCGACGCGCCGGCGCACGAAGTCGACGACGGCGGCGTGGCCGGGAAGGTCTTCCGGCATCGGCAACTCCTACTGGGGCATGGGCCGCTCGCGGAGCGTGGCCTGGAAGTGAGTCGGGCCGAATTCGAACTCCGGCGGCGGGTTGTGGTTCTGGTCGCAGGCGCGGCGCACCTTCGTGATGCCGTAGCCGAACTTCTCGACCCACCCGTA
>Ga0172368_10006687_pt1 | contig 12327 bp, 26 predicted proteins | sample Lak11m_FD_114540 | JGI IMG/M metagenome (GOLD analysis project Ga0172368, IMG submission 114540) | Freshwater microbial communities from Kabuno Bay, South-Kivu, Congo - kab_022012_11m | ecosystem: Environmental > Aquatic > Freshwater > Lake | place: Democratic Republic of the Congo: South-Kivu...
AAAAGAAAAGACCCTAATGGGTCTCTTTTTTTAATATATCTGTTATTTGTTTTTGCCACTCAAGGTTTAGTTCTTCTACTTTGTTTTTGTAATAATTTAAGTTTCTGTTAAATTGTTCTGTCCGTTTACCATCTTCGGTTGTGAGCCATTTGTCTAATTCTGCTTCTAAAATACGGACAATATCTTTAGTATACAGAATTTCATTTTTAAGTTTATCCTTTCACTCTCGATTCAGGTTTATAATTCTTAAATTTCTATGGTACATGAGTATATCATATTAAATCTAAAGCTTGTTCGTATCTTTTAGTATTAAGTAAATCTATTATTCTTATACATACCTCTTGTTTAAGACATTTAGTACAACACTCCTTTATAAGTCATTTTGTCATAAATATTCATTCTGACATAAGGTCGTTATTATTACATATTGTTGGATTGCAGTCTTTCTGTTGTTTATTCATTTAGTTGCTATAAATAGATAAAGGTTGTTTTTCTATTTCATCTTTAATCATATCCACAAATGTTTGTTTATCGTATTCAAGTGCATCTTTTAATAAAACCATATATTCTTCAGTACATTCCATAATTGATATAACTATTGGTTTTATATTGTTTTCGTATCTATATTTTTCTCGATTCTTTATATTACATACTCATGCCGTATGTTGTGTGTTATAAAATACAAATTTTTCCATAAACATAGTTATTTGTTAAAATCCAATGTTAATTGGTTTTCTGGTTGTTTAGGACTTTCATAATATCATTTTGTTTCTAATATATCCAGTAGGGTTGTTGAATACCTTTGTAATAGTTCGTGTTTACTAAAATACATTTTTGATATTCATTCCTCTTGTTCTATTAAATACGCTGTTCATAGCGGTCAAATAATTGAGTAGGCTTTAAGTTGTTTCATTTGAATATTTATTGATAAAATCTCTATTTGTTTGTATCATATCAAACACACGAGGACAGGTATATCATTCTAAGAAATACTTTCTTGAATACATTTCAGATTTTTTTCATATATTAGCATGGCTTATAGGTCTTATATATCACATAATTCTAGTATATATCTCACATTTCTGTCTTGTTATTTCTTTTCATTCTTTGTTATAATATTTTTTTTCTTCTTTCATTTCTTTTTTAAGATAGTTGATAAAAATTCATCTCATTGCTCAATATAATACGACATATAGTATGCAAGATTCTCTGTTCAATGGTCATAAGAAAGGTCAAATCATTTATAATCAAATACATAATGAACCGCATGTATAAGTTCGTGCATAAGTGTTCTATACCAATCCTTCTTATTTTTATTGTTTTCTGTAAACACACATGCTAGGATTTTAGAATTCTTTGTTATACATATTCATTTTGTTTCTGCGTATTCTTCTTCAAGGTCTGAAAATCAAGATGCCTTACATATAGATTGTGCTTCTTTAAATGTTCATACAAACATATATAAATCCACACATAGTTCATTCATTTTAAGTAGTTTTGCTTTCATTATTTACAGATAAGTTTATAAAATCATTCCCAAGCATATGTGTCTCGTGCAATTATATCATCACATTTTTTCTTATGTTCTTTACTTAGTAATGTTTTACTTTCCCAATGGTGTATCTGTCATCAAATTCCCATATCACAGTTTGCCTTCCAATATATCCAATTATCTCAATACCATAATTTAAGGTCTTCTGGGATAGGGAATAATCATTCTAAATTTTCTCTCTTAATAAGGAAACAAAATCATATAATTTTTTTACCCGTTGAGGAATATATTTTCTGATTATTATCTGCTCTTGTGAAATAAGGACAAGCAACTTTGTGGTAATCTGCTAATGACATCAATCTTTCAATAGTTCACTTACTAATAATAATATCATCATTTATTATAAGTATATATTTTCAGGTGGATAGTGACACTCACCAATTCCATGCCTCATTCACAAGTTTGTTCTCTATAGTTATTATCTCTACTTCTGGATTTTCTGGTCAATATCATAAGTCCGTGAGATTCTGTATAACATCTTCATAATAATGGTCTTGATGTAGTGTTGGGATTATAATTGACAATAGCTTACTTTCTTTTGATTGATTCGCTTGTCTGTTCATTATAATCATAATAATATAAAACCTTTCTTATTTTATGCTGATTATGAACAAGTCATATCATATTATTTGCTCGCTTAGTGTCTTCTCAAAAACTTATGTCTTCATATTTGATTTGTTTTGCTAATTCTGTTCTCCAGCACATTAGATGATTTGGTAATCTTAGATAAACACCATCTTTAAGCGTGTGTGGGTTATTTATATCATAATCTACTAATTTGTATGGCTCTCAATTTATGCTTATATTAGCATTGAAACATATAACGTCTTTTCTACTTTCTATTCATTTAAGTAATTCATATATATAGTCTGTACTTATCTTATCATCATCGTCTACAAACGTTATATATTCTCATTTAGCCATTGATAGAAGCCAGTTTCTTTTCTCTCATATACTCATTGTCTTGTTATCTATAAGAGTTAATACTTCTATATCATCTGTAATTTGACTATCTATCTGTCCGATGATTTGTTGCAAGAACCCTGACACTCTGTTGTTCACTGAACAGATAAGGATTGAGAGTTTTTTCATTCTACATCTCTTACAGAAATAAAATCTGGACTTCATTTATAGTGTTTACATATAGCATATTTATTAGCATACATCTTATATCAAAGTTCTTTAGATTTTATTCAGAAATATAAATCCTCTCAAATCTCTCATTTTCTTACACTTATTTTTCAATCTTTTGTATGATATTTTTCTGTATTTCCCTGTCAATTATATAACTCTAAACAATGTTTATCCATATTAAACACAAACTCTCAAGGTGAGAACATATAAGGATAACCTCAAGTAACTTCAAACACCTTCTTTACAACCTCTCTCTTAATAAGACAAAACCCTGTTCAAAAGTTTTCTATTTCAAATACCTCTGGCAATCATTCTAATGTTTTAAGTCATACTCAATTAACAGTAACATTGTATGAGTATCATCATCTAAGAGGAACTATACCACTAACAATATCCTTATCTGATTCAATAAGTCTTTTAACTCAATCATAAGTAGGGGGATTATCATCATCACACCATAATAGATAATCATATCATCAATCTAAAAATCTTCTTACTAATTCGTTTCTTGCTCTATGTACTATATGTCTTGAAATAATACTAGATTCATTAAATACTAATTTATATCATTCTGGAATTTCTTGATTAAATAATGAGAACATAATCTCTGGCATAACAAATCATGTTCAACAAGCCATTCAGACAAATATTTTCTTCATATTATGGAGTAAATTTATAAAGCCCTACTTCTGTATCTCTAGCCAATAATTTAAATCACGGATAACGCTCATTAAAATTTTCTTCTGTAAGGTCTGGTTGAAGGTGTATCTCATACTTATTTCCAAACGCTTCATCTTGTGGGTACATATATGGAACTTGAACATAGATTATCTTTCATTTATTTTTTAGGTATTCAATAACCTCTTGTGCGTCCTTTACAGATAAGTGTTCTAGTATATCTCAAAATATCCATACTTTAGCATCAATCTTTTTATAGATGTTCATTATATTCTCGTTTATGATTGAGTTATAAATCTCATCTATTTTATACTCTTTTATATATGGTTTCCATATTTCAACAGCATATATCATTTCAGATAGGTCTCTAAGTAATCTACACTTTTGTCAGCTTCCGGCTCATACATCAACAATACTCAATCAAGTGTAACAACTATCAACAAAGTCTTTTCTTAATACTCCCTCTAGGGAAGCTATACTTGTTGGCATTGTAATTGTTTAAATAATAAATAATTGTCGTGATTTGTTAAAATGATTTACGGTGCATAATAATTTATTCTATCCACATAACTGGCAAATCGTTTATAAACTCAATCATTTTCTTATATACACCATCGTGAGAGTTTCAGTTAAATTGATGTTGTGTATAATTTCAGAACATTCAAACATAAATAGTTTTATCTTCCACATATATCTCTATGCTATCAATAATTTTTTTACGAATATCTATTGGAAGAATAATCATTTATTTATATCTTTTAACGGTAAAATCAACCATTCAATCATTATTTTTAATGAATTCTATTACTCAAGGTATAGAACTTAATCCAAGAGATTCATCATATCTTCACGCTCAAGCAAGTGCTGGACTTTGTATTCGTAGAACCTTATCGCTTAATTCTGTCATCTTATAGTGGTGTTTATCTCAGCTTACAATAACAAGATAGAATCAATCTTCTGTTTCAGCCAATGCCCTTCTGTTTAGTTCTGCTGGAGTAAGTCAATCTCCATGAAGGAATAAATATTTTATTTTTCAACTCTTAATAACATTAGCCTTTTCATTAAGTATATTTACCTTAATACTTGTATTTTCTAATATTCTTTGTAGAAATTTATATACTAATAATGCAGGTTCTCTATTTGGGTCAAATTCCCTATTCTCTGAATATCTGTCGTGATTTCATTTCATTCAATTAAAGTTTACAACCTTTCATGCTTTCATTAAAGAAACCAACATCTGTTCAAATACATCTACTATAAGCATAATAAGGTCTGACGTATCTATATCTTCCATACCAAGTCTTTGTCAAGGATGCATCTCTCAATAAGGAACAAACAATTCTCATAAATCTCCTCAAAAAGTAATATTTATTACTTTCTCTTGAGCATTTATAAGGTCTTGTGTAAGTTTTTTAAACCTAATTACAATTCAATCAGTTCATTTCTTTCATAGGTGTGCATCTGTTATAAATATATCCTTAGTATTGTTATTCTTTATTTCAGGTATCTTTATTTTATCAAAATCTCTAGGTTGATATTTTTTAATAGCTTCCTCAAATTTTTCCATGAATATATCATAACCCCTATTAGATATAGCCATTCTTTTTAAATCTGATTGTTGTTTATTCTTAACAGCTCTTTCATATTGGGTAATATATTTATCTTCTAATACCCTTTCAACCTTTCATTCTAGGTACTCGTCTAACCCATTCTCTTGTAGTCTTAATAGTGTTACTGGGTCATCTATACGTGAACTTTTATATAATCAGGTAGCATTCTTAATAAGTTCAAATATACCAGCAGGAAGTTTAAACTTCTGTCTAATTTCTTCTCAACTGAGGTCTTGACCAAACCTAGAATAACTTTCGTATATAGCCCTTACTGTTGATATTAGTACCTTATAAGGTTTCTTGTCTTTATAAAATATATAATGTCTTTCAGAAACGTCATATTTTTTTGGTTTATTGTCTGCTGATGCAATCTCTTTTAATCATCAATCATCTTTCTCAGCCTGTTTAGACTGTAAATCATCTAGTATTTCAGAAGTTTCTGAAATCTTATGCTTATTTTCTCTTATTTCTCTTATTATTTCTTTAATCAATTCTATTGGCACTTCCTTTTCAATTTCATTAAGTAATCTTTTCTGTATGAATTCAGCTCATTTTAATTGTTTGAATCTTAGTGTGTTTACCCTTTCGTAAATTTGTGATTTTAAACTTTCCATAATAATAAGAGATTTGATATAAAATTATTCTTGTTTCTGTTCCTTGTTTGTCATATTTATCTTTTCAAATAACACATCATCAAACATTTGTTGTTCTTCTTCGTTAAGAATATGTATAGGGATGGTAAGAAACTTAGATAATACTCTCATAACTTGTATAATTTGCTCATCTGTAAGCTCATCTCTCCTTCTCCAATGATATTGGTCTTTAAATTTGAAATCAATTTTATCTACAAACTCCTTTGCTCTTTGTTTAATTGTCTTAAATTCTTTTTTCTTTGCCATATTATATATTTAAAAGATAAATTCATGCATTATAGTTTCTAACCCAATAAGAACAATCTCATACACAGTAATGTCTATCTAACCAATCTTGTGCATCTGTATTAAGATACCACTTATTTTTATTATACAATTGTCTTCGGTGTTCTACTGCTAGTCAAAATGTTTCATAATGTCTTAATTGACCTTTATACATAACTCATAAATAATTATTATATAGTCAATGTTTGAATATTCATCATTCTGAATTACTAACTCATACGATTGCTTTTACAAATTGTTTTCATCAAGATGTATTAGCATATCACTCCCATACGATTGTTTCTGCTTGGTTATAAGTAAGTCATAACTTTATTAGTTGGTTTCTTACTCTTTCGTATTCTGTTTCTCAATCATATCAAGCATTAACAGTTCCTAATATAGATTTAGTTCATCTTTGATTTGTGTCTTTAGTTTCTGTGCTTGTGATTTTTTTAATAATAGTTGGTTTTGTACTCAACTTAATTCAAGTAAAAGATTTGTTTCCTGTCAGGATAGTATTGATATTTCCTGTCTTAGCTGATGTAATTGTGTCTGGTAACTTAATGCTTCCTGTTGAGCGGAAATAGTTACTCCAGAGCGAATGAGCAATCAAATTAAAGCAGATAACAATGCAAACGATAATCAATAAATTAAAGTTTTTTTTGACAACATTCATAGTGTTAATAAGGTTTAAAACAACACAACTTGTCTTCCAGTGAATTTAACCAAACCATTATAACTATTTCCTATAAAAAAGCAAATTTTTTAACTGTTTTTCAAACTAAATTTATCATACTTTTGTAACATTTCCTTCATTTCCTCTATAATTGGACTATATTTTGCCAACATTTTTTTATCGTATTCTTCATCAAAATTAAACTCAATTATTTGATGCTCGTGTCTATCCTTATCTTTAGCGGTTACATATTTATGCTTAGACACTTCAAGAATTTTACATTTATTTATTCATGTAAGCATATGATTTATTCGTAATTGTAATTCATATTCTTGATAATATGTCATTCAGCTTCGATGATTTATCTGTTTACTATCTTCTTTTGATAAATATTGACTTGTCTTAATATCATATATGCAATCTGGAGTATAATTATCAATATACCATATAAAAGAAACCCCACATATCTCTCATTTAATTTCTTTGTTCCGTTCTCATTTATCAAATTTCATTCATTCGGAGTTTCGTTTTAGAGTGTCATACGCAGTAACAATATCTTCCATATTCTTAACATCTTGACAAACTTCATAATTATCTTCTCCTGTCATAAGCCAGTGTTCAAATAGTTTTCCTATTGAAAGGGAATCTCCAAAATCAGAGTCTTCCCTTATCCCAAGAACATACTTTCATGCTCGTTTAGCTTTTGACGCAACAAATGTCTTAATTGAACTAGCACTAAATATATGTTTACTCATCTTTTCTATAATCTACTAAAAAGTCAACTGCTTGTAGTCATTCTGCTCTTTCATCTTCTGTAATTTTATCTCAAGCAACCCATGTTGGAATGTAATATACAACAGCACCCTTCTTTTTCTCTACAACTTTGTTGAGTTTTACTTTATAAACTTCAGTATCAATTTTAGCAATGTCTTCATTCCATTGAAATAATGCTCAACCCTTAAAGTAGTATTCTGCGACAATACTGTCTTCTAAAACAATAATACCTTTATTGAAAGTTCCACCAAATCAAGCAATTGTATCTTTATCATATTTACCCTCAAACAAAGGTTTATCTGACTTAAATGCTCTTACTACAAGGTTTTCATTCTTAGTAGAAACAATCTCATTAGAATAGATACCACTACCACTTTTTTCATCTCGTCATTTAATGCAAGATACTTGTGATAGAACTATAAATTGTTTAGGTGTGTGTTCCTCTTCTTTTTCTGTTTCTTTGTTTCGTCTTTTAAATGTTCATTTCTTAGACTCCTTATTAGATTTCCAATCATAGAAATACTGAACAGGGTTAATCTTTGATGTCTTTTTTTCGTCTCAAAACATAGTTTATAATTAAAGGTTAAAATACTTATTTGGATTTTTTAGATTTATTTTCTGTTGCTGTTTTTGTTATACATCCACAATTCATTTGTTCTTTGCATATTCCTGTTTCTTCCTCATTAAGTTCAACTATAATTGTTCAATCTTCTAATCCATGTTTATATCAAATAAACCAAGTATATGCTTCTTCTAGTGTTCTTGCTCTGTTAAGTTCATTTCATTCATTGTCTTGTATAAATATATGTCAACAACAAGAATATGCCTTTAAATTAAGATAAGATAATTCTTCATTAAGTTTAATAATGTCTAGTCTTTCTTCTAAATTATTTAGTCTTAGGTTATATATAGTTTGTCATCTTTCTAAATCTTTAATTCTTTCTAACATAGACAAAACAATATCAGTTAATTCTTTTCTTGTAAATCTCATTTTTAATATAATTAAAGGTTAAAATACTTACTCTTTTTGTATGCAGTATCTATAAGGATTTTTTCTGTTTTTTCAATAGTTGTTTATGTTGCTTGGGTGTGAAATCTTTTACTAATTGTGTATATTTTAATATTAAATCTTCTATTTCTGGTGTACTTATTTTTACAAGTTCTTTATCATCTTTCATTTTTTCAACAACATCTTGTCAATAATCTCTTATCATGTTAAGTGTATATTCAATATAGTTTCAAGATTTAAATATATTACACGCCATACATTGTGGCTTACAATTATCTATATCCCATCTATATTTATAATTTGCTCTTGATATAAAGTGTCAGTTCTGCATCTTCTTTATAGGTTTTCTCTCTCAACAGGTATAACACTTTACTGTTTTTCCAGTATCAGAATAATATAACCTAACATACTGACTAAATATAGAATCTAGTTTTTTAACAAGTTTTCATCTAGTTATCTTCTTTATTTTCTTTGTTTTCTTTGTCTTCATCATATCTCATACTTGCTAAAAGTGTTTCGTTACGCATATCTAAGTTGTATAGCTCTTGTACTTTTTCTTGAGCATATTTATACGCACAGTCCATACATCTTACATGATTTATTGAACGCTTAATTACTTCTCTTCAACAATCCTGACAAATAATCATTTCTTGTTTTCCTGACATTTTATAGGAATTTATAAACTAAAAGATTGGTGCTTTCCTTATATTTGCTCGTCTTTCTTGTTCTGCCTCTCTTAAATCATTTTCCTCTACGGTACTAAGCCATATATGACAGTTAAAATCCATACCATATTGAAGTTGTAATATTGTACTGTTATGTGTAATCCAATTTTCCACTTTATATCAATCTTGTATAAGTTGTGGTACTATTTTAAGTATATCTGACCACCAGCATATTACTAATGGATAATCAAATATACATAGTCTTCATCATATCATATTATATTCTTGTTTTCACATTATGTATATCTTACAAAAGTAAACTTACTCTTTCAAAAGTCTGGTTTAAATACTAATGGGTCTTCAGGTTTATGTGCAAACTTAGTCTTTGTTACAGTTGCTATTAGTTCTCAATCAAACATATGAAGCAGAATAACTACGTCAGATGATGCTATAAATTCTCAAGCTCATTTAAGTGTAATAAATGATGTATTTCCCCTACTAAGTTCCTTTGCTGTATCATTACTTATTTGAGACAAACACAACATAATGGTATTACTTTTAATTGCTATTTCTTGCATCTTTCTAGCAACCTGTGCCATAGCTTCATATCATCATACTCATGTTACTTGTATATTCTGAACAAAATCAACCACACACATATCAGGTTTTTCTTCCATAACAAAGTCTTCCATTTCAGATAAGTTATATGTGTCATCGTATATTAGTAAGTTAGCGAAATCCATTATATCTATCATATCATCAGTAAGCTCTTTAGGATAACAATTATATCTATTACAGCAAAGGTGTTGAAACAATAATCATTTATCAACCTCTAAAGAAAAGAACACAACCTTTTTTCACATATCAAGCATATGGTTTATATATCAATAACTGAACCTTGACTTCCCCGTATTAGAATATCCTGCTATAGTATATACCTTTCATGGTATCAATCAAGATGTATATTTATCTAACTCAGGTATATGTGATGGATAACCAAGCATTCAATTAAATTTTTTCATTTGTGTGGTGTATCGTGTCCTTTTTTCATTTGCTAATCTTATATCTCATTTTTCTTTCTTAGGCATAAATTAGCGTTATAAGGTAAAATTAGTTATTCAGTTTATCAATTATTTTGTTAGCTTTTCTTCTTTTATCATAAGTCTTTATTTTTAGGAAGATAAAACTCACATCATCATTCTTGCTGACATCTCTCGTCACAGAAAATACAATAACTATGAGGATATTCGTCTTTAGGATACTCTGCTCTCTCACAATCATATCTTTTAGGACATCATTCTCTTGTTGAACAATAAGTTATATCTGTTGTCATAAGTCTTTATTGGTAGGGATAAAAGATTACTGCGTTATTTGTTTATGCATCTTGACGGCATCTTTACAATCATCTTGATACTCGCATTTCAAACATTTCTCTAATAACGCTTTCTTTGTCGCTACAACTACATCTTCGTCTGTCTTACTGACTGCAATAGTTATACCGTCTTCGGTATTGAGTCTGAATTTATTACATCATTTTTTCATTAGTCTTAGGTTATATATAAAAGGTTATTTAACAATCTTTATCTTTTTTCATAATCTTTTCTGTATCTCTTCAATAGTTATTTCCTCTACTTCTTCTTCTGGTATCCATATCTCTTTTAGTATCCCATATTCTACTACTCAATTTCATTCTTTTTTACCACAAGTTATAGTCTTTTCTTCTTCAGATATTTCTCTCCAGTAACATATACCAGCAAATATCTTATATGAAAATGATAGTATTCATTTACAAGTTATTCCATATCCTGCTTTTATTCCCCATCCTGCTTTTATTCCATATCCTGCTTTTATTCCATATCCTGCTTCTATTCCATCTCCTGCTTCTATTCCACATCTTGATTCTATTCCACATCATATTCAAAAATACAGTCATCATTTTACTTTAATTGATTTGAATTTAATCAATCATAAATAATTATCTGACCTAATTGTTCCATCAAAATCAGATAAATCTTCTTTTCAGATATAGTTTCAATCTGAATCAATCATCTCTTTAGTAATAATTAGTTCTTTCATTTGTAAATGGTTACATATAAAAAGTTATTTCAATAGATATACAGCTACACTCAATCCCTCCTTTCAGTTCATCATAGTATAGGCTCTAACTTATGAACATAGCACCACCATCTTATCTTTGATTCTTCGCCCGAAGCATACGCTACCTATTATTGCGGCTTTCCAATAAGACTTTTCTCTGTGCGTCAGCAGGAATAAATCCTACCCTAATTGAGTGTAGCTGTATATCTATTCATTCTATCACTAATATAAAACATTACTACATATCCTTAGGGAGATTGGGATATAAATCAAAAGTCTGTATTGATATTTTTCATCATATCTCATATTAAATCAAATTCTTTTATATCTACTTTTCAAGTTAGTATAATATAATACTTTCATTCTTTATCTTTTGCTATTCTAAAAATCTCCTTTATTCAATTATTTTTATATACTTTATTCGGCGTTAGCTTCATTTCTCTATCTATTACTAATATAAAACATTACTATATCTCCTTAGGGAGATTGGGAATTATTGTTTGAGGTGTTCTTGTTTTATTTTTACAATAATTCTATTTCATAATCTATCTAAATATCATCATATTGGTCTACCAACAAGTCATTCAATCTGCTTATTATTCTTATCTTGTCATAAACAATTTTCTTTTACCCGCTGTATTCATAATTCAAGGTTTCCATAACATCTGACTGGTACAACTTCTAATCATAATGACTTTGCCACATCTTCAATATTTTCTCTTTCCAAGAATACTCATCCTATTTCTACGTCAAACAAGACAAAATCTTCTTGTTCTTTATAATCCCTTATTCAATGCTGTATTTTTCAGCCATATCATTCTCAATATAATGTCACTGTCTGTTCTCAGAATTTCTGCTCAAACAATTCTTCCATAAATAACTCCTGTAATCTATTTAATAATCTTAATGGAATTTGTGCATTGTCTGTCCTTCATAAAAAAGATACTTTGTGTCAATCTCGGAATACCCTTATGTTTGTTCAGTCTATCTTTTCAGTAAACTCTCGTTTCCAATCTTTCATTGGAGTAAAATAGTCAACAATTTGTGGTATTGGCTTATGCGTTTTTTCATCAAACTGATATATTCATTTAATCTTTTGATATTCTTTCATTTTTCTATCTATATACTAATATAAAACATTACAATACTTCTATATCTTTATTTCAGTTATCTATCATTTTTTGTATCACATCTTCTTGCAGTATCTTATCTCAA
>Ga0172368_10006688_pt1 | contig 12325 bp, 5 predicted proteins | sample Lak11m_FD_114540 | JGI IMG/M metagenome (GOLD analysis project Ga0172368, IMG submission 114540) | Freshwater microbial communities from Kabuno Bay, South-Kivu, Congo - kab_022012_11m | ecosystem: Environmental > Aquatic > Freshwater > Lake | place: Democratic Republic of the Congo: South-Kivu...
ACGCCGGCGGCGATCGCGCAATATCAATCCCGCATGCCGCTGCCGGATTGGACCGGACCGGAAGACAATCCCATTGCGAAGCTTGCCGCCGAAGGGACCGATCCCGCGCCGAAAATCAACGGCTTCGAGGAACCCCAGCATTTCAACGACGGTCGGCAGATGATCATCCGCTTTGACCAGGACAAGGCGCTGAAATACAACCTGTATCTCTCGCGCTTCGCCGATGGCCGCGGCGCCGACCTGATCGTGTCCGGCGTGAACGATAATCAATCGGTCGGCGGCCTTCGCCCCGAGACGACGATGTACCTGTTCCTCACCGCAATGGATACGCAGAAGAAGGAATCCAAGCCATCGAAGGCGTTCCAGCTCGTCACCCATGATAAGTTCCTGGAGAAGTAAGGAGAGTTGCTTTGACGCAAAAGGTGCAGACACCGATCCTCGCCGATGGCGTGCATGCGATGGTCCCGCACGAGCGGATGAGCGCCGCGGCGCGCAAGATGCGCGATGCCTACGAACGCAAACCGGGCGCGCCGTTGTACCAACGCGAGTTCGGCTACTATTGCCTGGAGGAGTGGAAAGCGCAGGGCATGCCCCAGGACGTGCCGCTGGACACGCTGTTCGGCTATGACCCGCCCGGCAAGGCCGGGCTGTGGGGAGCGGGGTGGTGTGAGGCCGAATTTTACCCTTGCTTCGAGACGAAAGTGCTCGAAGACCGCGGCGAATACGAAGTCGTCCAGGACCACGCCGGGCGCCATCTGCTCTGCTTCAAGGGACGCCGCAGCGGCTTCATGCCCGAATACCTGGACCATCCCGTCAAGGACATGAAAAGCTGGGTCGAGCAGTGCAAGTGGCGGATGAATCCGGTGTCGCCCGAACGTTCTGCGCAGCTCGATGAAACACTGGCGAATGTTATAACTGCCGCGGATGAAGGGCAGATCGTCACCCAGCACGTTGTCGGCGGCTACATGTACCTGCGCAGCCTGATGGGACCCGGCGACGTGCTGTACCTGTTCTACGACCAGCCGGAGCTGATTCACGACTGCATGGAGACGTGGTTCCACCTGGCCGACACGGTGATCGCCCGGCACCAGCAGCATGTCACCATCGACGAGCTCTTCTTCGGCGAGGATATCTGCTACAACCACGGGTCGCTGATCTCGCCGGAGATGATGCGGGAATTTCTGCTCCCGTATTACCAGCAACTGCTGGCCAATCTCAAGCGCCGTAACCTCGATCAACAGCGCCACGTCTACTTCCAGATTGACACCGACGGATTCTGCGATCCCGTGATTCCACTCTACCGGGAGCTCGGTATGGACGTCATGAGCCCGTTTGAAGTGGCGGCCGGCTGTGATGTGCTGCGGACCGCCCGCGAATACCCGGACCTGGTGATGACCGGCGGGGTGGATAAGCGCGTGCTGGCGCAAGGCCGGCAGGCCATCGATGCCATGGTCGATCGGATCTTCCCGGCGATGCAGGCCCGCGGCGGCTACATCCCGACCTGCGACCACGGCGTACCCGCGGAAGTGCCCTACGCCGATTATCTCTATTATCGCAAACGATGCCTGGAGTTCGCCTGAAATATAAGGAGAAGACCATGCGCGCCGTCAGGGACTGCCCCGGCCTAGCAGACATAGTGCCTGTCCCTGCCTAATACGCTCGTATCCGGTACTATAGGGGCTGTCCCCGCCTATTGACCATGCGCGCCGTCAGGGACTGCCCTGGCCTAGCAGACATAGTGCCTGTCCCTGCCTAATACGCTCGTATCCGGTACTGTAGGGGCTGTCCCCGTGTATGGACTTGCCTTTGAAATGAAAGGAGAAGATCATGCGACTATGCGTAATTATGCTCATCGCTCTCTGCATATCCTGCAGTCTGGCCGGCGCCGTCGCGCATATCGATGCAACCACGCGCAACCATTCCATCAGTAAGGAGCGGGTGGGGGTAGCACAGAACGGTAAGGCGTTTCTGCCGGTGATTATTGCGGCGAATGCTGATGCGGACACGCGGGCGTGCGCGGGGGAGCTGGCTTCCTACCTGCAGCAGATTACCGGCGCGGCCTTCACCGTGACGCCCGGCGGCGCCGGCCCTGGCATTTTCGTCGGCACCATCGCCGAATTTCCCACGCCGTCCGCCGTTGCCGGATTGCGGATCTTCGATTATTACGACGGCAAGGAAGCGTATGCGATTCGTACCGAGCAGGGCAGCATCAAGCTGCTGGGCGCCACCAGCCGGGGAACCGGGTATGCCGTGAGCCGCTTTCTGGAGCTGCTCGGTTGCCGTTTCTTCTTCCAGAGTCCCGTCTGGACCGTCGTGCCGAAATCCGCCGCGGTGACCTTCAATCAGAATGAGACCGACCGGCCTGAAATGCTTATCCGCTACCTCGGTTATCCGGCGTCCGCCAACTTCGAGCCGGACGATCCGGATGCCGGCGGCTTGCTGCTGGCGTGGTGGCGGCACAACTACGTGGGCAAGTCGCTGCAGACCTCGGTCGGCCACTGTTGGCCGGAGATCATCGCCCGCTTCAAAACGGAATTCGACGCGCACCCCGAATACCTGGCGCTGGTCAACGGCAAGCGGCAGGGCGGACAGCTCTGCGTCTCCAACCCCGCGGTCGTGCCGCTGGCGATCCAATATGTGAAGGAATATTTTGACAAGCACCCGGATGCGGACATGATCGGCGTCGGCCCCGCGGACGGCGGCGGCTGGTGCACTTGCCCCGAATGCGCCGCCCGTTGGAAAAATCCCGGCGACCAGGCCTTTTATCTGGCCAACGAGGTGGCGAAAGCATTACAACAGAGTCACCCCGGCAAGTTCGTTGGCATATATGCCTACAACTGGCATTGCGATCCGCCTCCGTTTAAGTTGGAGCCGAATGTCTATGTCGAGCTGACCACTGCCTTGCTGCTCAATACGAAATACGGCTTTGATGAGCTGCTGGACCTGTGGCCGCGGCAATGCCGGTACCTGGGCTTGTATGATTATTGGGCGGTGTATGACTGGATTCGCGACCGGCTGCCTTCGGGCCGCACCGGCAATCTGCAATACGTGGCGGAGACACTGCCGCGCTATGTCAAAAAGGGGGCGTGCGGTCTCTCGGCGGAAAGCGGCAACAGTTGGGGATCGCAGGGGCTGGGCTATTATCTCGGCGCGCGCGTGCTGTGGAACTCAAAGACGGATGTTGAAGCGCTGAAGCAGGACTTTTATGCGAAAGCCTTCGGCCCCGCGGCGCCGGCGATGAAATCCTACTACGAGCGGATCGACCTGGGCAACAAGCCGCTGGTCGGCCCCACCTTCTACCGGCTTTGCCTTGATGATCTGGCAAAGGCGGAACAAGCGGCACAGGGGCGCCCCGAGGTGCTGGCCCGAATCGAGCAGCTCAAGGAATATCACGTCTTCGTGTATCTGCTGGGAAAGGCGAACCAGCAAAGTCTCGATCCCGCCGCGCGCAAGAAATACGCGCTGGAGATGCTGGCGTGGAACTACAGGGTGCGCAACACCTACATGACCTTCTGGAGCTTCTTCGCGGACCAGACCACCGGACAGTTGTCCGACCAGTATCAGGAGCCGTCCTGGTGGTGGTGGAAGATGCACAGCGAAAAGAAAGCCGGGGAGATTCCCTACCGCAATCCTGCCCCCATCACGGCTGTGGATACCGACCAGTGGCTGCGGAAAATCAAAACGGAATACGGCGATCCGCTGCAAATTACTGAGGTGCGCTTCGGCGCCCGCCTGGTGGCGCCGGCATGGGAAGCGGACAAGGTGGCAGGCGTTCAGACTTTCGGCAGCCAGGGCAGCATCTACCTGGCGCTCGCCAGCGCAAACGGTGAACCTCTGCGCCTCACCATCGAGCACGGCACCATTTACAAAAACTTTCCGGAGGGGAAATATACCCTGACGGACAGCGACGGCAAGGTGATTGTCTCTGGCCGGACACCGTATGGTAAAAACGAGCTGTCGCTGCAGGTGCCCGTAGCCGGCGTCTATTACTTCCGTTATGACGATGCTTCGGCCGGCGCCTCATTTACCCCCGTGACCGGTACGAAGGCAGCCTATGTGCTGGAGCGGGGCGAGCACTTCAACGAATACGTGCACGCGTACCTGTATTTCTACGTGCCAAAAGGCACAAAAGAAATTCAACTCTATGCCAGCCGTGGCAACCCGTTCGGTATCTGCCAGCCGGACGGCACCTGGGTCGGCATGGAGAAACCGATTTATCAGCACCCCCGCTCGCTCCTGGGCAACGGTGCCTTTCAGGTGATCCCCGTCCCGCCGGGCATGGACGGCAAGGTCTGGTCGAGCGTGGATATGGTCAGCGGGAATTTCTACTTCTTCAACATTCCCAACCTGCTGTTCGTCAGTCCGGACAACGTGATCGTGCCGCGCGAAGTAGCGGTGAAGGATGGACTCATCAAATAATCGAATATCTGAAACACTCGTAGCCGCATCCCTTTACGGGTGCGGGTAGTCGCTGTTTTTCATTCACGCGCTTACGCCCGCCGGCCCGCATCCGGCTTCGCAAATATGATCGAAAGCCTCCTTCAGGAGGCGTCTTATACTAGCCCGGCCTTTTCAAGGCCGGGGCGGGCCGGCGGGTGTGAGCGCCGTGAATGAAAACAGATGCATGTAAAGCGGGCCGGCAGGCGCGAGCGCTTCATGATTAAGGAGTTATAATGGCTGCAACTTGCCAGATTGAAGGGCAAACCTTTTTTACCGATCTGCCGTCGCTGGTCGCCGGCGGCTTGCCGGCGGCTGATGCCCCGGGGGCCGGCTGGTTCCCGTTCAAATACGAACTCGATCAATTCGCCGGGGTCGGCCTCGCTACCGCCGCGCACAGTCCCGCCGGCGAGCTGGTGCTCGACCTGGGGCTGACCGGCTGGCACCGGCTGCACGTGGCGCACAACCCGGCCATCCGTATGTGGCTCGACGGTGACACGGGCTATTGCGAAGTGCCCGGCGACTCCTCCACGGTGCGCGACGTCGCCTTCCCGGCTGCCGATTTCACCGGGCGGAAACTGCATATTGCGCCGGTCCGCGGCGCCGAAGTGAAGCGTGAATTGACCCTCTTCTTCCTGCGCGCGGAGCCGTGCGCGCCGCCGGTCAATCATCGCAATCTAATCGTCACCGATGACGGGCACGGCGTGTTCTATTTCGGCATGGATGGGCCGCGCGACCTTTATCGCCACTTGTATCCTTTCCGCGACAGCGACGTATTCCGCGTGGTCTGGGGCGTCTACGGCGGCGGGCCGCTCAGTCTGAATCCGCACACGAAGGTGGCCGAGAGTCCGATTCGACCGGACGAAAAGCTGTTTTATGATGGCGAATACCTGTTCAGCCGCTCGCTCCAGCGCTTCAAAGACGCGGGCGTCGACCCGCTGGCGGTGGTGCGCCAGGCCACGCGCGACTACGGGCTGGAGCTGCATTATTACTTCCGCATGAGCGCCTTTTACGGCCCCTTCCCGCACGTCGGGTGGAACACGAAATTCTTCCTGGCGCACCCGGAATGGCGCTGTTGCGATGAGTTCGGGCAACCGCGAAACTTCATCAGCTACGCCTATCCGCAGGTACAGGATTTCGTCCTCGCATATTTCGACGAGCTGCTCGATTACGATCCCGAGGGCCTGTGCCTGGCCTTCAACCGCGGCCTGCCGTTGATGATCTGCGAGGAGCCGGTGATCGAAGCATACCGGAAGAAACACGGGCGGGCGCCGAAGCTGCCGGAGGAGGTGGATACCCCCGAGCTGCAGGCGGTGAAGGCGGAGCTGCTGGCCGATTTCGTGGCGCGCGTGCAGGCGCTGGCGGCGAAGCGCGGTAAGGTTGTCTCCTGCATCGTGCCGCGCGATCTCGCGCGTAACCGGCTCTTCGGCCTCGATGCGGAAGTGCTGATTCAGCGCGGCCTGGTGGAGACGATGATGGTCGGCGCCGGGCATGGTGACGCCGGCGAGTTGAACGAAGATATCACCCCGGTGCAGGCCCTCAAAAAACTGGGGGAACAGTCCGGTGTTAAAGTCTATGGCGGCGGCTCTAACGCTGTGCACGGCAAGGCCTGGGTCGGTGACCTGCAGACCCGCGCCCGCCGGATGGCGAACATCCTGGACGCCGGCCTGGACGGCGGCTGGTTCTGGGACGCGGAATCGATTTTCGGCATGAACTGGGAAGCTATGCGGCGCTTTGGTGACCGCGAAGCACTCGACCGCATCATCGGCGGCGAATGGCCGAACAACCCTGAATACAATACGCTCTCCATTCACGACCTGAAGGTGACGCGGTATAACCCGTGGCACGCGTATTAAATGATTAAGCGATGAGTGGAGATTCAAAGTCTGGAAGGGTGCGAGAGCCCCGCCTGTGTATAGGAAGTCTTACCTGTCATCGGCAGGATTCTCGCGCCCTTCCAGACTGAGAGTCTCCACCCTCTGCTTACTTGAGCCCGAAGGAGAGATCCCATGACACCAGCTCCATCTCGCTTGCTGTTGATGATCTTGCGTTGTTGGCGATGCTGACCGTAAGTGCTCTTGCCGCCGATATGCGGTTGACGGACAATGGCGCTGCGCGCTGTGTCATTGTGGTGACGCCGCAGACGATGACCTGGGAAGGCGATAACCGGGAGATCGATCACTGGGGTCGGGTTGCCGGATGCACGCCGATGGAAGCCGAGACAGAGAAACGGCGGCGGCTGCAGCGCGACTCGGTGGCCGACCTGGCATTATACCTGGGGAAGATGTCGGGGGCAAAGATTGAAATCGTCGATATTCTGCCGGGTCAGAGTATGAGACTTACCCCCTGAACGGTTACGGAAAAAATATTAGAAAAGCTGCCTTTGGGTACTGGACAAAACGCGCCTTCAGTATGACAATAGATCTGGTGAGTGGCGACCCTGGGTCCAAGTTCCGGGTTCAGGTCTTTGCCCCGGGGCGTCAGGACGTGCCTTAGTGCCCATAATCCAGTTATCTGGAGCGCCAACCTGTTTAGGGCGCCACTCACCATTACTCCTCTGTTCGTTTCACACCGCATTCCACACGTGCAATCCACATATCCGGATCGTCGGGAAAGTGCGCCTGGTCAGGTTGACAGGCAACGGATCCGTAGGTATAATCACCTTATTATGCACTCGTGTGCATGCAATAAAAGTAATATTCTGCTACTCGGCAGGCATTAGCGTCTACGCGTGCGACTGCCCCTGAGATCGAAAAAGCTTCACGACTGATGCGGAGAAAAGGAGGATTTGTCCCCTTGAGATCACTCTGTGTTTTCATTGTGCTCCTGCTGCTCGCGGCCACTGCAAGCGCCGAGACGAATAGCTGGCAGGGGAAGGATACGGCGGCGCCCACATCGTGGGAGGCTCCGGCCAACTGGTCGAGCGGAACTGTTCCCGCCGACAACGACAAACGCGACGTGCTGATTCCCGCCGGGGTGAAGGCCTATCCGACGCTGACGAAAGACGCCATGGTGGATGGCTCGGTGACGCTCGAAGCTGGCGCTTCCGTAAACCTCGGTGAGCAGACGCTGTCGCTGCACGGGTCGCTGATTTGCTCCGGAAAATCCGCCGCTGTCCGCATGGGTGAGAAAGGGCGGCTCACGTTCACCGGTCCGGATACAGCCTACTTTGTCCCGGGCGACACGGCATTGCGCAACGTCACGGTGGATAAGCCAAACGGTGAATTGATCATCAAGGGCGCGCCGCTGGAAATCAGCGGAAACGGCATCATCACTCCCGGCACCATGGTCGCCTTCGCCGATGGCGGCGAGCTCTGGCTGTATCCCACCCGCGGCCGTGATAACAAGGTGCTGGATCCCGGTCTTCGCCTGAACTCCACCATTCTCCCAGCCCAGATTGCCGATGTGTCCACCCTCGACATCGGACCGGCAATCCCCAAGGGCACCAAACTGACCAATGTGGCCCCAACCGCCACCCTTTCGAGTCAGCCGTATGCGACCATGCTCCAGCAGGTGGTGGACACTGATGAAAAGTTCCGCACGCTGATCTCGCCGGAAACCGGACTGCCGGCCAATAACTTCCGCCTGTTCCTGCGCTTTCCCAGGCCGCAAGTGATTGCCGCCATCAGTTGGGCAGTACCCACCGGGCCATGGGCGCTGCTGGCCGATTGTGACGGCGATGGCGCGTACGAAACGCTGCTGCGCATGGACCTGACGGGGAAATACAACGTCTCGCAATGGGCCGACCGCCAGGTGATTACGAATCGCTTCTGGCCGCCCGTGAAGGCGTTCAGCGTGATGTTCATGAATCCTAAGTCGCGCATGGAACTTTATGACATCAAAGTGCTTTCGTCCTCCAAGTCGGCGGCGACGAAAGCCGCGCTAAAACCCGGCGTGCCCACCGTGGCTGACGGTCCGGCGCTGGATGTACCCGTGCCCCCTGTCGCGCAGCAATTTACCAAAGGCTTCCATATCGAGCCGTGGATGTTCAGCTTGTCGAGCTGGGTCGCGATGAAGGACCGACCGCCGCTCGCAGACTTTAAACCGTTCAAGGACCTGGTAGAGGCGCTGAAGAAATACCATGCCAACTACGTGAACCTGTGGCCGCCGCGCGACGGGCCGGCCCGCGGTACGGGCACCTACGAAATGGATGTCATCTGGCCGAGCAAGTACGAGAAGCACTCGACGCCGGAGAACTACCTGAAGGACATCGCCGCGGCGTTCGAGAAGGAAGGCATCACCTTCTTCACCATGGATCGCGTGTCTTATCCGAAAGACCTGTCCGAATTTCCGCCGTCGCCTACCCGCGATCTGCCCGCCCCCTACATCACGCGGCAAACGCGGGAATCCTGGGCCGGCTTCACGGCTGAGCAAGCCGCGTCCGGCGCCAATGGCATCGGGATCGGCTTTGATGAGCAATACTGGACGGCGATCCGCAACCTGAAGGTAGACGACTATACCCGCAAGGTCTTCACCGAGCGCTACGGTATGGCGTTCCCGGAAAAGGCAGAAGACACCCCCGCGTATCGCCGCTGGCTCCTCTTTGCCTATAATGAGTTCGCCAGCTATCTGCAGGATAGTGTTGAGGCCGCGCGGAAAGTGAATCAGAATGTGGTCACCAACTCGCCGGTCACGGCGCTGGATACCCTGTGGAACCAGCGCATCGATTGGGGCGTGGCGCATGACATCATCGGCCATCAGGCGAGCATCGATGTGCTGCGCTCCAGCGGGTATTTCGATTATGCCAACATCGGCCACTACGTCACCGGAGCCAGTGTGAAGCGCGCCATCGCCGCTACCTCGTCGCGCGGCGCCACCTCGCTGCACAACTGCCCGTGGGCGAACGATCCAGTGAAATACCCTGGCTTTTACCTGCATTTCCCACCGGTCTACATGTATTCGCCGTTGAGCGCCTTTATGAACGGCGCGAAGATCGCCTCCTTCTGGCGCTATAACTTCATCTACTACGGCGGCTACGACAAACCCGTGCAGGAGTGCTTCGCCATGCTGGACACGTTGGCGGCCTGGGGGATGAAGGAGGCGACGACGCCGCAGGAGATCGTGGTGTTGAAATCCCGCGCCTCCGAGGACTGGTGGCAGGTCCACTGCCGCTACAATCCCGTCGGCGATCCCATGGATCAGTACCGCGGTTTCATCAACGAGAAGTGGACGCTGCAGTTCCTGTTCACCCGCGGTTACCCCTTCGAGATGCGCTACCTTGACCATCCGGAAGATCTGCAGGACCTGGCGAAGTATAAGGTGATTATCGTCCCCTTCGCCTACAGCATTTCGAACCAGGCCGGCGCCGCTCTCACCAGGGCTGCGAAGGCCGGGGCGAAACTGATCGTCATCGGCGGGAAGGGTGAGGTTGATGAGTTCGGCGATGCCCGCGCCACGCCGCTGCTGGCCGGCTTGCTGGCCGAGAAGAAAACGTCCGTCATGAGCAGCGATCTCCTGAAAGCCGGGTATTATCCCGCCGTCGCCCAATCATTCCGCACGATTGTGGACAGCGCGCTGGGCAAAGACAAACAGCTCACCTTCAACAGCTATGGCGACGATGTCGAAGTCAGCCTGCTGGCGAAAGGCGTGCGGGAGAAGTATATCAGCACCATCAACTGGACCGACCGCCCGGTGACATGCGATCTGTCGGTGAACCTCCCGGCGGGACGCTACCAGGTCTCGCAGGCCGACGCGAAGGGCGCCCGCTCCTTGCTCATCCGGGGGCGGGAGGTCTGGACGGAGAAAGACCTGAAGGCCTTCCGCCTTCCGCTGGACACCTGGCAGGTGAAAGCCCTGTATATCCATCCGGCGCCATAGTATCTATTGAGAGGAAAATTCTCTACACCATGTCGAGATACAAAGACCCGTGACCTGAATTTTCCTCAAGAGATACTTAAAAAGCCCGATCGTGAACGGAAGACCAGCGTCGTTTTCTTTTGAGAAAAGCCTGTTGAATCCGGATCTGCAGGGTTAGGGAAACGCTGGTGAATCAAAGACGCCCGGACCGGCTGCCTGCTCGGTCCGGGCGTCTTTTATATATAACCCGTTAAGTATTTTTAATCTATCTTTAACCTGTAATCAGTCAGTATTGTCTTATACTTTAGCATAGCAATTGGTTATACAGGATACGGTGTCCGGCATCACGCCCGACTTACAGGAAGGCCGATTGCATAACAGCTAATTTCATTCGCACGCGCTGAGTATTGGGGGGTATCGCTATTATCGTAATTTAATTCGCAATTTATACAGATGGTTCTCCCGCTTGTCCACATCGATGCATTGAGCCGGAGGTTCATATGAGGCCACTTCTGCCGGTTGCTTCTACTCGCCAGGCGGCTCCTCACCGCCCGGTTCTTCGCGCGCTCGCTCCTTTGAAAGGAATCTTCGCCATGTTCCATCGAATCTCATCCTGGGGTTATTGTGTCTGCCTGACCGCGATCCTGCTCACTTCCGTGTCCGCGCGCAGTCTGCCGTTGCCTACCACAATTATCAGCGTGGATTCGAGTGAAATACTCGGCAATGCGATGAGTGTGGCGCCGAGTATGAGTGCGGATGGCCAGTTTGTCGTGTTCTGGTCGCAGGCCACCAACCTGGTGCCGAACGACACGAATGACGACTGGGACGTGTTTGTGCGCGACACGGTGGACGGCACCACCGAACGGGTGAGCATCTCGAGCGACGAGGAACAGGGAGATGCCGCATCCGGAGATGGTGGTGGTTATGCTCTCAATCAGATCAGCGCTGATGGCCGTTATGTGGTGTTCGAATCGTTCGCATCGAATCTGGCCTCAGGTGAGACCGGCGGGGTCTGCAACATCTTCCTGCGCGACCGTGTCGATGGCACGACCGGGCGATTGAACCCTGGCTTGAGTGGCGCGGCGCCAAACGGCGACAGTCACTACCCCACCATCAGCCGGAATGGTCGCTATATCGCCTTCTGGTCCGCTGCGTCGAATCTGACGGAGAACGATAGCAATGAAGTGCCTGATATGTTCAGGTATGATCGCCTCACCGGGGAGTTGATCTGCGCCTCTCGTCGCGCGGACGGCGCATATGCCGACGGTTGGAATCAAACCGCGCCGGCGGTGGACAATAATGGCGGCGTATTCTTCTCCAGCCAGGCGACGAACCTGGCGTCCGGCGCCAACGGGCAGTTGCAGATTCTCTATCGCAATTCCTTCGGCAACTTCAGCATCGTCAGCGTTGCGGCCGGCGGCACGCCGGCCAATGCGAATTGCTTCGCGCCGGCGTGCAGTGCCGACGGCGGTAAAGTCGCCTTCAACACGCAGGCAACCAACCTTACGGCGGGAGTTGCAAACGGTTTCTTTAATGTGTTTGTACATAACATCGGCACCGACGCCGTGGTCTGCGCGAGCTTAACACCGAGCGGCAGCGCCGGCGATGGCGATAGCTATTACCCGCGCCTCAGCGGCGATGGCCATTTCGTGGCATTTATCTCCGGCGCAACAAATCTGGTAGCCGGCGATGGAAACGGCGCTGTCGATGCCTTCGCGCGCAACCTGCTGACCAATACTACATGGCTGGTCAGTTGCGCTCCTGACGGCGCCTCGGGTAATGGCTCCAGCGGCGACAACGTCGCCATCAGCGCGGATGGCCGGTTCATCGCCTTCCCGTCCGCGGCGTCAAACCTGGCGCCCAATGATACCAACAGCGCCACGGATATCTTCCTGGCCAACCAGGACATCAATAACCAGCCGCCGGTTGCCGTGGGCGATACGCTGACAACGCTGGAAGATACCCCGATTTCCGGCACACTGGCCGCTACCGATCCGGAGGACGATCCGCTCACCTTCCGGATTGTGACGAACGGCGCGCTGGGCACGGCGGAGATTACCGACCCGGCGACCGGCGCCTTCACCTATACGCC